>Ga0209297_1000269_pt1 | contig 34973 bp, 33 predicted proteins | sample S_130805_MF_Meta_FD_187322 | JGI IMG/M metagenome (GOLD analysis project Ga0209297, IMG submission 187322) | Freshwater microbial communities from Lake Simoncouche, Canada to study carbon cycling - S_130805_MF_MetaG (SPAdes) (version 2) | ecosystem: Environmental > Aquatic > Freshwater > Lake ...
AATCATTCCAAATGTTCCGACTTTATCTAGAACACCTAGCAACAACACCGAGGTTCCAGGGGTTGCAGAAGCTGCAGCATCTGGCAGCCAGGTATGAAGTGGCCACAGAGGTGCCTTAATTGCAAAAGCAATAAAGAAGCCTAGGAATAGGAAGTTCTGAGTAGTTGAACTCATCTGCAGTTGTGAAAGTGCTTGCAGATCAAATGTATGTCCGCCCTGAGCGCCTGACATCACATAGAGGGCGATAATTGATGCCAACATCAGTAATCCACCGAAGAGGCTATAAATCAAGAACTTAACTGCTGCCGCTGAGCGCTCACCGCTTCCATAACCACCAATCAGGAAGTAAACCGGAATCAGCATCGCTTCAAAGATGACATAGAACAAGAAGACATCTGTTGCTACAAAGACACCAATCATCATTGTTTCAAGAACAAGGATGAGGATGTAAAACGTCTTTACAGACCAACGGCCACCGTGGGCTTCATTCCAACCAGCTAATACCACAATTGGCGCGAGAATTGTTGACATCAAAATCAGCACCAGTGCTAGACCATCAATACCAACGGCGAAGTTGATGCCAAAGGTAGGAATCCAGGAATACTTCTCAACAAACTGAAGTTCGACGTTATCGCGCTGGAAGTTAACAGCCATAGCAATAGTTGCTAGAGCGACAACCACAGTTGTGCCAAGTGCAACTTGCTTAGTTAGAACCTCTTTTGTCTTAGGTGTAACAGCAACTGCAATTGAGCCAATGATTGGCAAGAGCATTAATAGAATCAATGAATTCATTATTGAACCACCACCCAAATCGCTGCGATGAGCAGGGCCGCGCCAACAAAGATCAGCGCTGCGTAACTACGAACAAAACCGCTCTGCACTCCTCGTAGAAGTGAACTTGAGCCCATTGCCAGCTTTCCAACTCCACGAACTGCGCCATCAATAACGGCTTCATCAGTTTTGACCAAAACCTGCGTTAACTGCTGGCCAGGGCGCATAAATACTGCTTCGTTGAAGCGATCTTGCATCAGATCTTCTCGTGCGATCTTGGTAAATACTGAAACATTCTCTGGTGCAACTGATGCAACTTCTTGGCGTGAATACTTCAAGAACGCAATTGCAACTCCGATAGCAACCATGCCAAGTGCAAGGGCTGAAACAACGATTGGTGCAAGAAGTTCTTCGTGCTCACCATGGTGTTCAAATAATGGTGACAACCAGTTAACTAGTGCATCTCCGCGGCTAAGTAAGTAGCCAGATGAAACTGAACCGATTGCAAGAATTGCCATTGGGAGCCACATCAATAATGGGGACTCATGGGGATGGGCTTCTTCATCCCATCTAGCTTTTCCTGTGAAAGTGAGAATCATTACGCGAGTCATATAAAAAGCCGTAATTCCTGCACCTAATAAAGTCACTGATCCCAGAAGAATTCCTTTAATACCGCCGGCGTTAAATGCAGTTTCGATAATCATGTCTTTTGAATAGAAACCAGCAAATGGTGGAACTCCAAGGATTGCTAAATATCCAAGACCAAATGTCACAAATGTAATTGGCATGAACTTTCGAAGTGCGCCGTACTTGCGCATGTTTACTTCATCATTCATTCCATGCATGACTGAACCTGCACCAAGGAACATTCCAGCCTTAAAGAAGCCGTGAGTTAATAAGTGCATGATTGCAAATGCGTAACCAACTGGACCAAGACCAGCACCCAAAATCATGTAACCAATCTGCGACATTGTTGAAGCAGCAAGTGCTTTCTTGATGTCATCTTTTGCAGTACCGATTAATGCACCGAACAACAAAGTAATTGCGCCAACAATGACAACTAGTAACTGGGCAGTTGGCGCGGCATCGAAAATGAAGTTCGAGCGAGTAATGAGATAAACACCGGCAGTAACCATTGTCGCTGCGTGAATAAGAGCTGAAACAGGGGTTGGGCCAGCCATCGCATCGCCCAGCCATGCCTGTAATGGGAATTGCGCTGATTTTCCTGTTGCTGCAACTAGCAACATGATTCCCATGGCAGTCAGCGCTGCTGTTGATGTGTGGTGGGCGTGCTCTTTAATTCCTGCAAAGGAGACCGTTCCAACTGTTGCAAAGGCAATCATGATGGCAAAAGAAAGTCCCATGTCACCAACACGGTTCATAACAAATGCCTTCTTGGAGGCAGTTGCATACGCAGGCTTTTGGTTCCAGAAACCAATCAATAGATAGGAAGCAAGACCAACGCCTTCCCAACCAACATAAAGGTTGAGGTAACTATTTCCTAGAACCAACAAAAGCATCGCTGCAATGAACAGGTTTAAATAGGCAAAGAAGCGTCTGCGATCGTGGTCATGTGACATATAGGAAATTGAGTAAATATGAATCAATGTTCCAACACCTGTAATAAGAAGAACGAAGCAGATTGAAAGTTGATCTAGGAGCAATCCTGCATCAACCTTAAAACTTCCAACTGAGATCCACTCAAATAGCTTTTGTTCAACAGGTCGAGCTGTATTAGAGCGGCCAAGCATTTGTGAGAGTTGGTAGAGGCCAACGGCAAATGATGACCCTGACATCAAGGTTCCAAGAATGTGGCCCCATTTATCAGCACGTCGGCCAGCAAGTAAAAGAATTGTTGCACCAAGTAATGGCAGCGCAATTAAATAAACGAGGCTATTTGAAGTCGTCATAGCTATCGCTTCAACAAACTAGCATCATCAACAGATGCTGAACGACGTGAGCGATAGATCGTCACGATAATTGCTAGGCCAACTACAACTTCACAGGCAGCCACAACCATCGTAAAGAAGGCCACTACCTGTCCGTTGAGATCACCATTAATTCTGGAAAAAGTCACAAAAGCTAAGTTTGCAGCGTTGAGCATGAGCTCAACACACATGAAAACAACGATCGCATTGCGTCGAACAACTACTCCCACAGCACCGATAGTGAAAAGAAGTACGGATAGATATAGATAATTAGCTGCATCCATTTACTTCTCCTCCCCCTTACTAGTGTCGACCTTGCCAAGTTCAAATGTGCCTGAAGTCAGCATGTCTCCACGTGCTTGCAAAGTTGCGTTAATCGAGTTGGCAGCTGGTGTGCCATCTGGCAAAAGTGCTGGAACATCTACAGCGTTGTGACGAGCAAATACCCCTGGGGCTGGAAGACCAGCAGCGTTTGCAAGTGATGCACCGCGAAAGCGCTGTGTTGAAAGTTGGCGCTGTGTTGGTCGCAATTGAAGGCTTTGATGATGTGCAAGAACCATTGCACCTAAGGCAGCAGTAATAAGAAGTGCTGAAACAACTTCAAATGGCCAGACATATGTTGAGAATAGGAGTTGCGCAATTCCTTTAACGTTTCCGTTTGAATTGGCTGCTTCTAATCCAATTGCACTTCGGCCAAGAGTTGCACGGCCAATCAAGGAAACCATCAATCCACCGAAGCCAACTGCAGCAGTGATCGCAATTGGTCGAAGTCCTGGAATTGTTTCAGTAAGTGAATCAGATGAATCAACACCAACAAGCATGAGAATAAAGAGGAAGAGCATCATTACTGCACCGGTGTAAACAACTATCTGAACAATTCCAAGGAAAAGGGCATCTTGAGCAATATAGAAAATAGCTAAGTTGATCATTACTGATGCCATCAAAATTGCAGAGTGAACTGCTTTTTTAACTAGCAACATTGCCAAAGCTGCCGCAACGGTCAATGGTGCAAGAACCCAGAACAAAACTGCTTCTGGAGTCTGTGTTTGACCTACTGCAATAGCTAAATCAACCATTTACTTCACATCCTGAGATGGGTGTGATTGCTTCACATCACCCTTGTAGTAATTGCTGTCATCCATATCTGGATACATTGGATGCGGAGGCATCAACATTCCTTGGCGAAGCGGTGCTAATAAATCTTCCTTTTCAAAGATTAACTTCGCGCGTGATTCATCAGCTAATTCATATTCATTAGTCATAGTAAGCGCACGTGTTGGGCAAGCCTCAATACAAAGTCCGCAGAAAACACAGCGCAGATAGTTGATCTGATAAACCTTGCCATAGCGCTCTCCTGGAGACATTTGATTCTCTGGAGTGTTATTTGCACCTTCCACATAAATCGCATCTGCAGGACATGCCCAAGCACAGAGTTCGCAACCAATACATTTTTCTAAACCATCTGGGTGGCGATTAAGTTGGTGACGACCATGGAAGCGCTCAGCTGTTGGAGCTTTCACTTCTGGGTATTCAACTGTAAGAGTCTTTTTAAACATCTTAGAAAATGGAATCCAGAAACCCTTGAGGTGTCCAAGTAGTCCAACTGATTCGCCAGTCTCCATCTGTGTGTAGGCGATATCGTTAACTGAAATTTCACTCTTTTTTAGCGGTTCGAGTTGCTCAGACATGATCGCCTCCTTTGCCAACTTGTGACACATTGATGTTTGAAACATTCATTGGAACGCTTGGAACTGCAAAAGATGGATCACTGACTTCAACCTCAAGTGATTCCAGCTTTTTCTTCTTTGCATTATCAAAACCTATATTTGCAGCCATCACGAGTAAGACCACAAAGCTGGCAAAACCAACCACAACTACACGCGGAGCACCTTGTAGTGAAAGTGTGCGAAGTGTTGCAACAACCAAGATCCAAAGAATTGAGACTGGAATCAAGATCTTCCAACCAAACTGCATAAATTGGTCATAGCGAAGACGTGGGAGTGTGCCGCGTAGCCAAACGAATACAAAGAAGAAAACAAGCACTTTTGAGAAGAACCAAATGCCGGTAAACCATCCGCCTAGCCAGGCTTCAGTAAAGCCAAGACCTGGGAGTGCGTGATAACCACCAAGGAAAAGAGTTGTAGCAAGTGCTGAAACAGCGATGATGTTTACATACTCTGCCAAGAAGAAGAGTGCGAACTTAAGTGATGAATATTCAGTATGGAAACCACCAACTAGTTCACCTTCTGCTTCAGCTAAATCGAAAGGTGCACGGTTAGTTTCACCCACCATTGAAATTGCATAGATTGCAAATGATGGGAACAACACAACGCCATACCACCACGTTGATTGAGCGGCCACGATGTCAGAAGTTGACATTGATCCTGCATAAATAAAGACAGCTACTAGTGAAAGTCCCATGGCAACTTCATAAGAAATTACTTGAGCACTTGAGCGTAATCCACCAAGTAGTGGATATGTAGAACCAGATGACCAGCCAGCCAACACAATTCCATAGACGCCTACTGATGCAATTGCTAATACATAGAGCACGCCGACTGGAAGATCAGTTAACTGCATTGCAGTTGTGTGACCAAAGAGTGAAACTTGCCCTGTAATAGGAATAACAGCAAAAGACATAAAGCAAGTTGTTGCACTAATGATTGGTGCAAGAACGAAGACAATCTTGTCTGCCGCCGCTGGGATCAAATCTTCTTTAAGAGCTAACTTCACACCATCAGCTAAAGCTTGAATCAAACCAAAAGGTCCAACACGGTTAGGGCCTGGGCGCTCCTGCATGCGACCAACGATGCGTCGTTCTCCCCAAACAGACATCAGGGTAAGAAGAACGCAGAAAATAAACACTAGAAGTGCTTTGATAGCAATAATTCCGCCTGAATCTGCGCCAATGAGCTCTGCTGTTGTCATGCCTTCACCACACTCACTACTGCGCCATGTGCAACGCCTAGATTTACTAGTAATTGAGAACCTCGTGAATTACGTGGTGCCCAGAGCGCATCGTCATGAATATCTTCAACAAGTGCGCTCAAAGTTACTGAACCTAAAGAAGTTGAAATCTTAAGTTTGTCGCCATCTACCACGCCAAGTGCGCCAGCGCGCTTAGGTGAAATAACTGCAACAGTTGCACGTGCTGTTCCTGCAAGGTTTTCTTCGCCTTGCTGCAAAGTTCCAAGATCTAGCAAGCGGCGCCATGAGGTGAGGATGAATTGATCTCCTGAAACTGTTGGCACTGCAGGTGCAGAAACTTTATTCATTGATGCGCGAGCACCATCCCACTTACCAAGGGAAGCAATTTCTTTAATAGCTGCGCTAACAGTTCCAAGATTTATTGATGTGCCCATTTCTTCGGCAATCATTGAAAGAATGCGTAAATCGCTGCGATTAAGTGAATCTTGCACCGCAGCATCAAATGAACGTGGACGGCCTTCCCAGTTCAAAAACGATCCGCTCTTTTCAGTAACTGCAGCAACTGGCAAAACAACATCTGCATGATGTGTGACTGCGCTGCTAGCAATTTCTAGAGAAACAACAAAAGCCTTTTCAAGTGCAGCAAGTGCGCTTTGGCTATTTTCTCCATCAAGTGGATCAACGCCCCCAACAACTAATGCACCGATTTCACCAGCATTTGTTGCTGCATAAATCTCTTGCGCGCTCTTGCCTTCTGCACTTGGCAATGAGTCTGTTCCCCACACCGCTGCAATATCAACACGTGCTGATGCATCTGTAACTGGGCGTCCACCTGGCAACAAGTTACCGATAGCGCCTGCTTCTAGAGCTCCGCGCTCTCCAGCACGACGTGGAATCCATGCAATCTTGGCACTGCTTGAATCAGCCAGAGCTGCAACTGCGCTTAATACTCCAGCACTTTCAGCAGCTCGCTCCCCCACCAAAATCACTGATTTTGCAGTCAGAGATTGTGAAGTGATGGCAGCAGCTTCTGCTCCTGGAGCAACTTTTACAAACTCACCTTTAAGTTTTTCAACTCCAATTGAAAGCTTGGTTGCAATTGCTGTGACCTTGAGTGCGCGCTTTCGTACTTGCTTATTCAAACGCAAGAAAACAATTGGTGATTCTTCTTCTGGCTCAAAGCCAACAAGTAGAACATGATCTGCGCGATCAATATCCAAATACGTTGTAGTTGAACCAACTACGCGTGCTGCAAGGAATTCACGCTCTTCATTTGATGAAAGGCGTGAACGGAAATCAATGTCGTTTGTGCCAAGTGCAACACGTGCAAACTTGCTATAGCCATATGCATCTTCATACGTTGCACGGCCACCAACTAGTACTGCAGCCTTAGATGCTTTCAATCCCTTTGCTGCTGCAGCTAACGCCTCTGGCCAAGAAGCTGCAACTAATTCTCCTGAAGAATTTCGAACCATCGGTGTTGTGAGGCGTTCAACGGAAGTGACATATTTAAATGCCCAACGTCCCTTATCGCAGTTCCACTCTTCATTAACAGTTGAATCATCACCGGCAAGGCGACGCAGAGTCTTTCCTCGGCGAACATCTGTGCGCATGTCGCAACCAGATGCGCAGTGCTCACAAGCAGATGGTGTTGAAACTAAATCAAAGGGACGTGCACGGAATCGGTAAGCAGCACCAGTAAGTGCTCCCACAGGACAGATTTGAACTGTGTTACCTGAGAAATAAGATTCGAAAGGTTTGTTTTCATAGATACCAACTTGTTGCAAAGCACCACGTTCATTCAAAGTAATGAATGGGTCGGATGCAATCTGCTCAGAGAAACGAGTACAGCGAGCACAGAGAACACAGCGTTCGCGATCAAGTAGTACTTGAGAAGAAATGTTGATTGGCTTTTGGAATGTGCGCTTCACGCCTTCAAAGCGGGTTTCGCCCTGTCCATTACTCATTGCCTGGTTTTGCAATGGGCACTCGCCACCCTTGTCACACACTGGGCAATCAAGTGGGTGGTTAATAAGCAGTAGCTCCATAACACCGCGCTGCGCTTTTTCAGCAACAGGTGAAGTGAGTTGAGTTTTAACAATCATGCCTGGCTCAACTGGAATGGTGCAAGAAGCTTGTGGCTTTGGAAACGCACGGCCATTAATTTCAATATCAACTAAACATTGACGACATGCACCAACTGGATCGAGAAGTGGGTGATCACAAAAACGTGGAATCTGAATTCCAAGCTTTTCTGCCGCGCGAATTACTAATGTTCCCTTTGGAACGCTGACTTCAAATCCATCAACAACGACAGTGATCATGTCTACAACTTCAGTAGTCATTTATGCACCTGCCCCTGCAAATAGAGTTGATGCAACTGGATCAAATGGGCATCCACCGTGAGTGATGTGTGCGATGTATTCATCGCGGAAATACTTAATAGATGAAGTAATTGGACTTGTTGCACCATCACCTAGAGCACAGAAAGAGCGGCCCATGATGTTGTCACAAAGATCAAGCAACTTAGCAAGATCTGCTTCAGTACCTTTACCTGCTTCAAGATCGCGTAGAAGTTGTACTAACCACCATGTGCCTTCACGACAAGGTGTGCACTTTCCGCATGACTCATGCTTATAGAACTCTGTCCAGCGCAATACTGCGCGAACAACACATGTTGTTTCATCAAAGATTTGTAGAGCTTTAGTTCCAAGCATTGAACCTGCTGCTGAAACACCTTCATAATCCAATGGAACATCTAGATGCTCTGCTGTAAATAGTGGGGTTGAAGATCCACCTGGTGTCCAGAACTTCAAAGTGTGACCGGTGCGAATTCCACCTGAGAGTTCAAGGATCTCGCGAAGAGTAATTCCAAGTGGTGCTTCAAACTGTCCAGGGTTATTGACGTGGCCTGAAAGTGAATAAAGTGTTGCGCCTTTGCTCTTCTCAGTTCCCATGCTCTGATACCACTCGGCGCCGTTAGCAATAATTGCTGGCACTGAAGCAATGGATTCAACGTTATTTACCACTGTTGGGCGCGCATAAAGGCCTGCGATAGCTGGAAATGGTGGGCGCAAACGTGGTTGTCCACGGAAGCCTTCTAGTGAATCAAGGAGTGCGGTTTCTTCACCGCAAATATATGCACCTGCACCAATATGTAGAACAACATCAATGCCGTTGCCAAGTAATCCTGCCTTGTAAGCATCTTCGATTGCTTGATTCAAACGACGAGCAACATGTGTTACTTCACCGCGGATATAGATAAATGCATGCTTTGCGCGAATTGCGTGACAAGCGATGATGCAACCTTCAATGAGAACGTGTGGGTTTGCCATCAACAATGGCATGTCCTTACAAGTTCCTGGCTCAGATTCATCTGCGTTAACAACTAAGTAGTGATCTTTGTTATCACCCTGCGGGATAAAGCCCCACTTCATTCCAGTTGGAAAACCTGCGCCTCCGCGACCACGAAGTCCAGAGTCTTTTACAAGTTGAATAACTGCATCTGGATTCATTGCAAGTGCCTTGGCTGATGCGTTATATCCACCATGGCGCTTATAGCCCTCGATTGTGAATGAATCTTTTTCATCCCAATGGGCAGAAAGTACTGGAGTTAACTTAGTCATTTACTTAGTTTCTCCTTTTGCAATTTTCAAACCAAGAAGTGTTGGTCCGCCGGCTTGAACGCCTTCATTAGCTCTTCCATCATTTAATCCTGCAAGAACTTCAGATGCTTGCTTCCAAGTAACCAAAGTATTTGGTCCACGTGTTGGAGGCTTTGGATTACCCGCGCGCATTGAATCAACTAAATCTTTTGCAGATTGAACGCTTTGGTTGTCATAGAACTCCCAGTTAGCCATAACAACTGGTGCGTAATCACACGCAGCGTTGCACTCAATGTGCTCAAGTGAAACTTTGCCATCTGCTGTAACGCCATCGTTTTCAATTCCAAGGTGATCTTTAAGCGCATCCATGATTGCATCCCCGCCCATGATGGCGCACAAAGTATTTGTGCACACACCTACGTGGTATTCACCTACTGGAGTTGGCTTGTATTGGGTATAAAACGTAGACACAGCAGTGACTTCAGCTGCTGCAAGATCTAACTGCTGTGCAATGAGTTCAATACCTTCATTGGTCACATAGCCAGCACGTGATTGCACAAAGTGGAGCAAGGGCATGATTGCAGAGCGAGGACGTGGATAACGCTTAATAATCGTTTCCATGATTGCTAGATCTTCTTGTGAGAATGCCATTAGCGGTCAACGCCTCCCATAACTGGATCGATAGAGGCAACAGCGCCAATGATGTCGGCAACCATTCCACCTTCACTCATCGCAGAAGTTGCTTGCAAGTTATTAAATGATGGTTCACGAAAGTGCATGCGATATGGCTTAGTACCACCATCAGAGACAACATGTGCCCCAAGTTCACCGCGTGGGGATTCAATTGCTGCATATACCTGACCTGCAGGAACATGGAAACCTTCTGTAACTAACTTAAAGTGGTGAATCAATGACTCCATTGATGTTCCCATAATTTCGCGGATGTGATTAAGAGAGTTACCAAGTCCATCACCGCCCATTGCCAGTTGTGCTGGCCAAGCAATCTTCTTATCTGCAACCATGACAGGTGCACCTTCTAGTTTTTCCAACTTATCAAGTGCTTGTTCAATGATGCGAAGTGATTGTTCGAGTTCATTCATACGGATTAAGAAGCGTCCATAAACATCGCAAGTATCTGCTGTAATCACATCAAAGTTGTAATCCTCATAACCACAATATGGTTGCATCTTGCGAAGATCCCAAGGCAAGCCAGTTGAACGAAGTACTGGGCCTGTGATTCCAAGAGTGGTGCAACCAGCAAGATCTAGGTAACCAATACCTTGTGTGCGCTTCATCCAAATTGAATTTCCAACAAGCAAAGTTGTGTTGTCTTTAAAGTTCTTGCGCATCAGCTTTACGGCATCGCGAATCTTTGGAATCGCACCTGCTGGAAGATCTTGTTGAACTCCACCTGGGCGCACATAAGCCATATTCATGCGAAGGCCTGAAATCATTTCGAAGATATCTAGAACAGTTTCGCGCTCACGGAAGGCAAAGAACATAGGTGAAATCGCACCTAATTCAAGGGCTCCTGTACCAAGGGCCACCATGTGTGAAGAAATTCGGTTGAGTTCCATCATCATGACGCGAATAACGCTGGCGCGCTCTGGAACATCTTGTGTAATTCCCAAAAGCTTTTCAACTGCTAAGCAATAAGCAGTTTCATTAAATAGTGGAGCTAGGTAATCCATACGTGTAACGAAAGTCGTGCCCTGAGTCCAGCTGCGGTATTCCATGTTCTTTTCAATACCGGTGTGTAGGTATCCAATTCCAGCGCGAGCTTCGGTAACTGTTTCACCCTCTAGCTCTAACACCAGGCGCAGCACACCGTGCGTAGATGGGTGCTGTGGACCCATGTTCACAACAACTCGTTCTTCTTTAGTTGAACCAATTTCTTGAACCAGTGAATCCCAATCGCCACCAGTTACTGAATAAACAGTTCCTTCAGTAGTATCTCGAGACGGTGCATATGGATCAAAAGTTGTCACTTGTAACTCCTTCTCTCATTAGGAGGAGGTGTTGTTGCGCCCTTGTACTCAACTGGAATTCCACCGAGTGCATAATCTTTGCGTTGTGGATGTCCTTGCCAATCATCTGGCATTAAAATACGAGTAAGTCCTGGGTGACCATCAAAGATAATTCCAAACATGTCAAAAGTTTCGCGCTCATGCCAGTTGTTTCCTGCCCACACTTCAACAACAGATGGAATGTGTGGATCTGAATCAGGTACTGATACTTCAAGACGAATGCGTCGATTGTTAGTTAATGAAAGCAATGGATAAACAGCGTGAAGTTCGCGGCCTGAATCTGCTGGATAGTTAACTCCAGAGACTCCCATACACATCTCAAACTTTAATGAATCTCGCAAAATCTTAGAAACTTCCACAAGTTTTTCGCGCTTAACATGCATAGTTAATTCACCGCGATCAACAACTACGCGTTCAATTGCCTCTGAAAACAGTGGGTATGCGCGCTCTAAATCATCAGCAACTTCATCAAAATAACTTCCATAAGGACGCTCTGATGAGCCTGTAGAAGCAGCTGTGCGGACTAGCCCGCCATAGCCTGATGTATCGCCGGTGCCACGAGCACCAAACATTCCTTGGTCGCTCATTTATGCCAGCAGACCCTTCATCTCAATTGTTGGCTTGGCATTCATTGCAGCAAGTTCAACTTCTTTGATGATTTCTGCACGGTTTGAGCCCAATTTTTCATCATAAATCTTTGAATGTAGTTTCAAAATCGCATCGAGCAACATCTCAGGACGTGGTGGGCAACCTGGAAGATAGATATCAACTGGAACAACGTGATCAACACCTTGAACGATTGCATAGTTATTAAACATTCCACCTGAAGATGCGCATGCACCCATAGCAATTACCCACTTAGGAGCTGCCATTTGATCATAAATCTGGCGAAGCACTGGTGCCATTTTGTTGGAAACGCGGCCCGCAACAATCATTAAATCTGCTTGACGTGGAGATGCACGGAAAACTTCCATACCAAAACGTGAAATATCATATTTAGCTGCTGAACCCACTGCCATCATTTCAATTGCACAACATGCAAGACCAAATGTTGCTGGCCATAAAGAGTTCTTGCGCATGTAGCCGGCAAGCTTTTCAACAGTGGTTAGAACAAAGCCACTTGGGATTTTTTCTTCAAGACCCATTTTTTAATCCCATTCCAATCCACCGCGTCGCCACACATATGCATATGCAACAAAGACTGTGCCAATGAAGATAGTCATTTCAACTAAGCCAAAGATTCCAAGTGCATCAAATGAGACTGCCCATGGATAAAGGAAAACAATTTCAATATCAAAAATAATAAAAAGCATCGCTGTTAGGAAATACTTCACTGGAAAGCGTCCACCTTCAGCAGCTTGTGGTGAAGGTTCAATTCCACATTCGTATGCATCCAACTTTGCGCGGTTGTAGCGCTTAGGACCTGTTAAAGCTCCAGCGATAATTGAAAAAGCCGCAAAACCAAAGCCGATAGCCCCAAGAACCAAAATTGGCACGTATGGATTAGATATTGATGGCACGGATGAAATCTTAGAGTCGGTTGGCTGATGCCAATGACCGCTAGCCCTTTATCCCGCTGTGAACTGCAACAACCCCGCCAGTCAGGTTTTTCCAGCTCACCTGGCTCCAACCCGCCTTTTCCATGGCAGCAGCCAAACCCTTTTGATCAGGCCAAGCTCTAATGGATTCGGCTAGATAGATATAGGCATCTGGGTTAGAAGAGGTCTTGCGGGCGATGGCTGGTAAAGCCTTCATCAAATATTCGGTATAGATGGTGCGAAATGGGCGCCAGGTTGGATGGCTGAACTCAACTACGACCATGCGACCGCCTGGTTTAGTCACCCGAAGGGCTTCGGCGAGCGCCTTGGGGTAATCAACAGTGTTTCGAAGCCCATAGGAGATGGTCACAACATCAAAGCGGTTGGCTTCAAAGGGCAGATTGAGGGCATCGGCCTTTGAGAAATTTAGATACGGGCGGCTTTTGCGGCCCACAGCCAGCATTCCTTCTGAGAAATCAGTGGCAAAGACCGTTGCCCCGGCTTTATGCAGGGGCTCTGAGGATGAACCCGGGCCAGCAGCTAAATCGAGGATCTGCATTCCTGCCTCTGGGGCGATTATCTTCGTCGCAGCTCTGCGCCAGGCCTTCGTGCGTCCCAAACTGAGCAAATCATTGACCAAGTCATAGCGCTTGGCCACGCCATCAAACATCGCTGCTACTTCATCGGGATCTTTGCTCAAATTTGCGCGCGACATAGCCATATTCTCCCTTGAAGTAGGCTCATCCACAACTCACCCCACACGAGAGGTCTCGCATATGTCATTTCCAGCCACATCACTCAGAGCCCTCGTCCTGCCTCGTGCAAGTGCGCTCAGTAATGCAGTTTTAATTGTTGGGGGCGTATTTTTCATTTCTGCTCTAGCCCAATTATCAATTCCAGTTCCTGGTTCACCAGTTCCCGTTACTGGGCAAACCCTTGGTGTTCTACTTGTTGGAACCACTTATGGAGCATCACTAGGTTTTGCAACTTTTGCCACATATCTCTTGGCAGGTATTGCTGGAGCTCCAGTATTTGCTGGACAAAGTTATGGAATTGAAAAAGTTGTTGGGGCAACCGGTGGCTATTTAGTAGGAATGCTCGTTTCAACATATCTCTTAGGTTTACTTGCGCAAAAGCGTTTGGATCAAAAGTTTGTAACGGCTCTGCCTTCAATGCTACTTGGAACTCTGACAACATTTATATTCGGTTTGCTCTGGCTGCATCAGTTCACTGGCCAAAGTTGGAGCTGGACAATAAATGCAGGGCTAACACCATTTATAGTTGGCGAAGTACTAAAGATTGCAATTGCTGGAACTTCACTTCCAATTATTTGGCGATTAGTAAATCGAAAGCATAACTAAGTAGAACTTCACATATGACTTCCCTTATCCCTGTTACAACCACCCGCCTTGGCGACCACCTTCCTTTATTGGATTTGCTCCCTGATTCTCAGCCTTTGGCATGGGTGCGATCTGGTGAGGGTTTAGTTGGTTGGGGCGTTCACGCAACTACAACTGTTAGCGGGCCGCATAGATTTGCTGATGCCAGACACTGGTGGCAGAAACAGTTAGAAACATTTGCAGTTACTAACACCGTGCACGGAAATGGCACTGGGCCAGTTCTTTTCTCATCTTTTTCATTTTCCCCTGATGATGTTTCTGTCCTAGTTATTCCTAAAGTAATTGTGGGCAAAAAGGGCGATAAATCCTGGATTACCTGGGTTGGCTCTGACCCACAACCGATTCTAAATTCAGAGAAAGCAGTACTGCCTAAGGTTTCGGTCACCTGGGAAGTTAATGAAAGTAGTGATCAAGCCTGGAAATCAAGGGTGCAAACTGCAGTTGATCGCATTCACAATAATGATTTGGACAAAGTTGTTTTAGCTCGAGATGTTGTTGGAACTTCACACAGTGCAATCGACGCGCGATCTATTTTAAAGACCTTGGCTGCTGAATATCCTTCCACCTGGAATTTCTCGGTTGCTGGATTAGTAGGAGCAACGCCTGAACTTCTTTTGCGTTTAACAAAGAGCATGGTCACATCCCGCGTCTTGGCCGGAACCATTAGCAAGACTGGAGATGACGAGCGAGATTTAGCACTTGCCGCATCACTTGCACGTTCATCGAAAGATTTAGAAGAGCATGAATATGCAGTTCGCTCTGTTGCAGATGCCATTGAACCTTTCTGTACATCCATTAACGTTCCTGAGTCTCCCTTTGTTTTGCACTTAGCAAATGTCATGCACCTTGCAACAGATGTGACCGGGGCCCTTGCTGAAACTTTGGCCCATGTTGATGCATTCACTATTTTGGAACAACTTCATCCATCTGCAGCGGTGTGTGGAACACCTAGACCTAAAGCTGCCGCCCTTATCAATGAAATTGAAGCAATCTCTCGTGGGCGGTATGCAGGACCAGTCGGCTGGATAGATGCAGCAGGAGATGGTGAATTAGGAATTGCACTTCGTTGTGGTCAGATTAAGGGTGATTCAATCAGAATTTTTGCTGGTTGCGGGATTGTCGCTGGATCAGATCCAGTAAAAGAGTTAGCTGAAAGTGAAGCGAAGTTAATTCCAATGCGAAGCGCGCTACTTTAAATGGAGTTCATCGATTCATAAATAGCTTTGAGTGAGTCCGCATTCTCATCACGCGAAGGAACATTCGCCACAACAATTGAAATACCTTTAACTGGTGCCTTCAATATTTTTTTCAGTTCATCAATGGATGAAATTGTTGAAGAGTTAGTCCCCATAGCGCTGGCTATTGCAGCTGGATCTAGGCCGTGTGGTGTGCCAAAAACGCTTTCAAAGCCATCCACACCACGTTGTGGCAGAGTAGAAAAAATGCCGCCTCCATCATTATTAATCACAATAAAGCAGCAATTAATATCTTCACCGTGAATCAATCCAGTTAAATCATGCAAGAACGATAAGTCGCCGATTACTGCAAATGTTTGCTTACTAGCCGATGCAATTCCAAGGGCTGTTGAGATATTGCCATCAATGCCAGCTAGCCCACGGTTTGCATGTGTTGTCACACCAGAACGAGGTGCTCCGAATCCCTCTAAATCTCTGATGGGTCTAGAAGATGAAACAAAAAGAGTGGAACCTTCAGGCACATTAGCTGCTATTTCTCTAGCAATGACGGCTTCACTAAAGCCACTTAAGGCATGAATACTCTTGGTAGCGCGATCTGCGTATTTACTCCACTGTTCACTCCACTCGGGAGATGCCTTTTTTGTATTGAGTTCTGGAATCTGTGTGAAGCGCTTATCTGCATGTCTGTCGCTATCTACAGTGGCCATGCGTGGATCGATAACTATCTGTGTGGGTGCAAGTTTTAAAAACGTATTAATTGAGCGAGACAGGGTTGTTCGCCCTATAACAATTACTGTTTGTGGAATCAAGGCTGCGCGAATTTGGGCTGAAGTTAAGAAGATTGATGCATGGGAAACAGCGTCCGGAAATGAAAGAGGATCTTCAACAATAGTTGGCCAACCTAGATCTTTGGCGAATTTTCTCACGCTCTCAACGCTTAAACCACCACGATCATGACCAATAACTAGAACACCTCTGTTGGCATCACTCTTTAGAGTTGTTGGCTTAGTTCTCGTTTCAAAGGCTTTGGCTGAGACATTAATTTCATCCAACCACTTATCAGAATCATCGGGCAACATCGGTTCATCGAACTGAAGATTTAAATGCACTGGACCGTTTCGCAAACTATCAAAGGCAAGTTCCATGGGAAACACTGGTCCATCAATATCTGCAAAGTAGCGAACTGCTTTTCCGTAAATTCTTGCTTGTTCGGTGGTTTGATTTGCTCCAGTTTTGCGCAGGATTGCTGGACGATCAGCAGTTAAAACTAATAGCGGAGCATTGGTGTGGCTGGCCTCTAATACTGCTGGGTGGTAGTTAGCCACTGCAGTTCCACTCGTGCAGACAATTGGAACCGGGCGAGCAGTTGCTTTAATGATTCCTAAAGCAAAGAATGCAGCTGTGCGCTCATCAATTCGCATGTGCAACTTAATAAATCCACGTTTAGATGCAGCGAAGAATGCAAGTGAGAGCGGGGCATTCCTAGATCCGGGAGATATAACTACATCTGTGATTCCCGCTTCAATAATCTGGCGGACAATCACTCGCGCAAGGCTGGTTGAGTTATTCATCCCAGTAGCGCCGCTGTTCTCATGATTCGATTCTTCCACCAATCAAAGCGATCGGCAGACACTTCTAAGCCGTTGAAGCTGGGCTCTACGCGCTTGATCTGCATTTTTCCATCCGCGATTTCACTATCTGCAACATTTTTAGCCAGTAGTGAGCCTGTGGCAAGACCGCAGTCATAACTCAACTCTTCAAAAGAAGCGGCCAATGTTAGACCGTAGTTAATACCAACTGCGCTTTCAAGGGCACTTGAAACGACCACGGGTAATTTGTGGTGAGCAGCTAATGCATGTGCATTTCTTATCCCACCAAGAGGTTGAACCTTTAGCATCAAAATATCAATCGCCCCGTGCAGATCCACTTCGAATGGGTTTTCACTCTTACGAAGTATTTCATCACCAACAATTTTTACATCTACTCGCGATTTCAATTCACGCAGTTCAACCACTGTCGCACATGGCTGTTCTACGTATTCAATTTCACCGCATAGATCTAAAAACTTAACGGCTCGATCTACGCTCCATAAACCATTGACATCAATACGAATCCTGGACTGTGGACTTAACTTTCTTACTATGGCAATTCTAGCTAGATCTTCTTCGTCATTTGTCCCGACTTTAATTTTGACAGTTGTGCAGCCAGGAAATCCTGCAAGAATCCGAGTAACTTCACTTTCATCATTTAATGCAGGCATCGTCGCATTTACACCTATTGAAGTGCGATAAAGCTTTGGGGATTCCTGTGTGGCTGCTTCAATTGCGCAGGCTAACCAGCGTGCAGATTCTTCATCAGAGTATTCAAGAAAAGGTGAAAACTCTGCCCAACCTTGCGGGCCTTGAAACAAAGCAACTTCACGGTGATTGATTCCACGAAAATTGGTCTTTGTTGGAAGGCTAATGACTCTTAAGGAGTCGAGAATCAAATCAAGCATCGCTTAGGGGCGCTTTGGAAATTTCCCGAAATCAGGATCTCGTTTTTCCATATATGCATCGCGTCCTTCTTGACCTTCTTCAGTCATATAGAACAGCAACGTTGCATCTCCTGCTAACTGCTGAACACCGGCTAAACCATCATCTGCTGCATTCAAACTTGCTTTAAGTAAGCGAAGTGCAAGTGGAGAGTTGCGCAGCATCTCTCGACACCAAGAAACAGTCTCTGCTTCTAGCTCTGCAATAGGAACAACTGTATTTACAAGTCCCATATCAAGTGCTTCTTGGGCGTTGTATTGACGAGTCATAAACCAAATTTCACGGGCCTTCTTTTGACCGACATGTGCTGCAAGTAAACCTGCACCATAGCCACCATCAAATGAACCAACCATTGGACCGGTCTGACCAAACTTTGCATTATCTGCAGCAATAGTTAAATCACAGACAACATGTAATACATGTCCCCCGCCAACTGCCCAGCCTGCAACCATTGCGACAACTGGTTTAGGCGTGCGACGAATTTGTACTTGTAAATCCAATACATTAAGGCGACCAATGCCCTTTTTAGCTAATTTGTCATCACCAAGATAACCATCATCACCGCGAACATTTATATCGCCACCTGAACAAAAAGCATCGGTGCCTTCACCGGTGAAGATGATGACGCCTACTTCTTCGTTATCTCGTGCTAAATGGAAAGCTTCAATTAATTCAATAATCGTTTGAGGGCGAAATGCATTACGAACTTGAGGTCGATTAATAGTGATCTTGGCAATGCCGTCACCCATTTGATATTTAATATCAACGAACTCTTCACCGCCGGGCGCAGTTATCCAATGAGGTATCTCACGGCTACCAAAATCACGCTTAAAGGGCTTGCTCACATTTCCTCCATTGTCTTTACTAGCGATAGCCTACGGGTGCAATGGAGATGAAGTCACAACGAGATATTCACCGGGTCAGCCCTGCGTGTGTAATCCCAGATTTAGCGGGAGAAATCACAGCGGCCCTGGTTGGCACTGGCCCAGCCTTAGGCCTTGGCGAAGTTCGATCCATTAGCGCCCCCTCACATATCGCATTAGTTATAGGTACCAGTGGCACTACGGGAATGAGTAAAGAAGTTGCTTTCACAGCTTCTGCACTACTTGCCTCTGCGCGGGCATCAAATAAATTCTTAAGTGCAAAGCCTGGACAGCAATGGTCACTATTTTTACCGCTAACACATATAGCTGCAGTCAATGTGATTATTCGATCGATGGAACTTGGAACACTTCCTATTGATTTACGCGAACATCAAGGTGAATATCCAAAAGTAGATTTCACCTCAATCGTTCCAACTCAATTATTTCGTGCACTCAATAGTGACGAACGTTTACTACGCCATTTACAAAGTGCACAGGCTGTATTGGTTGGCGGTGCTGCCCTTTCCCAAGCCCTACGTCATCAAGCAATAACTGCCGGCATTAATGTCGTAGAAACCTATGGAATGACTGAGACATCTGGCGGCTGCATTTACAACGGTCAAGCCATTGAAGGCGTTGAATACTCTCTGAATGAAAAATCTTTGGTTCAGATCCGTGGTTCAGTAATGTCAGAAACGTATTTGAATGCGCCCGAGCTCTATACGCTCAGTGATGGATGGTTTGTTACAAATGATCTTGGCGAAATTATTGATGGAAAGCTTCATATCCTTGGACGTGCTGATGATGTGATTATTTCAGGTGGTGAAAACGTCTCACTGACTGCTATTGAAGCAACTCTTTCAATTCGCTACCCAGAGATTGAGTTTGCCGCCTTTGCAGTCAATGACATTCAGTGGGGACATGCATTACACCTAGCCGTAGTTGGTGAAATAGGTGAAAGTGAGATTTCGCATTATTTAGAGGCAGCCCTTGGAGCGGCATCAAAGCCAAAAGGAATACATCATCTTGAGCAGTTACCATTGCTGGGTATCGGCAAAGTCGATCGCAGGGCGCTAGCGAAAATGGTGGAAGATGAATAAGTGGATTCTCGGTGCTCGCCCGCGCACATTGCCCGCAGCTATTGCTCCAGTAGTTGTTGCAACTGCACTAGCTGGTGCTGATTGGAATTGGTTTCGCGCAGCTCTTGCGCTCAAGGTCGGAGTTTGGCTTCAGATTGGCGTTAACTTTGCCAACGATTATTCAGATGGAGTAAAGGGAAGCGATGCTAATCGTGTTGGCCCAACGCGTTTAGTTGCAAGTGGATTAGCAACGGCTGTGCAAGTAAAGCGCGCAGCCTTTATTTCTTTTGGGATTGCATCCATCGCTGGAATTTGGCTATCACTGCTGAGTTCACCATGGTTATTACTCGTTGGTGTGGCAGCCATAGCTGCAGCTTGGGGTTACACCGGTGGAAAAAATCCATATGGATATAGCGGACTTGGTGAAGTTTCAGTCTTTATCTTCTTTGGTTTAACTGCAACGGTTGGTACTTACTATGCACAAACCGGTCATGTCACTGCTCTCAGTGTTTTATGTGCCGTGCCAATGGGCGCACTAGCTTGTGCAATCCTGGCAGTGAATAACCTGCGCGATCGTGCACAAGATGAATTAGTCGGTAAGCGAACTCTTGCCGTAAGACTAGGGGATTCAAAAGCGCGCAAAGGTTTTGTTGCCTTACTAGTTATTGCTCACTTAAGCGCCTTAGCAACTTTGCTTCCTTGGTCATTAATCACCTTGGCCGTACTTCCATTAACTTTCTCAATTTCGCGCTCTGTCATCTCGGGTGCATCTGGGGCATCCCTTATTCCTCTATTAGGTAAGACTGGAAAACTACAAATGTTTTTTGGGGTTCTCTTTGCAATAGCTCTAGCGATACACTAAAGCCATGTCACGCATCCTGCCCATTCTCTTGTTAACTGGTTTCACCATTTACACATTAATTGATTGTGCGCGAACAGATGAAAGCCAAGTCAGAAACTTGCCAAAGTGGGCGTGGATATTAATTATTATTTTGATTGGAACACTTGGACCAATTGCTTATTGGATTGCTGGACGCCCAAAGCGCAAAGGTTTAGGTGGTGGACCAAAGCGTCGCATCTTGCCTCCAGATGATGATCCTGATTTCTTGAGGAAGATTTAACTTACTTCTTCTTATAACCCGCAGGACAAGTGGGTTTAATCGCGGTTACTTTCTTTATTAACTTGCCCTTCACGCATGTGATAGTTATTTTCTTAGCTGCAGTGGCAGTCACTACCGGTGTGGGTGTTGGGGTTGGTCGAACCGCTATCGGTGTTTGTTGAACTGGCATTGGTGTTGGAGTAGGCGAAGGAAGAGGTTTTACAGCAATAGGCGTTGGAGTGGCAGCAACTACCTGCTTAGTTAATTTCAGAGCTCCAATGTATCCACCAACAGCTGTATCAAACCCGCCTGCCCATAAAATCATATTTCCATCTTTGTCTAAGAAAACATCTGGATCATTACCAAACCCATGTCCGAGTGATGATGGAAATTCCATCTGATGTTCATTTGCAAAAGTTAGTCCACCATCTGTGCTAGTTGCATACCAAAGACCTTGTGCACCATTTTCTAGAATTGGCATTCCCATTGCATCTTTTCCGCCTCGCGATGCATTGTCATAGAAAAACAAGGTGATTGAGCCATCCGCATGCATAGCTGCAGCTGGGTGCTCAGCACTTCTTGTTACATTCGCAGCGCCAGTTCCAATTCGGACACCTGAATCAGCGGTCCAAGTTAAACCATCTGTTGACGTCGCAGAAAAGACTTGATGTGGATCTGGTCCAGTTCCAGCTATAACCATGTCAGAGAAAAATGCTCTATATCTTCCATCAGAAAGTTTTACTATTCCTGGTCCTGTTAATCCACTCTTTGCCGATGCAAAACTAGTTTTTGATATGCATGTGGTTTTTTCAGATGTAAAATTTAAACCATCACTTGATATAGAACAGCTAACTCCTTCACTTGTGGAGTTATACATTCGGAATCGTCCATCAGAGAGTTTTACAACACGTGGCATTCCTTGACCGCGGTCACCGCCAAAAGCGTTTCCTACTCTGGTAAATATTTTTCCATCAGTGGAATCAGCGATCTCAATACCTTTATTCTGCGCAAAAACGAAAGCTCGAATTGTGCCATTTGGCAAAAGCACACCAGAAACATCGGCTACGGGCAAACCCTTATTAACTCCAAATAAAGATGGATAAAGGATGGATGCAGAAATTAAACTCACCTCATACGGACCGCTAGGAAATGCATCGGCCGGATCTGCTGTTGCCTGAAAACTATTTGTACTTAATGAAAATAGACAAGCAATCGCAACTGTTATGAACTTTCGGTTAGCACCCATAAGAAACCTCTTAGTAGTTGAGGCTATAAAGTCTGGCACATTATTAAAGCCCTGAGTAGGTGTGCTTTCCTGTGCCCCAGATATTTACGTACACATAGTTAAATAGAAATGTAGAACCTGCGAATAAACACAACCACGCGGCTTTGCGTCCTCGCCACCCAACAGTCACGCGTGCATGCAAATACGCGGCATAGGCCACCCAAGTAATAAATGCCCAGGTCTCTTTTGGATCCCAGCCCCAATAACGTCCCCAGGCACTTTCAGCCCAAATAGCCCCTGCAATAACTGCAAATGTCCAAAGTGGAAATACAAATGCAACTAAGCGATAAGAAAGTTGATCTAAGTCTTCAAGTGATGGCAATCGTTTTGCCCATGCAGTTCTTTCGCCACGAGATTCCATTGCATCCAAATAGAGATACGCGGCAGCAATTGCGTTAGCTAATAAGAAAACGCCACCCGAAATAATCGCAGCAGAGACGTGAATAACTAACCACGTTGACTTAAGTGCTGGAACTAACGGTGCACTTGGACGATACAGAACCGCAACGGCAGTTCCCAGGGTCAGTAACACGGCGATCGAAACCAATAATCCCAACCAGCGCAAATCATATTTACGAAGCGCAGCAAGGTAGGCACCAGAAAACGCCATTGCACCCGTAATAGAAAACTCATACATATTGCCCCATGGCACTCGACCAGCAGATAAACCTCGAGCAACTACACCTGCCACTAATAAAAGAAATCCTAAAATCATCATTGCAGTTGCAATACGTGCAACTTTTTCTGTGCGCTTGTAATCAAAATTCTTCTTTGAGTCTTGTGTTGTTACACGGACCGCCCAAGCAGTTTCAACTGCATGTGCAAAAAATGAGAGGGTATAAACCGCCATCGATGAATACACAAGGTAATTAGAGAGATAAGCCCAAGTACGTGACATTTATTTCTCTCCCTTTAGCATTGCTATAAATTCTGCCATTTCAACTTCTAAACCTGGTGCTGCATTTTTAGCTAATCCCGCTACTTCTACAGTCTTGTCCACACGAATCCAAATTCGGCGGCGTCTTGTAAATAGTGAAGCAAGCAAGCCAAGGATGGCAACAATACCGCCGAGAAGAGCAAAGTTCTTCCCGGGATCGGTGACAATCTCTAGGTTGACCCACTGTTGATATCCCTCGAAAGTTATTGAACCTTGGGGGTATGTAAATGTCTCACCTGGTTTTAATGATTTAAGTCCCACCTGCTTCATCTTTGAAGTATCAATGCGATAAACAGATTGTGGAACACCATTATCGAGACCTAAATCACCAATCCATGCAGAAAGTAAAAGACGCGGATCTAGCGCTTCTGGGAAAACACTAATTGCACCATTTCCATCACTTCGGGCATATGTCGGTACAAACGACCCCACAAAACCTATTTGTGGATCTGCATCCGGAACTTTAATTGCGCCAATAGATCGTAAGTTTGAATCCTGAGGCAAGAACGGAACTGGTCCCTGCATTGCAACATTACCCTTGGAATCTCGCACAGTAACAACTGGGGAATAACCATTTGCTTGCAAGTAAATGTTGGTACTTCCTAATTTCAAAGGTGAATTAACTTTAATTGTGCGAATTTGAGATTGAGTCAAATCGCCTTGAGCAAAATGCACATCTAAGCTGTAATCCTCGGGTGCACTTGTAGTGACATTATATTTTGCAGTGAATTTATCAATCGTTATTGCAAAGTCTGAAAGATTCTTTTCGCTAAATAACTTGCCGTAATTCAAGGAGTCGTAACTTGTTGGGGTGTTAACGAAGCGCTCTCCCACATTAAGAATTGCCATCCCTCTCATACCAAACAATGAACTAAATGAAATTCCAAGCAAAACTAGTATGAGAGCCAAGTGAAAGAAGAGATTACCCGTTTCCCTTAAGAAACCTTTTTCTGCAGAGATAGAACCATCTTTTTCTAAAACTCTAAAACGCTTAGATTTAAACCATGCCCGTGCTTTTTCTAATTCATCACCCTCTGCAGACCAAGAAGTGTGGTGCTCCATTCGATCAAGGTTCTTAGGTGTGGCAGGTGGCAATGCCCGTGAAGCATGGAAATGCTCGATTGTGCGAGGCAATACGCAGCCAATGAGAGAGATGAAAAGCAAGATATAAATCGCACTAAACCATGGTGAGCCATAAACATCAAAGAGTGAGAATCGATCCATCCATTTGGACAGATCCGGTGAATTCTTGAAGTACTCACTAACTTTCATTGGGTTCTGTGTGCGCTGTGGGAATAGTGAGCCTGGTATTGCGCCAACGCCAAGCATTAATAAGAGAATCAGGGCTGTGCGCATACTTGTTAATTGGCGCCAGCTATATCGCAGTAGTCCAACACTTCCCAGCTCTGGAACTTGTATCTCTTGACTCATTTAAACCACCGGAATGAAATCAGAGATAAGGGAACGGATTGAATTCATCATTTGGCCCCACAAACCAGTTACTTCTAACAAGCCAATGAGAATTAGGAAAATGCCGCCAATTTTCGAAATTTGATCTCCACGCTTAACTAAATATTTGCGCAATTTCTCTGAACGATCCAAGAAAACGCCTGAGGCGATAAATGGCAGACCCAAGCCAAAGCAATAACCCAAAGACAGTAGAGCTCCACGCAACGCACTTGATTCTTGAAAAGCTAAAGTTTCAACTGCTGCTAATGCAGGACCAATACAAGGTGTCCAGCCAACTCCAAAGAGAAAACCTAAAATCGGTGCGCCTACTAATCCCCCTGTTGTTTTAATCTTTGGGCGAAAAGTTGGAGCAAATGGAAATTTTCCTAGAAATACGAAACCGAGAAAGATTGTTATCACACCTAGCACTCTAGAAATCAAATCTTCGTTGGTAACTAAGTGATTACCAATTCCACCAAAAATTGCGCCATATGAAACAAATACGCTGCTAAAACCCAAGACAAATAGAATTGAGCCAAGAAATACTTTCCCGCGATTTACTGAAAAGCCTGCGGCAAAGGACAAGTAGCCGGGTACTAGCGGTAATACACAGGGAGAAAGAAAAGAAATTATTCCTGCAAGAAAAGCTACGGGCAATGCGGTAATAAAAAAGCCACTCATGATTTGTTCTACGAAGAAATCTTTCATTCGCCGCCCACCCGCTCAATTAAATCCGTGAGAGAGGCAACAGTGACAGCGCCAGAGATTCGTGCGGCGACTCTGCCAGCCTTATCTATCACTACTGTTGAAGGAATGGCATTTGCTGGCAGTGATCCTTTGAAGCCGATTAGAAGTGAATCATCAATAAGTGTTGGGTACGGTAGTGAAAAACGTCTTTGAAAGGCTTCAGCAGTTGCGGGATTATCACGAGTCAAAATACCTATAAAAGCCACATCGCTATATTTTTTTGCAAGTGCAGCAAGAGTTGGCGCCTCAGCTCTACATGGTGAGCACCATGATGCCCACACATTTACCACCGCAACCTTGCCAACTGAATAAGTGTAATTTGTTCCAGATAATGTCATTCCAGATAATGCGGGTGCCTGAACTCTTTTGTCTGGGTTAATGAAAGTTACAGATCCATTTCCAGCAACAAAAGATTCTTGAGAGTTTGAGGTTCCACCCCCGCCACAAGAAGTAAGCAAAGCAGCAGTAACTATAAGCGCTAGCGTTTTAAATCCTGATTTCATTAATTCTTCTTAGGTAATAGATGTCGTGCTGGTTCAGAGTATGTGAGACCTGAAATAAAACCTTCATCGTCAAAGTGAACGCTTGTGACAGAGGCGAGTGAGCACTCACGACGGCGTGGATCATGTAGCAATCTACGATTCTCAATTGCACTTCTTAGAATCCAAATTGGTAACTGATGTGAAACAACTATTGCATCTTTGCCAGCAGCTGCATCACGTGCAGCAAAGATTGCAGCCAGCATTCGATTGATTTGTTGATCATATGGTTCACCCCATGATGGTTTCCATGGATTCCATAAATGACGCCAAGAAGATGGGTGCTTTAAAACGCCATCGCCAACACCAAAAGGTTTTCCCTCAAATACATTTGCAGCCTCTATTAAACGCTCATCTGTTGTAATAGAAATGTTATGTGCGGCGGCTATTGGCGCTGCAGTTTCTTGTGCTCGTTGCAGTGGAGAAACATGCAGGGCGCCTAGATCAATGGTTCGAGACCAATCACCCAATGTTTTTGCCATTTCTTGTCCGCGGACAGATAGGCCCCAGCCGGGTTGGCGACCGTAGAGAATCTTGTTGGGATTTTCTACTTCACCGTGGCGGACGACATGGACTGTTGAACTCATTGGTAAAGCATAAAGCGTCCCAATTGCCGCAAGTTCGTTAAGGTAGTGACATGGCACTCACGGCGAAGCGAGCAGCCTTTTTTGATGTAGATAACACCCTGATTCGTGGCTCAACCCTCTACTTCCTGGGTAAGGGCATGTATCAGCGTGGTTATTTCACAAAGAAGGATATTTCGCGATTCGTTTTAGCCAACCTTAGATTTCGTCTAACTGGTAAAGAAAACAGAGAAGAGATACAACGTTTTCAGGATGCAGCCACAGATTTTATTGGTGGTCATAGTGTCGAAGATATATTGAAGATTGCTCAAGAGATTTACGACCAATATGTCTCACCCGCTCTTTGGCAAGGAACAATTGATATCGCACAGAAACATTTAGCTGCAGGAGAAGAAGTTTGGTTAGTGACTGCAGCACCTGAAGACATGGCAGTCCTAATGGCCAAACGATTAGGTTTTACTGGAGCACTTGGCAGTAAAGCTGAAACGAAAGATGGAAAATACACTGGCGCAATGCTTGGCCTCCTTCTGCACGGTAAAGAAAAAGCGGTTGCAGTTCGAGAACTAGCTAAACAAAAGAATTTAGATCTGGCTGAATGTTATTCGTATTCAGATAGCCACAATGATTTTCCATTGTTGCAATGCGTCGGTCATCCATCAGCGATTAATCCAGATGCAATCTTGTCATTGCGCGCAATGGCAGAAGGTTGGCCAATTCATGATTTTCGCCGAGCTCGCTATTTAGGCAAGATCGTCTCTCCCATTGTTGTCAGACTTGCCGCCCTTGGAACATGGTTGACTCCGCGTAGGAAGCGACGTTGATTAACCCTTAAACGCTAAATGCCAGTAATGTAGGCAAGTTATGGAAATGCGCTCCTTCTCCGACTACTTACGTAGTGTCGATGATGCTGCCTTCCTAGAGTTATTTACTGCACGTCCCGACTTGGTATCTCCTGTACCCCCAGATATTGCATCCCTTGCTGTTCGCGCTTGCTCTGCGCCTAGTTTGGCTCGAGCAATTGATTCACTTAATCACTGGCAGTTCCAAGTATTAGAAGCTGCTGCAGCACTTAATGAACCCTTTACATTAAAAAGCATTGTTGCAATAACCGATAAAGCTGCATCTTTGGCGCTAGATCACTTGATTTCTATCGGTTTGATTTACCCCTCTGATGATGGGATGCGCTTGCCTTCACAATTGCGCGATGTAATTGGAAATGAACCTGCAGGTCTTGGACCTGCATCTGTTGCAAAAATTAAAGTAGCTGACATTGAAAAGGCACCTCCTGAGGCAAAGAAGGTCTTAGAAAGATTAATTTGGGGACCGCCTCGTGGAAGTGTTGGCGATATCAAGAATCCTGGCCCTGGAGTTGCTTGGTTGTTGGAGCATAAATTCCTTGTTCCACTTGATCAACGAACTGTTATTTTGCCACGCGAAGTTGCCATACACCTGCGCGGTGGCAAAGTTCATAAAGAAAACTTTATTGTTCAACCAAAATTAGCTGGTGCAAAACGCAATGAACAACAAATCAACCTTGCAGCCATTGCAAATATTTCAACTGTTTTACGTTGGGTAGAAGAAATACTCAATTTCTGGGCTGATGAACCATCTGATGCACTGCGTGCGGGTGGCTTAGGAGTTCGTGACTTAAAGATTCTTTCTGCACACTTAGGAGTTGACGAGTCCTGCACGGCATTTATTACAGAGCTTGCTTATCTAGCTTCTCTTATTAGTTTTGATGCACAAGATCGAATAATGCCAAGCAATAAATTTGATATCTGGTTGATGCAAACTCCCGCAGATCGTTGGCAGGTTCTTGCTTCGCAATGGCTCATTACTTCGCGCGTGAGCGGATTAGTTGGCCGCGCCGAGTCTAAGAACGTTGCTGCACTCGGGCCTGAGTTAGACCGTGTAAATGCATCCAAAGTGCGCGCATTAACTTTGGCTATTCTTAAAGAGAATCAAGGTATTGCGCCAGAACTTGCCTCTTTTAATGAAGTGATTTCTTGGCGCGCACCAGTTCGCCGTAATTCATCTCTGCAAGAAGAGCTGGCCAGTTGGACTCTTCGCGAGGCTGAATGGCTTGGTATTACTGGCCAAGGTGCAATTTCTAAATACGGCATTGAGTTTTTAGCCGGCGAAGAGTTAGCAATTATTAATGAAGACCTACCTAAAACTGTTGACCATATTTTGATTCAGAGCGATAACACCGCAATTGCACCGGGTCCACTTGAACATGAAATTTCACAGCAACTTGCCATGATGGCCGAGATTGAAAGTCGTGGCGGTGCAACTGTTTATCGCTTCAGCGAAGCAACGATTCGTCGTGCACTTGATCACGGAAAGACTGGCGATGAGATCAAGGTCTTCTTAACTAAGACTTCCAAGACTCCCATGCCGCAACCCTTGGAATATCTCATTACTGATGTATCTAAAAAGCATGGCAAGTTACGAGTTGGAAATACATCAGCATTTATTCGTTGTGAAGACACAGCCCTTATTTCACAGATCATGAACGATAAAAGATTAGAAATTCTCGAACTTCGTCGAATCGCATCTGAAGTTGTTATTTGTGATCATGATGCAACAGACACAATGCGCATTTTGCGTGAAGCCGGTTATCTACCTGCAGGTGAATCAGCAACTGGAATCATGCTCACTGGACCACGATCTAATCGCGCTGTGACTAAACCTCGACCACCCCGAGTTATTGGTGAAATAGAAATACCTACCCAAGAGAATTTGAATGCTGCAATTCGAGCAATTCGTACTGGTGAAAAATCTACTCATAAGCAAACACATTTGCGCCAAGCAGCCAATGAAGCTTTAGGTGCGCTACCTCGCACCACGGCAAATGAAACTATGGACTTAGTGAATAAATACATCCTCGAGGAAAAATCACTTTCTATTGGGTATGCCGATAACAATGGAGCGGTTACTCACCGCATCATTGATCCAATACGTGTCAGCGCTGGTGCCTTAATTGCTCGCGATCACGCAACCGGTGAAGTCCAGTCCTTTAGAATCCCCCGCATCACCGGCGTTGCGCCACTATAGGATTAACCCATGTTGGCCGCCCTTGAAGCTCTAGTGAAGTTGGAATCACCGACTGAAGATTTAGCGGCATGCCAAGACGTTGTCCGATTAGCAAGTGAACTTGCAACAACAATTCTTGGAACTCCTGCACAAATTCGTGATGTGAATGGTCGCCCAGTTTTTTGGTGGGGTGCAGAAAATCCTGATGTAGTTGTATTGGCCCACTTAGATACTGTCTGGCCTAAAGGCTCATTCATACCTCTGTGGAAAGTTGAAGGCAACAAAGCAACTGGTCCTGGAATTTTTGATATGAAAGCTGGATTTATTCAAGCCCTTTATGCAATGAAGGGCATTACTGGTTCTGCGGCATTAGTTGCAACTACAGATGAAGAAACTGGAAGTGCAACAAGTAAAGAATTCATTAAAGAGATCTCAGCGAAAGCTAAAGCTGTTTTAGTCATAGAGGCATCACTTAACGGAATGGTTAAGACTGGCCGCAAGGGCACCGCGATGTATCAAATCAAGATTCACGGTAAAGCATCACATGCTGGTCTTGAACCAGAAAAGGGAATTAACTCCACAGTTGAGATTGCTCATGCAATCATCGCAGTTGCCTCTCTTGAAAATAAGGAGCATGGCACAACTGTTGTTCCAACAATGTTGCGCGCTGGAAACTCAACAAATACAGTTCCAGACTTGGCTGTGCTCGATATAGATATTCGCTCATATTCAATGGATGATTTAAAGCGCGTAGATGCAGCCATTAGAAATCTAAAGGCTGTTAATTCTGATGCACGTTATGAAATCACTGGTGGCTTTAATCGACCACCACTTGAGACCTCTTCAACAATGGCGCTCTATGAGCGCGCTGAGAAAGTTGCAAAAGAATTAGGAATGCCTCATCTAGGTCATGCATCCGTTGGTGGAGCAAGTGATGGAAACTTCGCAGCAGCTGCCGGCGCCCAAGTTCTAGATGGTTTAGGAGCAATTGGTGATGGGGCCCATGCTGCCCATGAATGGGTTGATATCAGCACTCTTGAGATTAGAAGCACGTTTCTGCACGCCTTGATTAAGGATTTATTAGATGACTGATGGCCCGTTAATCGTCCAAAGCGATAAAACGCTGCTGTTAGATATCGATCATCCGCTTTCTACAGAGTGCCGCCGCGCAATTGCACCTTTTGCTGAATTAGAGCGCTCTCCTGAACATATTCACACTTACCGCTTAACTCCACTGGGTTTATGGAATGCACGTGCTGCGGGCCATGATGCAGAGCAAGTAATTGACACATTAATTAAGTATTCGCGCTATGCCGTGCCGCATTCAATTTTAATTGACGTGGCAGAAACGATGTCTCGCTATGGACGTCTGCGCCTTGAAGCAGATCCAGTCCACGGATTAATTCTTGTAACAACTGATTCTGCAGTTCTTGAAGAAGTTATTCGTGCCAAGAAAATTCAACCTCTACTGGGTGCACGCATTGATAAAGAAACTATCGCTGTTTTGCCAAGCCAGCGCGGACAGATTAAACAATCACTTCTTCGTTTGGGTTGGCCAGCAGAAGACTTTGCTGGTTACGTCGATGGGCAAGCACATGAGATTGCACTTAAGCAAGATGATTGGAAAATTCGTCCTTATCAAGAGTTGGCCGCTGAAGGTTTTTGGCATGGTGGTTCAGGTGTGGTTGTTTTGCCGTGCGGTGCTGGAAAGACAATTGTTGGCGCGGCAGCAATGGCACATGCCAAGGCCACAACTTTAATTTTGGTAACTAACACAGTGGCTGCAAGGCAGTGGCGTGAAGAATTACTCAAGCGAACTTCCTTAAATGAAGATGAAATTGGCGAGTATTCAGGTGCTAAGAAAGAGATTCGACCAGTAACTATTGCCACATACCAAGTGATGACAAAGAAAAAGAACGGTGTTTATGCCCACCTTGATCTCTTTGATTCATATGACTGGGGCTTAATTATTTACGATGAAGTTCACCTATTACCTGCGCCAATCTTTCGCTTCACGGCAGATATCCAATCCCGCCGACGTTTAGGTTTAACTGCCACTTTAGTGCGCGAGGATGGAATGGAAGGTGAGGTTTTCTCACTCATCGGCCCTAAACGCTTTGATGTTCCTTGGAAAGAAATTGAATCCCAGGGCTATATCGCACCAGCAGAGTGCATTGAAGTTCGAGTTAACCTGACTGAAACTGAGCGTTTGTCCTATGCAACAGCTGAAGTTGAAAATCGCTATCGCTATTGCGCAACTACTCGCACAAAGCGTGATGTTGTTGAAGCACTTGTTAAGAAGCATCAAGGCGAGCAGATTTTGGTCATCGGACAATACATTGACCAGTTAGATGAACTATCTGAAGTGTTGGGTGTGCCAGTGATTAAAGGTGAAACTCCAGTCAAAGAACGCGAAATTCTCTTTAATAAATTTAGATCGGGTGAGCTAACGACTCTCGTTGTTTCAAAGGTTGCTAACTTTTCTATCGATTTACCCGATGCAACTATCGCTATTCAAGTCAGCGGTGCATTTGGTAGTCGACAAGAAGAAGCACAACGTTTAGGACGAATCCTGCGCCCTAAGTCAGATGGGCGCACAGCCACGTTTTATTCTGTAGTTTCTAGAGACACTATCGATCAAGATTTTGCTCAGAACCGTCAACGCTTTTTAGCTGAGCAGGGTTACTCTTACAAAATTATTGACGCTGACGATGTTTTTCAAGGGAAGATTTAAATCGTTCAGGATCAACTCTAAAGAAGTCATGATGAATTCCATCTATGTGAATTACTGGAACTTGTTCGCCATATAGTTTTTCTAACTCAACATTTCCATCAATATAAATCTTTTCTATTTCAAAGTTGAGTTCAGCATGCATTCCTTCGAGAACTTCTACTGCAACATCACACAAATGACAACCATGTCTACCGAATACGGTTATCACTGTCATTGGGCTTGCCTTTCCTGTCAGTTTGCTTAGAGAGTTGCTTAATCCAACCCTTGGGCTATGAGGCAATCATCTCACCTTGATAGTGTGCGCCCATGCAGAAAATCCTCTCGAAGAAGGTGCGGGCTAGCGTTGTTGCCCTTGCCCTTATTGCTTCGATTTTTTCTGCGCCGACTGCAGAAGCTCTTTATAAAGTAATCCCAGCAACTCAATGGGGCAACATTTATGCCGGCACTGCAACTGATACAAAGCCTGAGCAACGCGGAGCGACTAAGAATCTGCAAGCTAAATCTAAAATTGAAGTTAAATACAACAACTTTCCCGATTGGGCTAAAAAGGAAGTTCAAGCAGCCGTAGATGTGTGGGCAGCTAACTTCTCATCCACGGTAACAATTAACGTTGATGCATCCTGGGGTCGCTCAAGTTCCTGGGGTATTTTGGGAAGTGCTCGGCCAACAAATTTCTATTCTGGATTTGCTGGTGCACCCGATCCATCACTTTGGTATACCTCTGCATTAGCAAATGCACTTGCTGGTAAAGATTTAGATAAAGCTAATCCTGAAATGATTATTCAGGTTAATTCAAGTGCTGCTTGGAACACCCGCGGAGATGGAATGCCAGGCAATAATGAATATGACTTGGAATCTGTTTTCTTACATGAAATTGCACATGGATTAGGTTTCCTATCAAATGATGCTTACGACTCCTACTACGGTATTGCCAGCTTGGATCAACCAACTCCATTTGATGCATATGCACAAACTACAGATGGTCGACGTTTAGCAGATTTACCATCGCCATCTCTTGAACTAGGAAAAGCGCTCACATCTGAACTTGTGTGGTCTGGTCCGCTTGGAATTAAAGCAAACGGCGGAATAAAACCAAAACTTTATACACCTTCGCGCTACCAATCAGGATCTTCAACCAGTCACTTAGATGAAGCAACATTTTCAAAAACTGGTCTGGATTCTGTGATGACTCCTAATTTAGATCCAGGTGAGATTTTTAAAGAACCAGGACCTTTGTTATTGGCGATGATGGAAGATATGCGCAATAAACCACCAGCTGGTGTTGCTACTGGTTTGCCTGAATCACCGCGCAATGTTCAAGCATTTATTGGAGATTCGTCTGTCCTTGTCTCATTTGATCCCCCAGTAAATATTCGTACTGCCCAAGTGAGCGAGTATGTGGTGAAGAATCTGAAAACTGGAGTCGAAAAGAAGGCCCTTTCTAGTCCAGTAGTAATTGCTGGATTGAAAAATGGACTCTCCTATTCATTTTCTGTTGTTGCAAAAAACTCTTTAGGAATTTCAGAAGCTTCATCTAGCAAAGCTGTTATTCCACAAGCGGGCTGGAAAAGCTCTGTCTTAGATGCAACCGCCGATGGAAAATCCGTATCAAGCACAACTTTCAACGGCCAACCAACCGTTGCCTACACCGACACAAAGAGCGGTGATCTAAAACTAGCTACTTATGATGGCAAAACATGGAAGAAAGTAACTGTGGATGGTGCCGGCGGCACAAGTGGAAGAACGTCTAATCCAATCGCGGGTCAGATTTCAATGTGCGTAAATGGCAGTGGTACCAAGCAGACACTGCACCTTTTCTATAGCGATTCAACCGATAAAGATCTACGTTATGCCGCTTACAACGGCAAGAGTTTTGTATTTGATGTTGTCGATGGCAACGGGGCATTAGTTAATGATTACTCAGATCCTGTTCGTGTTCGCACATCAAGTGATGTCAGCGTTTCAAATGCTTGCGTTGCGACTGCTTCTGCAGTTCAAGTCTTCTATCGTGATGAAAGCCAAGGAGTTTTACTTGGTGCAGTAAAAACTAAAGTGCCTGGATGGACTTATGAAATGATTGACGGTGACCGTAAAACGGACGGGCGTTCAACAGGTGACGTTGGTTTCCATCTTCAAGCAATCTTTGATGGTGTCAAAACTTATGTTGCATATGATTCTGTTGTAACTATGAATCAGAAGAAAGAAATAACCTCAGGTGCAATTCGTGTGGCAACTAGAACAGGCAGCGATGCAAATACTTGGAGCTACCAAACTCTTGATATTGCAACAGATGATGCATCCGTATTTGGCTATGACGTTGCAATGTCTAAGGTGAATGGTGATGTATTCATTTCTTGGCTAGCTTCATCAACTGCGACCTTCCCAAAGCCAAACCAATTGCGTTGGGCGTTTTTGAGCAAGCCTCTTGAGATTTCAAAAATTACGACTGAAAACTTTGGAACGCCAGGTGAGTATTTAGCTACTGATGGAAAAACTATTCTGTTCAATTGCCAAGAGCGTCTATGTGCTGTTGATACATCCAAGAAAGATCTTGGCCAATCTGCAATCAGTCTAATTAGAAGCACCCAAGGCTCTGAACCTACTCAGAGCACCTGGGTGATCGTTAACAAAGTTAAGTATGTGCTTGCCACGGTTAATGGAAAGCTGGCCTTACTGAAACCGTAATTACTATT
>Ga0209297_1000273_pt1 | contig 34855 bp, 36 predicted proteins | sample S_130805_MF_Meta_FD_187322 | JGI IMG/M metagenome (GOLD analysis project Ga0209297, IMG submission 187322) | Freshwater microbial communities from Lake Simoncouche, Canada to study carbon cycling - S_130805_MF_MetaG (SPAdes) (version 2) | ecosystem: Environmental > Aquatic > Freshwater > Lake ...
GGGCGTTCAAGTTTTTCAAATCATCGCCACGCAACCAGAAACAGTATTTGTACTACGTAGCCCCCACTACCGCAGAGGAAAGATCTTCCGGCGCTGGACCTGTCAATCTAACAACCACCATGCTCCAGTCGGTCATCATTGAACATCTGCGCTCCCAGTTGCGGGAGCCGGGAAAGTGGCTTCCCGATTTGATCGAATTGGCCCAGGGTGATCCGAAGTTGGACGAGACCAACATTGCGCAGGCCTTGAAAAAGCTGGACGATGCCTAGCCCCGATTCACGCAGCAAACGCAGGCCCACACTCTATTTTCCGTGGTCGACCGGGTAAACGTCTTTCCGGACAAGCTCCACGTTACTTTCAATTGGCCAGCGGTTCTGAACCTGGTCAAGGAAATCGTGCAGTCAAGCGTCGTCGGACACGCATGAGAGTGGTCAAGCTGCGACAGATCGAAAGGAAAGACAAGTTTGACTTGGCTTTTCTGGCCACCAGAGCGTTCATACGAACCCCTATCAAAAATGGAGTTTCAAATGAACGACATCACCACATCCGTGGTTGCCCAAGTGGTCGCACTCTCAAGCCTGCCAACGCCAGACCTGTGGGCACTGTGGGATCGGTATTACGAGTCTCGCCCCGACACGCTGAGCCGCGATCAAATTGAGTCGCAGGTAGCCAAAAACCTTCAGGAAGAGGCACTGCGCGAGTGGCCGACCACATCGTACGTCAAGCAATCAAACATCGAGTTGAACAATTTGCTGTGCGGTTTTCTATTTGACGCCGATGGCGACCCAATGTTTCCCACTATCGCTTGGGGAAATGGAAAATTCCGCCGCTATTACATCTCCAAGTCAAACAAGATGTTGGATGCAGAGGGCACGCCACATCAACGGGGGTCAGTGTCAGCCTGCGCGATAGAAGCAACGGCGGTAAAGATGATCAAAAGGAGGTTCACTAAACTGAGCGCTGCATTCCTTGCCGTGGGCAAATTCATAGAAATGCACGCTATTGAAATGGACCATGACGAAATCGCACTGGCATATTCATTAGGGCGGCTGAGTACGGCTTGGCATCAGCTGTCTCCACCAGAACGCATCCGGATCGTCAAGTTAATGATTGAACGAGTTGATCTTGTCACTGTCAGTGAACTGATTGTGAAATGGCGCGCACTTGATTGCCAAGAACTCGTTAATGAGTGCGCTGTGCTTGGCAATGCGGCTCAATTGTGCGACGTGCAGCCCAGCGTGTGCGCTGATTCGTTACTTTCCTTTGTACCATTGCCACCTCGACACCGTGCCCGTCGTAAGGTAACTTGTCCCGAGAAACCGGAATGACTGACTCAGCACGGTCGACCTCGATACCCAAGTCGCCCGCCCAAGGTCCTGTAGTTCAATTCATCATCACCAGTTTTGCCTGAATTTTCAGGACAAAGTTGAGCGGCCTTGCGGACGTGATTTCATATTTCAAATTTCATGTCTCTGTTCTCTGTCGTCGCTACCCAGCAGTTTCCATTTGCAAACCATCCCCGCGTAAGTCGTTGATTTCATTGAGAATGGCCTCTTGAACAGTCAAGAGGGTCGCAGAGAACAGAGAGAGAAATTATCCAAAAAGGAGGCAAAACGGGCTGGAAATAGGTAAGACGGGCGAGGCGACTGTCAAGAGGCAGTTGCTCTATGTGCGCGTCACCATTGGAGATTTTCCAAAAGAAAAGCCCAACCGGTTAGGGTTGGGCTTAGGGGATATGGTGGCGGATAGTTGTTCGCTCGAAAATTGACTAATTCAACAGGTGCGTAATGCTGCGGGCTCCTGTCCGTTCATTGCGGATTGTCCATTTCGGATTGTGAAACCTGACGGCTGCAACAGTAGTTTTACGGGCCAATTAATGACAATGTCATTACGATCTGCTACAGTCGCTCCATCTCAAGGAGAAATCCACATGCACGCCGTCACCGACGCCAAACGCGAAACTCTTAACATTCGAATCAAACCCGAAGTTCGCGATCTGATTGACCGTGCAGCAAAGTCACGCGGCAAGAATCGAACTGACTTCATTCTGGACTCTGCCCGCGTTGCCGCAGAAGACACCCTGCTCGACCAGGTAATCATGACTGTCAGTCCGCAAGTCTTCGAGGAGTTCCAGGCCCGATTGGATATGCCGCCTAACCCAAATGAGCGTTTGCGCAAGACCATGCACACACCCGCACCCTGGGAGCGTGGATGAAGTTGACGGCACCGATGCCGCTGACCGAGCATCATGTGACAGATGGTTTTTCTTGTGGTGTGGACAGCCTGGACCAGTGGCTCAAACGCCGAAGCCTGAAGAATCAGATCCAGGGTGGCTCACGAACTTACGTGGTTTGTGATGAGGTGCGGGTTGTCGCTTACTACACACTGGCTTCTGGCGCTGTCACCACCACGCAGGCCACAGGTCGGTTTCGCCGCAATATGCCAGATCCCATTCCAGTCGTGGTTCTGGGCCGCTTGGCTGTTGACCAATCGCTGCATGGCAAGGGTTTCGGTCGTTCTTTGATTCGAGATGCCGGCATGCGCGTCATCCACGCAGCCGGCGCCATTGGCATTCGAGGAATGACAGTTCACGCCCTGTCCGATGAGGCAGCAGCTTTCTATGAAAAAGTCGGCTTTGAGTCTTCGCCACTGGATTCGCACCTGCTGATGATTACCTTGGCTGACCTTGTTGCGGCTGGTGGGGAGTTGCCAACTGCCTGATCCGGATCGACGCCCTATCCATCAAAGACCGATGGGCGGACCGATCGAAAGCTGTGGACCTTGGTTCAAATCCGCATTCCACACTTGAACCGCCGTCCGCATTTTTTCCACCCGTTGTCTTTGTGACAAAGACAAGCCTTCATGGAGTACCACCAACTCAATCGGAAGGAAGCCCCTGGACACCAAACATCTGAGGCAAGAACTACTGGCAGCCCGATTTTCGTGAGCACCCGCACCCGAATAGGTTGGGCCATGGAACTACGTTTCAGACGGCAATGGGATGGACGATCCAGATCGTCTTCTTATGGTCCCAGAAAAAGATGAATTTCTATTGGCGATCTTGAGCAGGAACTCTGCAGCCAAGAGGTTGTTTTTGGTAAGTAGAAGGCTGGCCACCAACAACTCCTTGGTGCCCACAAGCCGGAATCTGAGCGGCCTGGAGTTCGAGATTGCCTCCTTCCTTGCCATGCATGTCAAACAGGTCTATCCTCGGGTCAAGAAGAAAAATAGTTATGTACAAAACAATCGTTCTTGCCTACGACGGTTCTGAATCAGGACAGAATGCGCTGATTGATTGCAAAGAACTCGCGTACTGGAACCATGCCGAGTTGAGCCTCCTGGCAGTCATGCCCTCCTCTTTGAGTGTCGCCAGTTCGGAAGGCAGTATTTTCGTCCCCGAATACAAGCAAAGAGAGGCTGCCAGATACCGTGCCGTGCTGGATGACGGACTGCGACAGCTGGCGGAATTCGGCTTCACGGTCAGCGGGGAAGTGCTGGTGGGTGAGCCCGTGCAGCAGATCACGCACTACGCGCGCACCCATGGGGCCAATCTCATCGTCGTCGGCCACAAGCACCTGGACAGCTGGGCGGCGCGCTGGTGGAGCGGCGCCATCTCCGGCGACTTGATTGAACATGCGCACTGCAGCGTGATGTGCGTCATTGCGCATGAACGCAGCCACTGAATCACGCCACAATGCCCAGTCTTACACAAGCCACCACTTGGGTCCATCTGGATTGGGTGCTGCTTGTGATAGCGATGTGGCTGCTGATCGGTCTGATCGGCATCGTGGCATTGCGGCGCTTCCGGTTTGTGGCAGTTGTGCTGTTTCCGACCGGCGCTTTCGTTTCGCTGGTTCTGCTTGGCGTGGCGTTGAGTGCGGCGTTTGCCGAGCCGGAGGTAGCCGTGTTGCCGCTGGGCCTGCCGCAATTGCCGTTTCATTTGCGGCTTGACAGCCTTTCGGCTTTCTTTCTGATGCTCATTGGCGGGGTTTCTGCCGGCGTGTCAACCTTCGCGGCAGGGTATTTCCGCCAGGGTGAGGGTACGCCGCCAGGACTGATCTGTCTGGAGTACCACGTGTTTCTTGCCAGCATCGCCATGGTGGTGATAGCCGATGATGCTTATATGTTCATGGTGGTGTGGGAGACGATGGCGTTTTCGTCGTTTTTTCTTGTCATGGCCAACCATCGCATTCCTGAGATTCGTCAGGCGGGGTACCTGTACATGCTGGTGGCCCACATTGGTGCCCTGGGAATCCTGATGTGCTTCGGATTGTTGCAAGCGAATACGGGTGATTACACCTTCGCCAATATGCGTCAGCAGCACCTGACTCCGTTTTGGGGGTCCATCGCTTTCGTGCTTTCCGTCTTCGGATTTGGCGCCAAGGCCGGTCTTCTTCCGCTGCACATCTGGTTGCCAGAGGCCCACCCTGCCGCGCCCTCACCGTTTTCTGCACTGATGAGTGGTGTCATGCTCAAGATTGCGCTCTACGGGATCCTGCGCGTCTCCTTCGATCTTATGCAGACACGAATCTGGTGGTGGGGTGTGCTCCTGATGGCCATAGGACTGGCCACCGCCCTCTTTGGCGTGGTGTTTTCGACGGTACAGGTGGAGATGAAGCGACTGCTGGCGTATTCGTCGATTGAGAACATTGGCTTGATCTGTGCAGGCATCGGTTTGTCTTTGCTTTTTTCTTCCTACGGTATGAAGTCTCTCTCAGCCCTTGCACTCACAGCGGCGATGTACCACATGATCAGCCACGCATTTTTCAAGAGCCTTCTATTTTGCAGTACCGGCGCCGTGATGCATGCCACCGGGGAGCGCAGCCTTGGCAAGCTTGGCGGTCTGATCCGGAATATGCCTTGGGTCGCCTGGTCCACGCTGGTCGGAGCACTGGCTTGCGCCGGTCTACCGCCCTTCGGCGGCTTTGTTGCGGAGTGGCTGCTGTTGCAGAGTTTCCTCTTCACCACCGGCCTGCCAAGTTCCTTTCTTGACATGCTGGTGCCCGTGATGGCCGCGCTGATTGCGCTCATTGCTGCGCTCTCGGGCTACACCATGGTCAAGTATTTCGGTGTGATTTTTCTGGGCCAGCAGCGCGAGGAGAAACTGGCGAAAGCGCATGATGCTGGCCTATGGGAACGCCTCGGCATGGTGTGGCTGGTGACTGGATGTCTGGTGTTGGGCTTGTTCCCGAATCAGGTGATTGCCTTCATGGATCCCGTCACCCAAAAGCTGGTGGGCGCGGGTCTGGCGCACACTGTGGCTGACAGTGGCTGGCTACTGGTCCCTGTGAGTATTGAGCGTGCAAGTTATGCGCCGGCGATCTTCCTGCTCGGCATCTTGATCAGTTTCGGTTTCGTATTTTTGCTGGTGCGCAAGCTCTACCACGGGCGTCTGCGTCGGGTCCCTCCGTGGGATTGCGGCTACCCCTGGCAAACGCCGCGCATGCAGGACACGGCAGAGGGTTTCGGGCAGCCGATTCGCCAGATCTTTGACCCCTTCTTCCGCATACGCCGCCATCTCCCCACCGCATTTGACGAAAACCCTAGCTACAAGATCACGGTCGAAGACCCCTTGTGGTACTGGCTCTACCTGCCACTGGCAAGTCTGGTCGAAAGAATTTCCAGAATTATTGGCAGGTTGCAGCAGGGACGCATCGCGGTCTACCTGATGTACAGCTTTGTCACACTGATCGTGGTCTTACTGGCGGTAAATCGATGAACTGGCTGGGTGCTTTTTCGCAACTTCTGGCGCTGCTCACGGCACTGGTTCTGGCGCCACTGCTCACAGGGTGGGTAAATCAGTGGCGCGCTCGATTGCAGAACAAGTCGGCGCCCGGACTGCTGCAGCCTTACCGGATGTTGCACAAGCTGTTTCACAAGGACTCGGTGATGGCTGAGCACGCCTCACCCCTGTACCGTACCGCTCCCTACCTGATCTTCGGCTGCATGCTGCTGGCCAGCGCGATTGTTCCCACGCTCTCGACCGATCTGCCACTGTCTCCTGCCGCAGACGGGATTGCGCTGGTTGGCTTGTTTGCGTTGGCTCGGGTCTTCATTTCGCTGGCGGCAATGGACGTGGGCACCGCCTTTGGAACACTCGGCGCGCGGCGCGAAATGCTGGTGGGTTTTCTGGCCGAGCCAGCCCTGCTGATGGTGCTGTTTTGTGCTTCCATGATCACGCGGTCGACATCGCTCACGGAAATCGTGGAGACTCTGGCGCGGCGCGAGCTGGCAATCTACCCCAGCCTGCTGCTGGCCGGAGTCGCCTTCACCATGGTGTCCCTGGCCGAGAACGCACGGGTCCCGGTGGACAACCCGGATACCCATCTCGAACTCACCATGATTCACGAGTCCCTGATTCTGGAGTATTCGGCTCGGCATCTGGCGCTGCTGGAATGGGCAGCGAGCTTGAAGTTGTTTGTCTATTCCTGCGTCGGTCTGGCCATTTTCTTTCCCTGGGGCGTTGCCGAGGCGCACGCTCCGCTGGCATTGCTGCTGGCCCTGCCGGTATTGGTCTTCAAGCTCGCGGTGGGGGGCTTTCTGATGGCCGTGATCGAAACTGTCAGCGCCAAGATGCGTATCTTCCGGGTGCCCGAATTCCTGGGCACGGCATTCCTGATGGCGGTGATCGGACTGCTGGTCAATGTGCTGCTGGGGGTGGGGTGATGATCAAGCTGCTGCCTCAACTCATCAATCTGTTTGCGACACTGATTTTGCTGCTGTCGTTCGCCATGATCTCGCAGCGGCGCATTGTGAGTCTGATCAATCTGTTCATGATGCAGGGGGTGGCACTGGTGGCAGCGTCCTTCCTGCTCGGCTACATCACGAACCAGCCCGATCTGTACGTATCTGGGGCCTTGACCTTGCTGCTCAAGGTGATCTTCATCCCCTGGATGCTGCACCGCCTGATCAGACAACTCAAGGTGCGCTGGGACGTCGAGTCGCTGCTCAACATTCCGACCACCATGATGGTGGGAATCGGTCTGGTGATCTTTTCCTTCAGTCTGGCGCTGCCGGTCTCGCGCCTCTCCCATTCGATTGCCGGAGGGTCGCTCGGTATTGCATTGGCCTGCGTGCTGCTGTCCTTCATGATGATGATTACCCGCTCCAAGGCGGTGCCGCAAGTCATTGGTTTTCTGTCGATGGAAAACGGACTGATTTTTGCGGCCACCACGGTCACCAACGGGATGCCCATGATCGTGGAGTTTGGCATCGCGCTCGATGTTCTGGTGGGGGTGCTGATTCTGGGTGTGTTCATGTTCCAGATCCGTGAAAAGTTCGACAGTCTGGATATCCATAATCTGGAGGCCCTCAAGGAAGACTGAGCATGGAAGCGCTTTACTTTGTGCTTGGATCTCCGCTGGTGGGCGCGCTGGTACTGGCCCTGACCGGGCACCGCAGGTTTGCCCGCGACATCAATGTCGCCTTCAGTCTGCTGACCTTTCTGACTGCGTGTGCGCTGACCGTCCAAGTAATCAGTGACGGCCCGGCGTTCATCTGGAACAAGCAGTTCTTCATCGATCCGCTCAACGTGTTCCTGGTGACCTTGACCACATTCGTCGGGCTGACCACCGCCATCTTCTCACGGCCCTATATGCGCATCGAGCAGGACCACGGCAAGATGACTCCGGCGCGTATGCGCCTGTACCACAGCATGTACCAGCTCTTCAGTTTCACCATGCTGCTGGGCTTTACCACCAACAACCTCGGCATCATCTGGGTCGCGATGGAGGCGGCGACGCTGACCACCGTGCTCCTGGTGAGTGTGTACCGTACTACAGCCAGCCTGGAGGCCGCGTGGAAGTATTTCATCCTGTGCGGTGTCGGCATTGCGCAGGCGCTATTCGGAACGATTTTGCTGTATATGGCTGCCGAGAAAGTGCTGGGTGCTGAAAACGCCACTTTGCTTTGGACGAATCTGAACGACATCAAAGGCCAGCTCGACCCGACCATTCTGACCCTAGCGTTTGCGTTCCTGCTGATTGGGTACGGCACCAAGATTGGTCTGGTGCCGCTGCACAGTTGGCTGCCCGACGCCCATGCCGAAGGGCCGACACCCGTGTCGGCAGTGCTTTCGGGCTTGCTGCTCAATGTTGCGATGTACGCCGTGTTGCGCTGCAAGGTGCTGACCGACGGCGCTTTAGGCACCAATATGGCTGGCGAGCTCATGATGGGTTTCGGATTGTTGTCGGTCACGGTGGCCGCGTTCTTCCTGTCCCGACAGAAGGATGTCAAACGCATGTTTGCCTACTCATCCATAGAGCACATGGGCTTGATTACCTTTGCCTTTGGCATGGGGGGTCCGGTGGCCAATTTTGCGGGTTTGCTGCACATGACGGTGCACTCCCTTGTCAAGTCGGCCATCTTCTTCACTGTGGGGCATGCAACGCAAAAGGCCGGCACCCAGATGATGAGTGAGATTCGTGGCCTGATCAAGGTCAACCCCACCGTGGGGTGGGGCTTGATGATTGGTGTCATGGCGATCTTGGGTATGCCACCCTTTGGCGTCTTTGCGAGCGAGTTCCTGATACTGACCACGGCCATGCGTGAGCAGCCCTGGGCTGCGCCCTTTCTCTTCCTGGCCCTGGGCGTGGCATTCGCGTCGATCCTGATTCGTGTTCTGCCCATGGTGTTTGGCGACACCTCGCTCAAACCGCTGGCCCATCCACCGGCCCTGATACCGGTCTTCGTCCACCTGCTGCTGGCACTGGCGCTGGGGCTGTATATTCCGCCCTATTTGAATGGCTGGTACGTGCAGGCAGCTAGCCTGTTGGGGGGTTGAAGGCATGAAACTCGAAGAGTTGAAAATGGCTTTTGAGACCCTGGCAACACCGGTGCCGATGCGCCACGCCTGGGTGTCCGAACAGCAGTGGACCGATGCTGCGACGGTGGTTCGTGATGAAGGCGGTCGCTTGCTCGCGCTGTGGGCCAGTGCTGCCGGCCCCGGAGATGTTCACCAGATCTGCGCCGTCTATGTGACGCTGGAGGGGGCAATCTGGCTGTCCCTGCCCGTACTGCCCGAGGATGGGCAACTTTTGTACCCGGATCTATCTGCAAGCTTTCCGGCAGCCCTGCGCATGCAACGCGCCGCCGCAGACCTGTCAGGCGTGCACGCAAGAGTCGCCACAGATACGCGAGCCTGGCTCAATCATGGTGCTTGGCCTGCTTCACACCACCCGCTGCAACACAATGCGATGCAATGGCCGGCGCTCGCAGCAACCGAACTCGTCAACTACCCGTTTGTGAAGGTCGAAGGCGATGGTGTCCACGAGATCGCCGTCGGTCCGGTCCACGCCGGCGTCATTGAACCGGGGCATTTCAGGTTTTCGGTGGTGGGTGAAAGAGTGTTGCGGTTGGAACAGCGCCTGGGCTACACCCACAAGGGCATCGAGCGGCGCATGACGCAACTGGAGCCGGTGCAGGCGGCCCGTCTTGCCGGTCGCGTCTCGGGTGACTCTACCGTGGCCTACGCCTGGGCTTACTGCATGGCGCTGGAGGGGGCGACGCAGACCGTCATCCCCGAGCGTGCCGCATGGTTGCGTGCCGTCATGCTTGAGCGCGAGCGGGTCGCCAACCATCTCGGCGACCTGGGGGCGCTCGGCAATGACGCCGCCTTTGCGTTCGGCCTGGCTCAGTTCTCACGGTTGCGAGAGGATTGGCTGCGCGCTTCCATGGACGCCTTTGGTCACCGGCTGATGATGGATTGCGTGGTGCCTGGCGGTGTCCGTGCCGACATCGACCGCGAACATTCGGACAAGCTCGCGCAGCTATGCGATTCGGTTGCAGCAGAGGTGCACACCCTGTTCGGAATTTACGAGGCCCACTCCGGTCTGCAGGACCGCTTCCTGGCTACGGGGCGGGTCGCTCCGGAGTTGGCATCCCGTCTGGGCCTGACCGGTCTGGCCGGACGCGCCAGCAGCCAGAGCTGGGACTTGCGCTCTGATCATCCCTGGCTGCCCTACAGTGCCTTGGCGGTCGCTATGGCAACACACGACGCCGGCGACGTGGCGGCCAGGGTGTTGGTGCGCTTTGAGGAGGTGTTTGAGTCGCTGCGCCTGATCCGGCGCATGCTGGCGGACCTACCTTCGAGTCCGGTGCAGTGTGCGGTGATATTGCCGCTCAATGCTGCGCGCGGCGCGGGTTGGGTAGAAGGATGGCGAGGTGAAGTCTTCGTTGCTCTCGATCTGGACGGGCTGGAACAGGGAAGCCGCATCCGGCGCTGCCATCTGCATGATCCCTCGTGGCAAAACTGGCCGGTGCTGGAACACGCGATCCTCGGCAATATCGTTCCGGACTTTCCGCTCATCAACAAGTCGTTCAATCTCAGCTATTCGGGGCACGACCTATGATATGGCAAATCATCAAACAGATCGGAAGCACCGGATGCCGCACCGAACCCGCGCCCGACATCGGCGCGGTTGCGCAGGCTGAATCGGCATCCATTCACACCGAATTGCTGGCTATTCTGGGTCAGGCACTGACCATCCGTGAAGTGGACGCCGGCTCGTGCAACGGTTGCGAGCTGGAAATCAACGCCCTGGGCAACCCCTACTACAACCTGGAGGGTTTGGGCATCAGGTTTGTGGCCAGCCCGCGCCATGCCGACATGCTGCTGGTCACGGGTCCGGTGTCGCGCAATATGGAGACCGCACTCAGACGCACCTTTGATGCCACTCCCGAGCCCAAACTGGTGGTGGCCGTGGGCGATTGCGGGGCTGACGGCGGCATTTTTGGCGAGAGCTATGCCAGCTGCGGCCGGGTCGCGAATGTGATCCCAGTCGATGAAGTGGTCACGGGTTGTCCACCAGCGCCGATTGACATCCTGCGTGGCATCCTCAAGGCTGTGCGCCGTCGTGTAAAGGCGTAACCGAGCTACATCAAGGTAAACTTTTCTGTCGATTCGTTGTAGCGTACCAATGCGTACCACAGCAATAGCAACCCTGCCGAGATCAAAAAGGCAGTCCCCCAACTCGAGAACATGTCAGGCATATAGGCCTGAAACCCGATCTGGGTTCGCTCAAATGCATCCGTGTTGTCTTCGTCGATAGAGGTCAGGTTGAATTTCTTGAACAGTGCGCTAGCAGTGGACCCCACCCAGGCAAAGAAGAACATGCTGACCCACAGCTTGATGTGCCCCTCGCCCATGCGCCAAAGCGAACCAGACGCGCAACCACCGGCGAAAATCATGCCGATACCAAAGAAGATGCCTCCCAGCAAAGAGCCGGCCCAGAACGTAGCCGGAATCGCAATATAGGGGTCAATCACCTTCTTTTGAAACAGCAAGGCAGCAAGCGGCAGACCGATGGCCAAGGCCAGAATAAGCGCTTTGGTCATCTCGCCCTCGCCGGTTACAAAGGGCTCACGAAAAGCCCTTGAAAAACATAAACGCGAGCGATGCATGATGAAACCGATGGCAAAACCGGCCAGCACAATGGGCGCGCGATAAACCAGCGGCGCACTGCCGGAGTAAAGCCACAGCAGTGTCCAGAGCAGCGCCCCGAGCGCCACCACGGAACCGATCAGAGGATAAACGGCGATCAGACTTTGGGGCACCTGCAGCACAGCAGGCGCACGCGTTCCCCATTCGATATTTTCCAATGTCCAGAGCAACAGTTTGAAGCCGATGGCCGCACCTGCGATCAGGCCAAGCCACATCGCCCAACCAGCTGGCGAGGCATGCAGCACCGGGTTGAAGAACCCCCCCGTGGTACATCCTCCCGCCAAGGACGCACCAATCCCCATCAGCGTCCCGCCCAACGCAGCCCAAATATATTCGAGTCGTGGCGCGCGACTCAAGGCGAACTGGCGCGACAGCATGGCAGCACAAAAAGCGCCAAGCACCAAATTGATGTTCATCAGCGACATGCTGTGTAACCAGACACTGCTCAGCTCTGGCGGCAAACCCAGCCAGGGGCCAAGCCCGATCAAATTATTAAACCGGTCGCCCCAGAATTTGACGCCACCAAACACACCCCAAACCATGCCATTGATCATTAGCCCCAGAATGACCAGAAGCAGCAGGACGGCACCCAAATAAGATGACCACTTCTTGACAAACAACTTGTCGCAGTCAGATTTGAAACCGGCGACCCATTTGGGACCGTTTGTTGTGCTCACTGTGCTTACTTGGGGCAAAGGTGGAACAGACGATCAGCGTCTTGGCTTACGTTGCTCAGGCCGCACCTGCGACACGAGTAGCCCATCTGCAGCATCAGCATGGAGTACAGCACCCTGTCCATCGACCAGGGGCTGCTCATAATCGATCCAGCCACGCACGCCAGTCTTGAGCGAAACCACTTTGCCAAATCCCATGCGCATCATCGCGTCGGCCGCCAATGCAGAACGCTTCCCGGTACGACAGATCACCACAATATCCTGTTCGCGCCCGGCGGCCAGGTCAGGCACAGTCTCGTCGTAATCCCACTCACAGGACTGTTCCAGCACGCCGCGCGGTACGTTGATCGCGCCACGCAAGTGCAACAGGGCAAACTCAAGTGGTTCGCGTACATCAAGCAAAATCGGCTGCCCGCCTTCTCCCAGCATTCGGCTCAAATCCCATGGCATGATTTCATTCACCCGGGAGAGCGCGTCAGTCACCAAATTGTCGTAGTTTTGCATCTTTAGTCTCTGTTTCGATGCACCACCAAATCCGTAATGGCGCATCCATCCTCAAGCCGCGCAGGGGAGGTTCCTGGTCATCCAAACCTCACTTCTTGACAAGCGGTACAAACTTAAAAAACAAGCCGAACATTAGAGCTGCACCGATGACCAAACAAAATACGGAATTCACTGGATCGTCTATGACCGATGCCGCACCGATGGCTAACAAGTAAGGCACCGCCGCCACTATGCTTCTTCCAAGTGGCACCCCCACGTTGCCGCCACATTCTGTGCAAATAGTCACCATGGCGGGCCCTAAGAATGCTCGGCGCAGCGTCGATATTCCATCTTTGTTGCAATGCGGACAGCTGTGCATAGCCATCAGCCGCCAGACCCTTGTACAGGGCAGGCATCACGTTGGTCATGCCTGGCGACCAGGAACCAGTAAAAACCGGTGACACCCAGCAAGCCCAGCCCAACCACCAGCATGCCGGTGATGGCACCGCCGCGAAAGGCGACGTCCAGCGCCTGGCTGATACCTTTGCTGGCCGCCTGAGCAGTGCGCACATTGGCGCGCACCGAGACGTTCATGCCGATGAAGCCGCAAGCGCCCGAGAGCACCGCACCAATCACAAAGCCGATGGCACTCAATTGATCAAGAAAGACGGCAATCAGAATAGCCAGCACCACTCCGACAACGGCAATGGTTTTGTATTGCCGCGCCAGGTAGGCGGCGGCACCGGTTTGAATGGCGGCTGCAATTTCCTGCAGCCGCGCGTTTCCTGCATCCTGCGAAAGAATCCAGCTGCGGGTCCAAAAGCCGTAAGCCACGGCAATGAGGCCACAGAAAAGTGCCAGCATGAGCACTGTGTTGTCTGTCATGAATATCGTCAGGTCGACATCTCGGTCAGGATGTTTTGCAGCCAGCTCCTGGCATAGATCGCCTCGGTCTCCGACAGATCGGGTGAGACCCCGCCTGAATTGGGCTGGGCCACGATCTGCCCCCCCTTGACGGTGTAAACCCCTGCCACACTCACCGCCTCCTTGGCGGAAAGGAAGCTGTAGCAAACGTTAATGCCCGACATCTCCATTGTTTCCTTACCGTTCATCAGTGCCACCACGTTGCTCGCGCAAATCTTGGCTTCCGAGTTGGCCGAGTAGGCCGACTTGGGCATGGCGCCGGCAATGCAGGCGTCACCGATAACATGGATGTTCTTCTGCAAAGTTGACTCAAAGGTAGTCCCGTTGACCGGGCACCATGCCTTGTCCGGACCGATCAGACCTGTTGCACGGGCGATTTGGCCGGCGCGCTGCGGTGGAATGACATTGACCACATCGCCCTTGACCTCTTCCATGCCCTCGATAAAGACCGAACGGCTTTTCACGTTGACAGCCGTCACCTTCTGGGCGGCGCGGTACTGGATGATGCCCTCGTAATGCTTCTTCCAGCCCTTGCGAAACAAGCCGGCTTTGGAGGCGATGTCGGGGTTGGCATCGAGCACGACGATCTTGGACTTCGGTTTGTGCTGCTTCAGGTACATGGCGATCATGCTGGTGCGCTCATAGGGGCCGGGCGGGCAGCGAAACGGCGCCAGCGGCACCGTCAGTACGACCGTGCCGCCATTGGGCATGTCCACAAGCTGCTTGCGCAACAACAAGGTCTGCGGGCCGGCCTTCCAGGCGTGCGGCATGATTTGTGGCGTCGTCGCCAGATCGTAGCCTTCAAGCTCCTCGGCCCGAAAGTCGACACCTGGGGACAACACCAGACGATCGTAGTCGATCACGGTGCCACCGGAAACGGTGACGGTCTTCTTGGCCGGATCAATCGCCGTGACGCTGTCGTAAATCATTTTGATGCCGTGCTTGGCGGCCAGCGTGTCGTAGCCGATCGTCAGGGTTGACAGATCCGACATCAATCCGCCAATGTAGAGGTTGCTGAACGGGCACCCGATAAACTGTCGATTCTGCTCGATCAACACCACTTCAATCGACTTGTCCTGCATGCGGATGTATTTGGCTGCAACGCTGCCGCCGAAGCCGCCTCCCACCACCACGACCCGGCGCCCGGCGCTTTTGTCCAATCCGGTCCCGGGCGCTGCGCACGCGGCAAGGGAGGCGCCAACGCCGCCGACGCCGATCAACTTGAGAAAATTTCTGCGATCAGTTGTCATGTTCATTCCTCTGTTATTTGACGTTGGCATAGAAATGCAGCAACGACTCAATGTCATCGGCCGACAGGGGCTTCACCTTTTCTGCCATTTCGTCGGGCATCTTGCGCGTGCCTTGCATGTACATCGCCATCTGCATTTGCAGATAGGGCAACCACTGGCCAGCCATGGCGGGTGTATCGGCCTTGCCTTCTTTACCGTCCTCGATATGACAACGCGCGCAGCTCGACTCCTGCAGGCTGGCCCCCTTAGCCACCCGTTTTGGGTCCACAGTTTGCTGTGTCATATGCAATTTCTGTCCGGCATAGAAGCCGCCCATGGCCGCAAAATCAGCGTCGGTGTACCCTTTGGCCAGGCGACCCATGACGGTGGAAGGGCGTTCACCACTCTTGAACTTCTTCATGGCGTCGACGATGGCCTCTTTTGATTGGCCTGCCAGACTCGGCATTGTCAGACCGGCGCTGGCGCCCAGCGTTCCGTGACAACCGGCACAGGCGTTGGTTAACATAGCCGCACTCGGCGGCAGTGCGGCCGCGGTCGCACAAACTGCCAGGGCGCTGGTCGCAAGCGCCAGCCGCGCCGAGCGCTCAATCCATCTTTTCTTTTCCATTGATGTCTCCTTCTTGTGAATGGTCAATAAGTCTTCCGCGTAAAAGAGTTGCTGGCTATTGTTTGACGACGCTGATGTAGTTCTTCACGTCCGGCATGGCCTTGTCCAGGCCAAGCTGGTAGCCCAGGGAAACATAATGAAAACGCGCGTTGCTGTAGTCCTCATGCAATGCAATGCCAAAGTTGTAAACCTTGCCCGCCGCAATCGTGTGGTCACCCTTGCCCAGTCCAGCCAGGCTACGCTCGAAGGTGACTACCCACTTATTTCCTTCTTTCTTGCCGTCGGCCTTGATCAGGGACTTGCCGCCCTCCATCTCACGACCCTCTGCGACGTAGCCATCGGCCGGTTTTTCACCTTTACCGCTGCGGTACTGGATCAGGTCCATGAATTTTCCGCTGGCCAGGTCGGCGCCCTTGATGTACTTGGTCTTTTTGTCGTCTTTCGCGTCCTTCATGCTGCGCAAATCGTTATGACAAGTCTCCCAGCAGCCGTTCAGGACCGAACCTTCGACGGTCCCGCCACCGTCAAACATCATGGTGAGTTTGACTTCGTTCTTGGGGTCGAGCTTCTTGTCGCTTGCTTGTGCCAGCGTCCAATCAAAACGAAAGTAAATCCGCTCGGCGTCGTACGCGGTCTGAAACATCACCGGCGTGAAACCGACCTTGCCTTTGGGCGGACTGGGATCGATCACCTTTTTGGAGATGCCGACCGGCTGACCCTTGACGATCTTGTCCCCGATCTCGTTGGCGTCCCCCTCATGGCACTTGGCGCAACTGCGTTTTTTGTCAACGATGTCAGGCACGGCCGAATGGTCGGGTTTGGTCATCGCCCATTCAAGCGAGGCCTGCCCTGGATAAAACAGGTTGATCTTGCGCACCGGAACTTTGCTCCAGTCGGGCGCTGCACAGACAGTACCCGCCAGCGTCAGCATCAATACGACAGCCATTTTCTTCATCGTTCTGTTCCTCGGTTGGTTCAACATTCCGTCAGGGTTTCTTTGCCGCTGCTGCCGCTGCTGCCGCCGCCTCTTCCTGCTCCAGCAACTGGTGAACAGGCTTATGAGCAATGCCCTTGTGACATTCGATACAGGTCTTTCCGTCCTCCACCGCGCCCTCGTGCTTGACCACCGAACGATCCTTCTGCTTGGCCGGGTCCATGGTTGCGTAGTGGTGACAATTGCGGCACTCCTGTGAATCAGACTCCTTCATCTTGGCCCAGACACGCTTGGCCATGGTCAGACGGTGGGCCTCGTATTTCTCCGGTGTGTCCACCACACCGGTCATCTTTCCGATCACATCCCGCGCTGCAAGTATTTTCATCGTCAGCTTGCGGGCATAGTCGCCCGGGTGCTTGCTGCTGGCCACATGACAGTCAGCGCACGAGACAGTGGTGCCGCTGCGGTTCTTGTAGTGCACTGTCTTTTTTAATTCTTCATCCGGGATCGTCATTTCGTGGCAGGAGGTGCAGAACTCTGTCCGGTTGGAGTACTCCATGGCGGTGTTGAGCCCGCCCCAGACCAGGATGCCACAGATTGAACCGGCGGTCAGTGCGCGCAGCAGTGAATACTTTGGCGGACGCATCAACCAACCGCTGACGCCACCCCTTGGATAGCGGGACTTCTTGGAAACAGTCTTGCCGTCGTCTTTCATCGTTCGGTCCGTTATGTCTGATTTGAAGGAGAGGCCTTATCGCGGGGGCCAGACGCTAGGCGCGCGCGATCTGGTACTTCATGGTTGCCACAGCACCGCTGATGATTCCAAACAGGGCGATAAAGGAACCCAGCGACAACGTTGAAATGCCGGACAAGCCCTGGCCAACGGTGCAGCCCATGGCGGTGACCCCACCGAAGCCCATCAGCACGGCACCCAGAAGTTGAACGCGCAGATCGTCGAAGGAGGCGAAGCCCTCACCCTTCCAGCGAAAGTTGCCGGAAGCCAGCGCATACACCCAGGAGCCCAGTCCGACGCCAACAGCGGTGGCAATGCCGAACGTCAATTTGAGCGACTTGTCGGTCCACAGCATCAGCAATTCGAGGCCGTACGCGGTGGGCGCAACAAAACTGAGCGCCTCCAGCGTTCGGGTATTGGTGGCGAAATAGACGGTCTCCAGAGTGTCAGGGTTTTCACCATAGCCGATGTGCCCCGTCAAGTACCAGGCGGCCACCACCAGCAACCCCAAAACGATGGCACCCAGAATCGGGGTCAGGTTGCTGCGAAAGCGTGCATCCTTGAATATGAACAGCAACAGTCCAAGTCCAAGCACGCCGGCACAGACCAGCAGGGCAGCGCCGTTTGACAAGCCAGTGAGTTTGCTTAGCATGCCAGGCAAGCCTTGATTGACTAGGCCCAGCGCAGACAGATCGAGGCTTACCGGATCAAGGTAGGAGGCGCGCCACTGGGCAAACAAGCCCTTCATCGTCATATAAGCTGCTACAGCGGTCACAAGCAGCACCACCAGGGAACGCAAATTGCCACCGCCGACACGAATCAGATTTTTGTTGACACAGCCCCCGGCCAAGGTCATGCCGATGCCAAACAGTGTTCCGCCCAGCAGCATCGAAAACCAGGGCAAGATCGGGCGTTGGTAAACCGCCTTGCTCAGATCGACCTGGCCAAAGTAGTGCAACAAACTGCTTCCAAACAGCGCCACGGCAATGACCAGCAACCACAGGCGCATGCGACCCCAGTGTTCCATGTTGACGATGTCGGAAATCGCGCCCATGGTGCAAAAGTTGATCTTGTTGGCGACCGCGCCAAACACCAGGCCCAAGGCCAGGCCGCCCCAAATCACCACCGTTGCAAGATTGATTGTGCCGTCCATACAAATGCTTTGACTTTGGCCTCTATCGACAGTGGAGTAGCGCTGCCACATGTGTGCAAGGGACACGGACCCGCAGCGTTGCCTGCACGTGGCAATTCTTGAATGTGAGAGAACTTAGCGTCTAGTATCCCGAGGGATGATTTTGAATAGCCCGTTTGGGTAATAGGGTTTTCATAGATGAAAATTTGGCCAAAAGGCTCAAAATCATGAGGTGTTGCGAGGCTTGGCACGGCTGACTTTTTCCCATTGAGGAGGCAAGAATATGACTACTCGTCGCGAGACGCTCAGACAAGGCGCTGTGGTAGCGGGTCTGTTGTGCGCAAGCGGACTGTTTCCGCAATACGCCTCAGCTGCGTTCAACAAGACAGCATTCAGTACCAAGAGCCTGCCTGAGACTTACAAGGCGCTGGGCCTCGCCGCGCCAGTCGCGAGCACAGGCGTGAGCGTGCAGGCGCCTGACATCGCCGAGAACGGCGCCGTGGTGCCAGTGGGTGCCACAGTGACGCTGGCTGGCGTGAAGCAGATAATTCTCTTGATCGAAAAGAACCCAACCGTGCTGATTGCCCATTTCCACCTCAGCGATAGTGTGGACGCTGCCCTCAACACCCGGGTCAAGATGGCTGAGTCCTCCAATGTCTATGCCGTAGCCGTCATGAACGACGGCAAGGTGTTGTATGCCAAGAAAGAGGTGAAAGTGACGCTGGGCGGCTGCGGTGGCTGAACAGCCACTTACAGCACAAATGGTTTCATCCGAATTTCAGGAGATATGACATGGCAGATCCGATGCGCATACGCGCCCAGGCGGCCGCTGGCAATGCCACGGTCCGGGTGTTGATGAATCATGAAATGGAGACGGGGCAACGCCGCGATGCGGCTGACAAAGTCATCCCGGCATGGCACATCACCGAAGTCACTGCCACGCACAACGGCAAACCGGTGCTGAGCGCAGAGTGGGGCACCGGTATCGCCAAGAATCCGTTCCTGCAGTTCAACGTCAAGGGCGCGAAGCTTGGCGACAAGATCAGCATTACCTGGAAAGACAACCGGGGCGACAGCCGGACCGACGAAGCAACGGTTGCCTGAACGCAGCCTGCGAGCAAACGGGTGGGCACAGCGCTGAATTGAAGGAAACCTTTTTATGCCTGGACTGCCTCCACTCTGGCCGACACTGCTGGCGTTGCTGGTGTTTGGCGGCACGGCCAGCGCCCAGGACAAGGTGGTTTACCACATAGACGATGCGACGACCCAGGCCACCAAGGGCCTGCGCAATATCCGCAATCATCTGGACATCGCACCCGACACCAGAATCATCGTTGTAACGCATGGCAACGGCATCGATTTCCTGCTCGAAGGTGCGAAAGATGCCAACGACACCCGCGTCGACTACGGCTCTCTCGTCGGCGCCCTCAAGGCGCGCGGCGTGAGCTTTGAAGTGTGCAACATCACCTTGGTAACCCGCAATCTGAAAAAGGAGCAGTTCAATTTCGATGTCACCTTCACACCCTCGGGCGTGGCCCGCATCGGACAACTGCAAAGTCGGGAACATTTCGCTTACATCAAACCCTGAAGCAAGCCGATGAGGCCAATAGACATGCATTTCGTTCCTGGAAACAAATTCGCTCTGACCCGCCGTGTCCTGCTCGGTGCCACCCTGCTCTGCGGACTGGATGCAAGCGCGGACCACACCACCTTGCCCGGCGCCAAGTCGCTGCACAAGGAACTGGCACTGGCCCTCAGGAGTGGCCATTCTCTGCTGGTTCTGGTCAGCCTGGACGGTTGTTCCTTCTGCAAACTGGTGCGCGAAAAATACCTTGGCCCCATGCGTACCGGGCGGGCGCAGCCGATGGTGCAGATTGACATGAAAAGCAGCGCAAGCGTTCAGGACTTCAAGGGTGAAATCCTCACGCACGACAGACTCGCGCGGGCATGGAACGTCACACTGGCCCCGACCGTGCTGTTCTTCGGGCTCGCCGGTACCGAAATCGCCCCGCGTCTGGTCGGGTTTGCTTCACCAGACTACTACGGGGCATCCCTGGACCGACGTCTGGAGCAGGCTCGGGCTGTCATGAGATAGCAATTCGAGCGATGAGCTCAAGCACTTGAGCTTCTTCACCGATCGACGGCCTGAGGATAAAGAGAATTTGCGGGTGACTGACGCGCAATTTGGCCATCAGTCTGGGCATGTCTTCGCGTGCATGCTTGCCTATGCCCAGGAATAGCGGCACCACCGTGATCGACGAAACCCCGAGTGGCAGCAACTCGGCGACACTGGCGTCAAGATCTGGTGCGGAAAGCTCGAGGTAGGCGCACCGAACGTGACTGTCACTGGCTGGAAGAAGTATTCCAATGTGCCGAGCCACCGCCTCTACCGGTTGTCGCCACAAGGGATCGCGTGACCCGTGTGCCAGAAGAATTATTCCGTGTTTCCCGTTGCTTTGTGTCATCTTGAATTCTCTGGCCGTCCGTTTACTCGTGTGACGGCTCTTAAAAATGTCGCTTGTTGGCCGGATTGAGGGGGTCATCTTTGCCCGCCTCGCCGAGCCACTCACAAATCGCGGCCAGTGCCATGTCTTCGCTTGCAAAGATTCGCGCCTGACCGATTGCTTCGAACAAACCGGTTCGGCGCATCACATCGATCACCTGCTTCTTGAGTCCCGAGAACACCAGCGTGATGCCATTCTCGCGCAGTCTCTCGTACAGCGCCTTGATGATCTCTTCGCCCGACGCATCAAGACTGTTGATCCCGTTGCCAACTACCAGCACATACCTGGCGTCTGGCTTGCTTGCCACCGCCTCCAGCAATGCATCTTCAAAATAGGCAACGTTGGCAAAATAAAGTTGGCCGTCGAAGCGTAGCGGTATCACCTGCTCGCTGGTGGCCATCTCGGGGTAGACCTTGACGTCGCGCAAGGTGCCGTCGCTATGGCGCCCCAAGCGAGCCACACGAGGTTTCATGGTGCGGTACAGGAACAGCACAATCGCGACCGCCGCACCAAGCAGGATGCCAGTGTCCAGATGCGGCGCAAAGGCGAGCGTCGCTACAAATGTCACCCCGGCCGCAATGCCGTCGTGTTTGTGCACCAGCCAGGCATGCTTGAGAGCGGCGAAATTGATCAAGCCGCTAACCGCCATGATGATCACTGCAGCCAGCACCGCTTGCGGCAGGTGGTACAGCAGTGGCGTCAGAAATAGCAGCGTAAGCAGCACGATGGCGCTGGCAAATACCGACGACAGTCCGGTCCTGGCGTTGGCATTGAGATTCACAGCAGAGCGCGAAAACGAGCCGCTCACCGGAAAGGAATGGCACAGGCTTCCAACCACGTTGGCCAGGCCCTGACCCAGCAATTCCTGATTCGGATTAATGCGCTGCTTGGTCTTGGCGGCCATCGCTTTGGCGATCGAGATCGCCTCCATGAAGCCGACCAGGGAAATGATCAAGGCACTGGAAAATAACATTCCAATGTCGCTCCAACTGAAACTCGGCAAAGAGAGCTGTGGCAGCCCGGAAGGAATGCTTCCAACCACTTCGCCGCCACCCCGCAATTTCAATTCACCGTTGCGCAGACTCCCGATGCGCCAGCGATAGTGGTCCGATGTCTCCCCAGCGGGCACCTGTCCATCAAGGTAGAGCTTCGGGCTCACGCCACCCTGCGCCGGGACTCGTTCGAAGGTGAAGTTGCGCAAGGAACGGCTATTCTTGCGATTCTCGGCATCGGCATTGCGCGCTTCCAGTTGGAGCAGTTCCACCTCGTAACGCACAGCGGCGACATGCTGGCCGCTGGTCCCCCGCTGCTGCAATTGTTTGAGCTCGTTGGCATGCTGCGCGATATGTTCCTTCAATTCGACCATATGTGCTTCAGTGCGCATGAATTCCTGCGCCAGGATACCGACGTCGCGGTCCATGATGTATTCCACCCGGCTCGTACTGTTGTGCTCGAAGCCGCTGCCCCAACTCACCAGCGTCGTCAGCGTGACGGCAAACAACACATTGGGCAGTCGTGGCGTCAAGCGCTTCATAGCAATCATGATGACAAATGCAGCGGCGCCCATGAGCAAAGTCGGCAAGTGCATCGCGTCGACTTGCTGCAGCATTCCCGCCACATCCTGTAGAAAATACTCACTGCGTCCGATTGAAATGCCGAACAGTTTGTTGATCTGGGAAAGTCCAATAATGATGGCCGCAGCATTGGTAAAACCAACGATGACCGGATGCGAAAGAAAATTCACAATGACACCGAGCTTGAATGCACCCAGGGTCAACTGAATCGCGCCGACCATCAGTGCCAGCAGCACGGCGAGTGCAATAAACTGCTCCGAGGCAGATGCGGCCAGTGGTGCAAGTGCCGATGCGGTCAACAACGAGACCACAGCGACCGGTCCGGTAGCCAGTTGTGCCGACGATCCCCACATCGCTGCGATCATGCTCGGCAGAAAGGCTGCATACAGCCCGTAATAGGCTGGCATCCCTGCCAGTTGCGCGTAGGCCATGGATTGCGGAATGAGTACCAGCGCGACGGTGATGCCCGCGATCAGATCGGCCCTGAGCGTCTCGCCACGCAAGGGCCACCAGGAAAGAAAGGGGAGGAAGCGCGCTAGCTTGTTGTTCATGATGGTCTTGGTTCGCCGTCCGGCAACTTGTCATGACACTCGGAGAAGATGCGCGCCTTGCAGGTACGACAAATGTCTGCATCGAGTGTTGAATAGATCGGCTTGATCCAGTTCGACATTGCCGGAAAGAATCCACCAGTTCCGATGGCGTCGAGCTTGTCTGCCTTGCGCAGAAACTGGTAAATGGTGTCATTGCACCGATAGAAATACAAGCCGCCACCCAATTTGCGGCGACGCCGCGCCTCGTGCTCCAGCATCTCGGCACCCGCCACATCGACGAAATTGATACCGCGTGCCAGGATCAGAACGGTCTTTTGGCGCGGGTTGCTCTCGTCAATCTTCAAAAGTGCGGTGCGCACATGGTCCACGGCACCGAAGAAGATGGAGCCGTTGATGCGCACGATGCGCAATTGCGGACATTCCGGATGACCCGGCGCGTTGACAAAATGGTACGCACCCTCTTCACTCGCGGGCACATAGGGAACGACAGAGGGCTTTGACACGCGATACAGGTACAAGGCCAGGGAGAGCAGGATGCCGAAAAAGATACCTTTTTCCAGATCAACCAGCGTCCCCAGCATCGTGACCCAAAGGATGACGGCTTCAGCGCGGCTGACTTTACTGATAGAGCTTATGTGATCAAAATCGATCAGCCCCCACGCCACCAGAAGCAGCACACCGGCCATGGCAGCCGTTGGCAGATAGGAAGCCAGGGGGGCGACAAGCAACAGGATGATCAACAGGAAAATAGAGGCGAACACCGTCGCCAGAGGGGTCTGGGCGCCCGCCTCAAAATTGACACCGCTGCGATTGAATGAGCCGCACGATGCATAGCTGGAAAAGAAACTGCCAACCAGATTGGACAAGCCCTGCCCGATAAATTCCTGGTTGCTGTCGATACCCTGCTCGGATTTGACCGCGATGGCGCGCGCGATCGAGACTGCTTCGGTCAATGCCAGCATGCTGACCACCAAGGCCGGAAACATGACGACGTGCAGGGTCGCGTAAGAGAAATCCGGCATGGAGAAAGGCGGCAGCCTCGCCGCCAGCGCACCCACAGTCTTGATCTGGGTGACATCGGAACCAAACAGACTGTTGACAAAATAGGCCACGATGCTTCCAACCACCATGGCGACGATCATGTAGGGGAGCCTGGGTAGGTACCTCCTGGTCGCAATGCCCACCGCTAGCGTGATCGCACCGACCGTGCTGACATAAGGGTTGATGTTGCCAAGTTGCAGCACGAACTGCTCAATAACCTCATGAAAATGCGCGCCGCGGGCGATCTCCAGGCCAAAGAAATTCTTTAGCTGGCTGACTGCGATGAGCATTGCCGCTCCGCAGGTAAAACCGATCACCACCGTATGCGAAATGAAGTTGACCAGCACGCCCATGCGCGCCAAACCCAGGATCAACTGGAACAAGCCGGTCAGAAAGGTGAGCGTGAGCACCATGCTGATAAATTGTGGTGAACCCGGTTCGGCCAACGGACTCATGGCGGCAAAAACTGCGATCGAGATCGCGGTGGTGGGCCCGGAGACCAGATGCCAGCTTGATCCGAACAGGGCGGCAATGATCGCGGGCAGCATGGCTGCGTACAAGCCGTATTCCGGCGGCATCCCGGCGATGGTGGCAAATGCCACACCCTGCGGCAGAACGATCAAGGCGCCGGTCAGTCCGGCAATCAAATCGGCACGGGTGGACTTTCGATCCACCAAGTGCTTCCACTGCATGAAGGGCAGCAGGTGGTACAGCCAGTATTTGCGCGAGTGGTGAAGCATCAGGCTATCGTATCAAGTCCCATCCGATGGGATGGGACTTTGCTGCAGGTCAACCAGCCCTGACCTAAAAGCGATGGCTGTACATGAATTGCATATTGGTTTGAGCGTGCGAAATATCGATCCCCTGGGGCGTGGTCACAGTGACCTTGGGCGCCATCGTCAAAGACATGTTGAAGTCACCGGCGGGTGCAACTTTGTAGCCAAAGCCGAGCGCGACGTGGTTTTTCACAGTGGCGGGGAACAGCGGATTCACATAGCTATCAGGTATCGGGTTGTCCGCCAGGTTCAAACCAGCGCGCAAGGTGAAAGCTTCGTTAGCCTTCCATGCCAACCCAAAATTCAGGACGGTTTGATCTCTCCAGTCTTGCTGCATCGTGAAATTGGCAGAGCCCGTTGCGTTATCAAAGCGCATTTTGAAACTCTTCATGCTGTCGGACCAACCGATGGACTTAAGCTCTGCTGCAAGCAAAAGGGACGGACTGGCTTGCCAGCTTGTGCCCAACGCCAAAATGGAGGGCATCTGGAAGTCAAATATTGTGATCTGACCACCCATGGCCGGACCACCCCCGTCCAGTGACATTGAGGCTGCCGTAGGGCTTGTCTTCATGTCCCCCAATGCGGACTTGAGCAGAAACGACCCACCAAGCATGACATCTTTGTTGACTTTGTAAGTGGCACCAACAGAGGCACCATAGCCGGTCGATTTAGCCGCTCCGGTAAACGCGTTGTCATCGGAAAAACTGATATTTGCCCACTTGGCTGCGCCCATGACGGCTTGCAGTTGTGGACTGGCAAATGCGCCGGTAGGAGCCACCCCGGATGCCTGCATCATGCCACCCAACTGCGCACTGGTTGCAGTCATCTTCAGATCCAATGAAGACCACATGAACTTCAAAGTTGCGCCAACCGTCAAATCGGGACTGACCTGAAAGGCAACCGGGAAAATCAGATTACCGACACCAAGCTCGGAGCGCGAAGGGATGGCGGACGAAACTCCTGCCGGCGCACTCATAAACGAAGTGGCATCGTACTCAGTACCCATACCTCCCTGGGCGAACATGCCGATGCCGTAGGTATAGGCACCGTTGCGTTTGACGTAACCCAGTGCGGGCATCAGGTAGGACGTGCCACCTGATTTGGCTGTCAATCCCATCGCGGGGAAACTGCTGGCAACATCCGGTCCAAGAAAACCAATAGCCACATCCAGGCGAGCCGTACCGTCGGCCATCATGCCCAGTGTCGCCGGGTTTTGTGACATGGCAGCGTTGCCATGGTCAATGGCTTGCGAGGCACCGCCCATGCCGGATGAAATCGGGCCATAACCTTCCATCAGCATGCCGTTGGTGGCATAGACTGAGCCGGCTGCTAGCAGCGCACACAGCGGCGTCAGGGAAATGAGTTTCGCGGATCTTGTCATGTCTATCTCCTGTCGTTGTAATAAAGTGAAGCGCAGTTTGGTCACCGAAGCGGTGACGATGTGAAAAACCGGGTTACCGGCACTTACCAAAAGGCCAGTAAACGGCCTTTGACAACTTTGGACTCGATGCGCTTGAGTGGGCTGTCACCCTTCTTGATGCAGTCACCGCTCTTGGCGTCGAACTCCCATTGGTGTTTCGGGCAGGTCAGGGTGTCGCCCTGGAGCGCCAACTCAGGGATGTTGGTGCTGCGGTGGGGACAGCGGCTGTCATACACCTGAAACGTCTTCTTGTCGCGATAGATAAACAGACCCAGTCCATTGCATTCGGTACGCCGGACCTCGCCGCTCTTGACATCGGTGCTGGCCATGATGTCGTGCCACTGGGCCGGACGGCTCAGAATGTCCACCTGGAACTCCGGAAGGTTCATATCGAGAATAACGTCCACCGCCCAGATGATTTTGGCCAGACCGAGCGCCGGAAATGCCATCAGCAGGGCGTCCAGCACCTCGACGGGTGTACATCCTTCACGCAGCGCGCGGCGCAGGTATTGGCGCAGGCCACGATCAGTTTGCGAATGAACCTTGGTGATGACGGAGATCAGGTTCCTGGTTTTCGGGTCAAGATGCTTGCCAGCATCTTTCAAGAAGGCAAAGTAGTGACCCAGCGCCTCGGGTCGCGCTTTGAGTAGATAGTCCAGTGCGTCGCTCATGACAAATTTGTCCCTCTGTTTTGATGAAGCACCAACGATTCACCACTTAACTTAAGTGGATTGAACAGGAAACAGGCAGGTAAAACCATACTCCGAATGGGTAGCTCGGGTAGTCCCTATGGGTAGGTGACTTATCAAATGGCGTGTCTGACAATGGTTTCGTGGTCGCCCTTTGGTGCGCACGAAATGCGCAGACTGCTGATTGAACCGAGGTCTATTCGTGAACGTTACCATCTCCAATTTCACAGAGGCAGAGTGCCAACTCGTGGCCGAGCTCCTGCTGCAGCGCTACAACCAGCCGGTATTGCCGGAACTGGCCGATAGCGAACTGCAACTTGACCCGGCAAGTGCTGAATTGACGTCCTGCCCGACGCTCTACTGGAGCCAACGCGGCGCGCACTTTGTCGTCTGCAAAGTGGCGCACGCTCGCTATCGCTGCCAGTTCTTCTACTCCGATGCAGATCACTACGGCACCGGCCATGAGGAGTACACGGACCTGTGGATCTGCGTGCAAACGCTGCTGCGTGTCCAGGCCGACCATGAGAGTCAGCGCCGCGGCATTTCAAGCGGTGCCACAGCCGTCGAGCTCGCTACCGACCCGGCTGACGCTGAGTATCACGGTCCGCTGATGGTATGACGCCTGCACCATGAAGATCTGCGTCGTCTCGGACAGTCATGACCGCGCGCCCATGCTGGCAGCGGCAGTGCTAGCGGCCAAAACGGCCGGAGCCGAACTGGTGGTCCACTGCGGCGATCTGATCGGTGCCATGACGCTGCGACCTCTGTTTGAGCTTGGCTTGCCGGTCCATCTGGTTCATGGCAACAACGTGGGAGATCCGGTTGCGCTCTGGAATCTATGCAAGGCTTCGGCTGGCCTGATCACCTACCATGGCGGCGACATCGACCTGCGCCTGGCCGGACGCAGGCTGTTTGCGACGCACCACCCGCACTATGCGCGCGGCCTGGCATGCACCGGTGACTACGACATCGTCTGCTGTGGCCACTCCCATGCAGCCAGCGTACTCCAGCAGGCGACCGTTGCCGGGGGCATGACCTGGCTGGTGAATCCGGGCAGCGTTGGCGGGCTGGGAGCGCCCGCAACGTGGCTACTCGCCGATCTCGCAAGTCTTGAGTTCGAGATTCGACAACTGAACTGACACAGGCCAACGAACAATGACCTTTTTATTAACCAGCAACGCACTGGAGATTTCATGACAGCAACTATCGCGACCAGTCAAACCATTCTCGTGGTTGGCGGTGGCATCAGCGGCATGACGGCGGCGCTCGAAGCGGCCGAATGCGGACGGGAGGTGGTACTGGTCGAGCGAAGTGCCACTCTGGGCGGGCGCACTGCGCTGCTGTACCGCTACTTCCCGAAGATGTGCCACCCAAGCTGCGGGCTCGAGATCAATCTGCGGCGACTGAAAAACAATCGCCATGTTCGGGTGATGACCATGGTCGAGGTCGTGAGTATTGAGGGCCAACGCGGTGCCTACAGCGTCACCTTGAAGATTCGACCACGTTACGTTAGTGAAACTTGCACTGCCTGCGGCGATTGCGGCGCTGCCATCAGCACCGAAATTCCCAACACCGACAACTATGGACAGGACAAACGCAAGGCAGCCTACCTGCCCTTCGCCATGGCCTATCCGCAACGCTATGTGCTGGACCCGTCCCTGATCGGCACAGCAGATGCAGAGAAGGCAAAAGCGGCCTGCAAGGTTGGCGCCATCGATCTGGCGATGCAGGAAGAAACCGTAAAGCTGTCGGTCGGTGCCGTGATCTGGGCCACCGGCTGGAAACCCTACGACGCCGCCAGGATTCAACCCTACGGCTATGGGCGCCTGCCCAATGTCATCACCAGCCTCGAGTTCGAACGGCTGGCCGACCCCAACGGGCCTACCGGCGGCAAGCTGCTGCGCCCATCGGACGGACGCGAGGCAAAGAACATCGCCTTCATCCAGTGCGCCGGTTCGCGCGACGAAAACCATTTGCGGCATTGTTCGCGCATCTGTTGCATGGCCTCGCTGAAGCAGACACAGTACGTGCGCGAGGCGCACGGCGACGCAGGGAAGTCAACGGTCTATTACATCGACATCCGTGCCATTGATCGCTTCGAAGATTTTTACCAACAGGTACAGCGCGATTCGACTGTCACCTTTGTCAAATCAAAAGTCGCAAGCATCGATGCTGCACAGAACGGTGACCTGATCCTGCACGGCGTCGACACCGAGGGCTACCACCGCTATGCGAGCACGCACGAACTGGTCGTGCTGGCGATTGGCATGGAACCAGAAAGCAGCGGTATTGTTCTGCCGGCCGATGTGATCACGGATTCATCGGGCTTCATTGAGGGTTCTGCCGACGGCGGCATGCTCGGTGCTGGCGCTGCCAGCAGCCCGCTCGATGTCAATCGCTCGGTGCAAAGTGCCACCGGTGCGGCGCTGCGCGCCATCAAGGTTATTCATCAGACAGCTGGGGAGGAAGCGTAAAGTGGCTGACAACAAATTCGCGGCGTACCTGTGCGCTGGCTGTGGACTGGGTGACACGCTGAACTTCAACGAGATCGAGAAGATTGCCAAGAAAGAGGGCAAGATGCCGCTGGTCAAGCGGCACGACTTTCTTTGCAGCGCTGCTGGCGTGCAATTGATCCGTGATGACATTGAAACGGAAGGCGTCACCCACGTGATGATCGCGGCCTGCTCGCGTCGCGCCAAGACCGAGGCTTTCGATTTTCCCGGAATTGCCGTGACCCGTGCCAATTTGCGCGAAGGGGTCATCTGGATCGTCGCGACCGGACCTGCACACGACGAGGTGCGCCAGGAGATGGCCAACGACTACGTGCGCATGGGCTGCGCAGAGCTGAAGAAGATGAAGGTGCCCGGTGGAGTTGCCAATAGCGGCAGCAACAAGCGGATTCTGGTCGTCGGTGGTGGCGTCTCAGGCCTGACGGCGGCCATTGAAGCAGCCGAGACCGGCTACCAGGTACTGCTGGTTGAAAAGGCGCCACAACTCGGTGGTTGGGCTGCCAGGCTGTGGAAGCGGGTGCCGTACCGGGAGCCTTATGCGCAGCCGCAGGACACCGGTATGAACGAGCTGATTGGCCGGGTCGTTGCGCATCCGCTCATCAGCGTTCATCTGAATTCGACCCTGGCCGAAACGGCCGGTGCACCAGGCCGCTTCGCCGTGAAAATTGCGCAGGATGGCGGTGCGGTGGTGCAGGAAATGGTCGGTGCGATCGTCCAGACCAGTGGCTTTACCACTTATGACGTGGCACGCTTGCCCGAACTTGGCGGCGGTCTCCCCGGTGTCGTTGATCAGGCAGGCCTGGAGGCGCTCGCCATGGCAGCCCAGGGTAAGGAGTTCAAGCGCGCCGATGGCCATGCCGTACAGAGTGTCGTATTTGTCCAATGCGCCGGTCAGCGCGACACCACAGGTATCCATTTGCCATACTGCTCGGGGCATTGCTGTGCCACCAGCGTCAAGCAGGCGATGTATTTCAAGGATGCCAATCCGGACATCGATACGGTGCTGCTTTACACCGACCTGCGTCTACCCGGCATGGGCGAAGACTTTTACCGTAGCGCCCAGGAGAAGGGTGTGACCTTCACCAAGGGCAAGGTCAGCGGCGTCAAGGCAGACAACGGTGGCTGTACGGTGAGTTTTCGGGACCTGATTCTTGACGAAAACACGACGGTCAACGCTGACCTGGTGGTGCTGGCTACCGGTCAGGTACCGAACTCGGGCGTCAACATCGAATTGCCGGAAGAGCAGCAGAGCGAAGTCAAACCGATTTCGATACTCAATTTGACTTATCGCCAGGGCAAGGACTTGCCGCAACTGACCGCCGGCTTGACCGACTCACACTTTATCTGCTTCCCGTACGAGACGCGGCGTACCGGCATCTATGCCGCTGGTCCCGTGCGCCGCCCGATGGACATGCAACAGGCTGTCGAGGACGCCACCGGAGCTGCACTGAAGGCGATTCAGACCGTGGAAAACGCAGCACTGGGCCGTGCTGCTCATCCGCGCTCAGGCGACTTGTCCTACCCGATTGTCCGACTGGAGGGCTGCACACAGTGCAAGCGCTGCACGGTGGAATGCCCGTTCGGCGCCATCGACGAAGACGAGCGGCGTTTTCCGGTCTTCAATGAAGCGCGCTGCCGGCGCTGCGGAACCTGCATGGGTGCCTGTCCGGTGCGCGTGATTTCATTTGAGAACTATTCGGTCGACACGGTGGGCAGCCAGATCAAATCGATCGATATGCCCGACGAGTTCTCGGAGCGGCCACGCATCCTCTTGCTGGCCTGCGAGAACGACGCTTATCCGGCGCTGGACATGGCGGGCCTGTCGCGCACGGTCTATTCCGCCTTTGTACGCGCCATTCCGGTCCGCTGCCTGGGTTCGGTCAATGCGATCTGGATCACCGATGCGCTCAACGGCGGTTGGGACGGCGTGATGATGATGGGCTGCAAACGCGGCGATGACTACCAGTGTCACTTTGTCAAAGGCTCCGAACTGGCCTATTACCGCATGAGCAAGATCGACGACACGCTCAAGGGCATGGGTCTGGAGACAGAGCGCGTGGCCAGCTACGAGGTTGCGATTACGGACAACCAGAAAGTCGCCGCATTGATCAACGAGTACGCCGCCAAGATCAAGGAAATCGGCATGTCGCCAATGAAGGGGTTCAACTGATGGAAACACTGCCAATGACCAGGACCGCGACCAGCCACGCCACCCCGGCACGCTACCGCAACCACTTCCTGAAGGAAGTCGAGACCCATGTTGAAGATGGAGAATGGGTCAAGATGTGCATGCAATGCGGTGTTTGCGCGGGATCCTGTCCGCTCGGTCCGAAATGGGAGCACACCCCGCAGAAGATATTCATGATGATTCGTGCTGGCAAGCGCGAGGAAGTACTGAAGTCCGACGCCATGTGGATGTGCACCTCGTGCTACAACTGCATGGCACGCTGTCCGCGCAAGCTTCCGATCACGCACATCATGCACGGCATCGCGCGGCATGCCCACAATCTCGGTTTCACACCGAAGGCGCAACCGACACGCCACTTTTCAGTTCTGTTCTGGAAAAACTGTATCAAGAACGGCCGGCTCAACGAGCTCAAGCTGACCATTGGGCTGTACTTCAGGGATGGTCTGTTCGCAGGCATCAAACAAGGGTGGGACATGCGCAATGTGGCTTTGGGGCTGGTGCTTGCCAAACGTCTCAATCCGTTTGAGCTGTTCGGAGGCCACGGCTGCAAGGACCACAAAGGCATTGCGGCGATGCTGAAAAAGGCCCGCGAAATCGAAGGTCAACGCAAGGGCGTGGTCCACTGAAACCGTGCCTGCCCCATCAAAGGAAATGCCACCATGACCAAAAAAGAGTACTCGTTTTATCCCGGCTGTTCGTCGCAAAACCGGACCTCCGCCGTCAATTACATGGTATCCGTCAACTCCATGTGCAAGTCCCTGGAGATCCAGCTAAGCCCGATTCCAGACTGGAACTGCTGCAGCGCCTCGATCAGCTACGCCGGTGGTCAGGAACTTGAACGCCTGGCCCTGAATGCGCGCAACCTGACCTTGTCAGAAAAGCATATGCCAGGCAAGGACATCGTTGCCACCTGCGCCGGTTGCTGGCTGAACGCGCGCGAGGCCAAGGAAAAGCTTGATCACAATCCACAGCTTCTGGCTGAAACCAACGAAGCCTTGAAAGAAGCGGGGCTGGTCTACAAGGGCACGGCACCCGTACGACACATGGTGGAAGTGCTGATTGAGGACTTCGGCTACGATGAGTTGAAAAAGCCGGTAGTCAAGTCGCTCGCCGGCATCAAGTTCGCCGGCTACGTCGGTTGTCAGACCAACCGCCCGTTTGGCATTGCCGGTGAGTCCTTTGAAAATCCCCTGTATCTTGACAAGCTGATCGAGACGGTGGGCGGCGAAGCGATTGCAGATTACGAGAAGAAAGTAGCCTGCTGTGGCGGCTCGCTGGCCTTTCCAGAGCCCGAGAAGAGTCAAAAACTGATTCGTGAAATTGTCGAATCGGCCTACGATCACGGAGCCGATGCGATCGTCACTCCCTGCCCACTGTGCCAGGCCAACGTTGAGGTTTACCAATCCGAGATCAACCGCAAACACGGAACCAAGCTCAACATGCCAGTGCTTTACTACTCACAAGTCATGAGCGTCGCCTACGGCGGCACGGTGAAGCAGGCCGGTCTGGATGGGCATGTCATCAAACCCAAGAAGCTGTTGGAGATTGCGGCCAAAAAATAGTTCTTTGCCGGGATGGCTTGCGCTGGTCGCGCAGGGCGGATCTATCGCCGTCAGGCGCCGTCCAGGCTGTCAGGTGCGCTGCGCGCCATCGTCACAAGACGCTTCAACAAGTGTGCCAGAAGTAAGGTCCTCGCTTAGGGGCGGGTGCTTCCTGGCATTCTTGATCAACTTGTCGGCTACGGCGTGTTGCAGGTCAACCGATGTGTGGTCCGCAAGCTGCAGCAGATAAATCAGCACATCGGCCAACTCCTCTCCAATGCGGGACTGCAAGACCTTGTCGGTACGGGCAGAGAGCGACTGTTCAGGCGTCATCCATTGGAAGATTTCTGCCAGCTCTGCGGCCTCAACCATAAGTGCCATGGCGAGGTTCTTCGGCGTGTGAAACTGCTGCCAATTGCGCTCGGCCGCAAAGGCTCGCAGCGTTGTTTGTAATTCTTGAAGATTCATGCCTTGTCACCGATTGGGTAGATGCGAGAAACTGGAATTTCCCTTAGTGCCAAACATCGTATCAACATTTCAGTTCGGAGCAGTGAAAGTTGCAATGCGTCGGAATATGGATATGACAAAGATGTCTGTTGCGGCTCTCTGCCTGACTGCACAATGCGCTCAAGGAGAAACCCCATGGAACATCTGCATCCCAAAAAGGCTTTTGAGATTCTTCAGGCCAACCCCAACACCTTGTTGATCGATTGCCGCACCGAGGCCGAGTTTTATTACGTCGGGCATCCGGTCGATGCGGTCAATGTCGAGTGGAACACCGAGCCCGATTTTGAGATCAACCCGCATTTCAGCGATGTCGCGCTGCGCATGGCCGGGCGCAAGGACCGCCCCATCATCCTGATCTGCCGCAGCGGCAAACGGTCAGCTGAAGCGGGACTGACACTGGAGCAGCACGGCTTCACCGATGTGTGCAATGTCCTTGAAGGCTTTGAGGGTGAACTCGACGTTGACCACCACCGGGGCACACTGGGCGGCTGGCGCCTGCATGGCCTGCCCTGGCGCCAACTGTAAGTCCCGCCGAGGGCTGCACCTCGTGTCAGTGCATGTAGGCCCGTGCTTCTTCACCTGGGTTGGGCAAGCCGGCAATGCGCCAAAGACTGCTGCAACTGCTGAACAACTCGTGGCCACGGCTCGGATCCAGACCGGCAGCCCGGCAGACCAGACGCATCACGGGCAACGCCCCGATGGAAAAATAGCCCTCGCGCACGATGCCGATCACTTGCCAGTGTTTGTCCGTCAGTTCAGCAATGCCGGCCTGTCTGGCGAGTTCTTCGGCAAGGTCCTCGGTCCAGCGGTCGGAATCGATCAAATAGCCGTTGCGATCAAATGGGTTGGATGAAACGGTGGCGCTCGCAGCGCGTGTGATGTCGTTCTGGGGAATCATGTGTCCGGTACCTGTGGATGCAATGCAGTGTGCCGAATCTAACGCACGGCGTCACACTTCGCAAATACCGATTCATCATGTCCTTATGACTGCAGGTTTTGTAGCAGTCCAGCTTCACGGCTGTCAATCATCGGAATCGTCGTGCATCTCATCTTGCTCCATAGCGCGCCGGGCGGCTGCTTCGGTCTCCAACCGCTGGGTCTTGACCATCCGCTGCAGGCGACGCTGGTCGGCGGCTTCTTTGCTCAAGGCAATGGTTTCTTCGCCAAACAGGACTTGCCTGAGAAATCGAAAACCAAACTGCATCAAGGCAATGTCATCGCAAAGAATATCTTTGAGCTCTTGGGCTGGCAGATCGTAGAGCTGGCGAAAGCCCGCACTCGCGACAAACTCGCTAAACCGGTCAAGGTCGTAGCAGACCATGAAAAACAGTTCCAGACTGCGCTTGGAAGGCTTGCCGATGCTCGGGCCGGATGACT
>Ga0209297_1000274_pt1 | contig 34716 bp, 55 predicted proteins | sample S_130805_MF_Meta_FD_187322 | JGI IMG/M metagenome (GOLD analysis project Ga0209297, IMG submission 187322) | Freshwater microbial communities from Lake Simoncouche, Canada to study carbon cycling - S_130805_MF_MetaG (SPAdes) (version 2) | ecosystem: Environmental > Aquatic > Freshwater > Lake ...
ACAAAATCAATCTTTAGTTTGGCTTCTTCGTCACTAATTTGCTTATTGTGTTGCCATTGCTTTAAAGCCTTGATTAATGCTTGTTCTTTCTTAAACTCTGCTTCTCGTCTTGCTCTGATTCGTTCGTTGGCTTGGTGCTGTGCAACATCCAATCCATCGTGCTGTATGTTTTCAATAGACTTAGATAAGCCTTTGCTTGCAGTTCTGCTTGCTTCAAGGCTGTCGGTAAGGCTTTTAACGCCTTCTGATATTCCGTAGTCCACATCATTTGCTAGTGAAATAGTGTGAAATAAATCCAATAAAGGTAGATAAAGCAGATACAACCATCATTCCTACCCAAAACCCACCCCGACCCTTGTTAGCCAAAGCAAGCAATTCTTCCATACCTTCTTCTAGCTTATCAACTTTAGAAGTCAGTTGGTCAACCTTTTCCCACAATTGGCCATACTTTACTGGGTCGATTTCAAAAGACATATTAAGTATTTAAAGCATCAATTTGTGCTTGCAACTTAGCAATCTGTTCTTCTTTAGTTGGCTGTAATGCAAGCCATTCTGCGTATTGAGTTTGTGCTTGTGCTACTTCTTGTGCAGTTAATTCAATAACTTCACGCTTACCAGTAATCACATCTATCTCTATTCTGTTCATGGTTTACTCGTAAAGAATGTTAATTGAACCAGCGTCAAAAGTGTCTGTGCCATTTGCAGTAGTAATGCGAACTCGGTCTAATGTGCCGCCAAGAGCCAATCTTGCACCGCCTAAAAACCCATAAGCGTTACTACTTCTTCCTGTGCAAACTGAAGCTACCCAAGTGTTACTACCTAATAAACATATAACACAAGTTCCCATAATATTATCTGCCGCAGAACCATCGGCAATACCAATACCAGTTGTATAAGTAGAGCCACCAGTAGATGCTCCTGTATATACAGATGTTCCTAAATAACCGCTTGTAGTAACAGAACCAGAACCAATTTGAACTATTTTTGCACTTGTTCCGTTTGTACTAACTGAATCAAATATTACAGTTACACGCTTAACCCAACTAGGGATGCTAGTAAAGTCAATGCTTGTACCTGATGTAGAAGCTACGGCAGTACCAGCAATAAACGCACCGCTATTGTCTAATACTCCGCTTGTACCGCTTAGTTGTAATGGCATGATTACACTCCAGCTTTAAGGCTACGCAAATCTTCTAAAGTTGTTGCAGTATCAGCTAAAGCAGTTACATCACGCAGACGATTCTTCTCAGCCACGATTGCAGTAGTGTCAGCATTAGCTTCTTGTGCCCTTTGGAACGCTACATCTTGTGCGGCTAACAAAGGCTCACGCTCTGCACGCAAACGCTTTTTGGTGATGTCTTTAGCTTTAGCTAGACTAACAGTAACTACTCCGTCAGCTAGTTCCCAAGCATCAAAGAAATCATTATCTCTTGGTAGGTCAGAAGTGTTTACGATTAAAGAACCTTTAGGGGTATCTTTAGTCTGAACATCTTGAATGGAGATTTCGCCAGTAGGGATGCAAACTGATACACCGCCATTGTCGTTAGTAAAAATAATTGCTTGTGTCATTTTGATTCCTTTTAGTTTCCAAATACAGCGATATTGGCATAAGTGGGGTCAAAGTTTGAACCACCACTACTTAATGTTGCAAATATAAAAGCACTTGTTGTTGGTGCAGTTACAACCCCTGTTGATGGAGTTTGAAATACTGAAACCGCACCTGAGTTTGTTGCCAAAGTTCCGCAAGAACTTCCAACAGGAACATAACCTGTATCAGTCATTGTGGTGGTAAAAGTAAATGTAAAAATACCTGAAGCACTTCTTGTAATTGAAGAACAATTAAATGATTTAATAATTAATACAACTCCAGCTATGTCAGTAAATTGAACCCAAGCCTTTGCAGGGCCTCTAATACAGTTAGTAGAAGAAGTGCTATTAGTGCCGTCTGATAGTGTTGATATTGTTAGTGTGCCAGCCATGATTTAGTTCCCAAAAAATGCAACAGTTACAGGGTTTGGGTCAAATAATCCTCGACCTGCGTTTGAACCATAAGATGCAATAATTCGGCAGCTAGAAGTTGTTGTGTTAGTGGTAGATTGAAAACTAACGACCCAAGCAACACCATCAGTAGTTGATGTTCCGTTTCCGATTGACCCACTCATTACATAATTAGCATTAGGCATAGCAGTAGTAAAGTTTACTGTGTAATCGCCTGTCGCATTTCTAGTAACAGAGCTAACATTAAAGCTGTTGTTTAGCACTACTGTTCCGCTAGATGGGTTAAAGTTTGCCCAAGCCTTGCCAACGCCTGTCATGCCATTTTGCGTGGCTAAGACACCGCTACTATCGTTCAAAGTCGAGATTGTTAATTTCCCAGCCATAATTTATCCTTTGTTTTCAGTATTTTACTCTAGACAATTACCCATGTCGAATTTGTCGGCACGGTTACGGTAATTCCAGTATCAATGGTTATAGGGCCAGCCGAACTAGCGTTTTTACCTGTAGGGATTGTATAGTCTACGGTTACGGTTTGATCGTTTAAATTAAATACTTGGTTACCGCCACCACCTGTAGCACCACCGCCTAATTGACCCCATGCACTAGCAAAATAACCCTCAAATTGAGCGTTTGTGCTGTTGTAACGGATCATTCCAGTTGTCGGGCTAGGTTGTTGTCCTGTTGTTCCAGCAGGGATTTTTACTGCACCTGTGCTAGTAAATGTAGCAGTACCGCTTGCGGAAAAGGTAGTAAAAGCACCAGTTGTACCGCTAATTGCTCCACCAGTAATTGCCACATTATTAGCGTTTTGCGTAGACATCGTACCAAGACCAGCCGTAGATGCAGTTACTTGAGCAACTGTGGCGGCATCAGTAGACGCTATTCCATTGGCAAGACCAGTAATACGGTTAGCACCCATCTGTAAGTTACCAGTAACAGGGGTTTGACCGTCTGCGGCAACTGAACCTGTCATTGCGGTAGCTAGGTCTGTAAGGGTGTTATTAGCCCAAGTAGAAGATATAGTTGTGCTAGTTACTACTGGGTTACCAGCAGGTAGGGAGTATGTACCCGATCCGTTTCTACTCATTTTGATTCCTCTGTAATTTCAGGTTTTTGTGCAGTGTAACCACCTAGCAAAGAATTTACTATAGCTTGGCTTTTAAGTGATTTAGGCCCAGTTCTTGCCAGTTGTTCTAATTTATTGACAGAATCAGGATCAACTAACATTTCTGCTAATTTTTTAGAATTGTTGCCCATTTGATATTCTTCAAAAAACTTTGCAACACGGGATGGTTGTAATGGGGTAGCTACTTTGCTAAGTATGCCGCCACCCATTTCCTGCCGAGCCATTTCATTAAATGTAGTTGCACTGTTAACAGGTAAACGCTGGCCTTGTGCTTCCATTGTGTCCATGAACTTTTCAAAACCTTGCCAAGCCTGCATACCGCTTGATTCTGTAATAAGGGTACGCAAATTGTCACGCTGTTGTTTATTACCAGCAATATTAGCTACAAACTTAGGGCCACCCATTTGATTAGGGCCACCTTGTAAGTTTTGAGCACTTTCGTTAAAAGTAGCTTCTAATTGTTGGCGTACAAAGCTAGGCAAAGCTTCAGGGTCTTTTCTACGCAATAGTTCTACAGTGCGTTTAATGTCAGCAGGGTACAAAGAAACAGGTTTTTGTGGCATTAACACTTGTGCCGCATCTGCACCTTCGGCAATTTGTCCTACTGGCCCTTCACGCAATGGATTTAATTGTGTTTTTTGAGCAACCTCAAATTTACGGCTTCCTTGTGCATAGTCAGGTGAAACTCTGTTAAGAAAGTCATCTAATTGACGGTTTGCTGACCAAGTAACACGGGCGGCATTTTTTTCTGCACCAGTAACAGGATTTGTTTGAGTGTTGAATTCATCATCTAAATATTGTTTTGCGGCAATTAATGTTTTAACTGAATTGGCAGGTTCATTTTTTAAACCATATTTACCGCTAGAACGCACTGCTTGCACTGCATCAGCAATTTTAGGATTCTGCATCATGCCTTCAATATCAATATTAGGCACTGCTTGTTTGCCAGCTTGCTTAAAATAAGGATCAACATTAGCTGTAAGGGAAGTTTCAGCCCCTTTTATTAGTTTTCCAGCAGTTTTTTCTAAGTTAAGCGGTGTTGCGTAGCTAGGTATTTGACCAATATTAAAAACAGATGATTCAAACGCTTGGCGTTGCCCAGCAGGGCGGTTAACCATAAAGTCATTCATTGTTGGCATACTGCTTTGTGCATTTTCCACAAAACGCTGTGTACCAAGTAATGCTTTATTGCCAGTTATTTGTGCAATTGCTTCAGCACCAGTAATAGGCGAACCCATACGGGCTGATTCTTTCATTAACAAATCAGCCATTTTTAATTGGTCAGGGCTTACATTACGCAAGCCTTTATTTGCAATATCTGCGGCTGTGCTACGCATAGCGTAAGGTGCACCAGCTAATGCTGTAGTACTACCTGTGACGGCAAATTGGGCTAATGGGTTGTCAATACCAGCACTTTTTAAAGTTTCTGAAGTTGTACCACCTACAATGCCTTGTGTACCTGTCATAGCAAGTTGTTTGGCAATGTCTTTGCTTGCATCAGGTAAAGACTGTGTCAAAAGGCTTTTACCAGTTCTTGCAGGGTTAAAACCGCCACCAGTGTACATTTGGGTAGTAAAGTCAGCTACACGCCCAATAGGGGTGTTAAATTCAGCTTCAGGCTTAAATACGCCTTTTTCGGTTAAATAGGTTTGCAATGGTGCAGAAGCACGGGGTACTGGCATATCAGGTGTAGTTGCGTACTGGTACAGGCGTTTGACATTTTCAGGTGCACCGACTAGCAAATCAAAAGCACTAGTTATACCTTTACCAGCACTTTGAGCTAATTTACGGCCTACCCCTACTTGTGGGCGATCATACAATACGCTTTGCCCTGCACCCTCTTGTTGGCCAGCACCTAAAGATTCTTCCGCTTTGGCTTCACGATAAGCGTCAGCAACGGTATTGAATTTGTCAGTACCTTTTAATGCTTCGTTTTTAACTAGCCAATTTGCGTAATCTTCTGCACTTGCCATTATTTTGTATCTCCAATAATTGCATCTGCTTTAGTCCTATTTGGGCTACTACTTCCTACTGGCCCAAAAATATTTGGGTTTACTTCAATTTGGTAATACGGTAAAGAATTTGGACTATCTTTAGCTAAAGCCGACATCATAGATTGGTGCTGGTCGTAAGTAAATTTAGCTGATCGTTTTGCCGCAATAGCTAATTGCTTGATTTCTGCCCCAGTTAAAGATACATCACCTGACATTGCTCTTTGTGCCAATGCACCTTCAGATTCAGTAATTGCACCTTCGCCACGCATTTGTTTACGGCCTTGCAATGTGAGTTGTGCTAAACCTTGAATTGCTTGGCGTGTATTGGCAATTTTTTGTTCAGCAGTATCACCAGTTGCACCAAGCATTGAACCAATTTGTGCCAATTGAAGTTTTTGGTTAGCACCAGCACCAGTAAATATTTTATCGGTATCAACGGCTTGAATAATTCGGTTTGCCGCATCTGCCTGTTGAATTGCACCACCAGTTGCAGTTTTGGAAGCAATTAACATTGGCTGAATATCACTAACGCTCTTACCAAGCATATTGCTAAAGTCATATTTATTAGCACCTGAACTAGCTTTTGATTCAACCAAAGTTTTTGCGTAAGCCGCTTGTTGTGCAGTCCATGTCTTAGGATCAGCAGGCAATTGACCGATTGCAATGGCGTATTTAATGCTATCAGGTTGCTTTCCAGCACCTTGATAAATGGGTTGCATTGTAAATTGGTCAAGCAATACATCATCAACGCCAACTTTCATTGGGCCTTCAGTTAGCTTGGTAAACGCCATATTCTGTAATCTTGGGGATGCTTTAGGATTTGCCATCAAGTTTGCATAAGCACCTCTTGGATTTGGTTCTATGGCGGCTATGGGTTCTTGTATAGGAATATTGCCACCAGTAGGCGTTGGGCCAGCTTGTGCAGGGAACACTTGAGCGGGTCTACCTTGTTTTTCTTGCATAAAGTCAGCCATAGCAGAAGTTTCATCTGCTCTTAATTGTTTGGCTAAATCTACTTGTGCTTGATTAGCTTTATCAATGCCTCTTTGACCAAAATACATATTGGCTAAACCAGCAAGGTTTTGCGTGATGGAAGGAGCAACATAATGCCCACTAACCATCTGACCTTGTGGCTGTTGCATACCTTGTTGCATCAACATTTCAGCCATTTTTTGTTGGCGTAAAATCTGTTGCTGTTGCAACATTTGTTCGGGGGTGAGAGTTCCCATATCAGTTGGCATAATTAATCCATTCCTGTGCTAGTTGTTGGCACTTTACCTTGACCAAATCCACCGTACACATTTTCAGCACCGTATTGCATCATTTGGGGAATAGAACTAGCGTAATTACCTAGCTTGTTTGCCAAACTTTGTTTATTTGGATCTTTATCACGCAACATAGAAGCTAAAGCCATAGGATTCATACCACCGCCCTGAGATTGCCCAGCTTGGTTCATTAGTTGATTTTGCTGTGCAAGTGCCGCCTGTTGATTAGCTTGTTGCTGTCCAATATTTTGAAACACGGGTTGCAGTCCACTAACATCTTGCATTGGTTGTGGCATTAGGATATAGGGATTCATAGTAGTCCGTAATCTACGACTTTATAGCCGTCATTTAAGGTTTTAACTGCGTAAGGATAAACTTGTTCTACTTCTTGAGCCATGTAGCCGTAATGAACGCCTGATCCAGCTAATTCGTGGTCTTTAAACTCAGGTTTATATTCATACTTATATATTGTCAAGCCATTGCGATCAACACCAATTGCTTCAATGTTTTCTTTAGTGCGTATATCTGACATTAATGCCGCACCGCCAAGACTAAATAAACCGCTTGTCATTGCATTGTTTGCCGCATTTTGAGCATTAGCCGCACCCATTTGGGCGTTGTAACCCATTTGTGTAGCACCTAAAATATCAGCACCAGCCGTGTTAGCTTGCATTGCAGGGTTTACAAAGGTTGGGCTTTGCACTTGAGCACCTGAACGAACCGCATTAAGCGTGTTAATAGGTTCGTTACGCTGATAAGCTAATTCATTAAACCCTTGCTGACGGGCTTGTTGACCAACACCAAAACCTTGCGTGGTTGCTGTTGCCAACAAATCATTTTCACGCTGAGATTGAGCCAACATTGCTCGTCTGTACGCTTCAGATCCTACGGGAATACCCTGATTAGCAAGTTTTACATCTAATGCTTCACGCCCTTGCTCAATTTGCGGCTTAAGGCGTTGCATATAAGCATCTTGGTACGATTGACTTGGATTAAACCCTGTAGAAACTAATTTGCTAGTATCAAAAGGTTGATTAATCATGTTTTCTACATAACCAAGACCTTTTTGACCTAATTGACCAGTACCAATACTTAATTGATTTTGTATATCTAATAGTTTTTGTTGATCGGGAGCAAGGGATTGCGTAGCCTTCCACATTGGATTGCCAAACTTATCTTCGCCTGAAACTTGATATTCAACCGAACCATAAGGCGTGTATTGATTTACACGATTAGCCGCAATATTGGCACGGGCGGCATCTAAGTTGCCCTGTGCTGTTTCTTTTGCCGCACCTGCGTAATCGGGTGGCGGTGGAGCACTAGCCGATTTTCCCATATCTTTCTCCTAAAAATCTACACTTGTCTTTTGACATTACAAAAAACAACAAATCTCCAGTAGGAAAAACATCAAGTAATCGTGCTTGTTCCTCAAACCCCAATTTCTTGACAAACTCTACCGACTTGTCGTTACTACTTACTACTGGGGCAATAATCTTATCTACCCCTAATTGTACAAAAGGATAATTAAAAATGGTATGTAAATATTGCCTATTTAACCCTTTTTTTAAGTAAATATGGCAAGTTACCGATTTTTTATTAAAGTCCTCGTACCAAACTACTGCTTCTATTTCATCTGTTACCCACCCAATTGTCCTAGAATTTTCAGGTGTCCATACCATGTTTAACTCTTGGGCGATGAATGGCCCTAATTTATCCTTGTCAAAACATAGCACTACAGCACTCCACCTTTTTCCATTACATAGTCGGTTGATGCCCAATGAAACTCAATACCTTGCGATGCAACATTTATGTTAATTGATCCAGCAAAACCTGTTCCTGTAACGCCTTGCCAAAACTTAGTAGTGGTTAAAGTTCCACCCCAATTTGCATCATCCCAAAGAGAAGTGTCCCAAACACCCACATCCAAAGTGGATGGATTAAAGGCAAGCTGGTTAGTTAATGGTACTGTGTCAAAATCCGTGCTAATACCGCACAAAACAGTCGGCAAGCCGTTATCTGTCTGTAGTATAGGGCGTACTAGGGTAAAGCGTTTTAACTGCCCACGGCTTTCAAAATAGCTATAGGCTTGCTGTGCAGTTGCAACAATATTTGCACCGTTATCTGACGGTTGGGTATAAAACTCACCAACATACCCACTTGCCCCAAAGAAAATTCTGTTGTTTCCTGATACTTCCCAGCAAAGTGCGTTTACCCCTGTAAATCTAGCCCAAGACTTTGTAATCGTGTGCATTACATACTGCTCAAATCCTGTACCAGTAGGGATGTTAAGAATCAACATATTTTCACTAGCAAAATAGGTAATTTGCCAGCCAAATGAAGCGTAAAAAACAGTAGCCGCTTGGCTTACAGCGTAATAAATCTTGTCGGTCAGGTTAATTCTTGGGTCTAAGCGTGAAGATTGCAGGGCGGCAGACATTGGCACTAGACCGTCTTGGGTCAGTAATAACAAGTCACCACCAAACTTAAAAAAGCACCGTCTAGCAAAGGTTTGACCCATCTGCCAAACTCCAACCTCACTCCAAGCATTAGAATCGCTAGGGTTTGTACCCTTGTAAACAATAACTTCACCCATACTGGTTACAAATGCGGATAGGTCATCTACGCCATAACCTGCATCTAAAGTCCATGTACCCATTGCTTGCAAAAAGCCACCTGATCGGGCAATTGATCCTAATGGGAAGTCTAATGCCGCACCACCAATAGATTCCACGGGTAGATACCAAAATGTCATGCTGTCTTTTTGTACAAAAAACAGCCTGTTTTGACACATATTGACATTCACAAAAACATTGCTGTTTACACCTGTAATACCTAAAACTGTGTAAATTCCTACGACAGAAGCATTAGCCGCAGGTGCGGTAGCCATTGTGTAAGTAAAGGTTGAAGCACCTGTTACGGTAATGGAATAAGTACCGTTGTAATTTGATTCTGTAGCACCACTTATAGTGACACGGTTACCTGTAACAAGTCCGTGCGGTGCGGCAGTTGTCAAAGTAGCCGTAAGGTTACCTGTACCGCCCCGTGTAATTGTCAGAATAGTTTGTGCCGTAGTCGTGGTAGCCATCTTGCACCAGCGTGTACCGTCATAAACCATCGCGGCATCTTGACCATTTACGGCAATAATAAAGTTACCACCATCGGTACTAATCATGCAATGCTGAAATTTACTGTTAGTCAAACCAGTAAATACAGAAGTTGCGGTAGAAGTTGATGCGTTATAAATTACTCCGTTGGCAACGGCAAAAAGCGTATTTGTGCCATCATAACCAGCGTAATTCATTAGGGTTTCTACATTACCCGTAATTCCAATAGAAGCCTTGTTATAACCTTTTCTTAGCTGTACATCGGTAGGCGTAGGAAAAAAATTAACTAACTGAACCGCATCTAACGGTTGCATTTCAGCTAACGAATCCCTAGCGTTCCAGCCCCCAATTGGGGAAGCTAGAGAAGTTACAGCGGCCGTGAACTTCTTAGCGACAGCCATTATTAAGAACCGTAGCCAGTATCAGGAATGTTTGCCCAACCAATAAGCACGGCACTCGGAGCAGGTGCAAATGATAGGGTTGCTGATCCTTTATCGTTAGCTTTGGCTATTGATAAGTAACGCATATAGTCTTGTTGCAATGCAGTAGTATCAAAAGACTTAATTTGGAAGTATTTAAGTTTAGTCAACAATACGATGATTGAATCATCTAATACGGATGTGTCGCTATCAACAGTAAAGCTATTCTTTACAGCACCAGCGGCACTTCTAGCCCAGCCCTTAGAACGATACTCAAACCCTAGATATTCTTGGGTGTTGTATGGCGGCCAAATTTCAAACTTGTTACCCAAGATTCTCCAACGAACTCGTGGGCCTGTTGAGATATAACCTGATTTTAGCCATTGCCATTGTTGTGCATCAACAGGGCCAAGCATCTGCCAATGTTTTGTCTTATCCCAATGGGTGTTATCTGTAATGGTTTCGTAATCAGCAGGCAAAGGGTAGATAGTACGGCTAAATGTAACCGAACCGCCCACGGATGTTGCAGAAGCTAATTGGGTAGTATTTAAGCTAGTTGCACCAAGAACTGTATCAACATAGGTATCTTGCGGAATACTTGTGCCAACAATAGAATAATTGCTGTCCAGACCTGCGGTACTAGGAATGTTGCTTAATAAATAGCTGTTATTCAATGTATCGCAGGTTGTGGTTATTGCAGTTGTGTAAAACCGATATTCCAACTCCAATGCTTGCCAATCGTGTTCCTTAATCAAGTCATACCCAGCACGGTTCATTAACGCAAGAATCTGTTGCACATCTTGGTTCGTGTTCCCTGCTACATAAGTAGGTACGGCTAAGTTAAGTTCAGCGGTAACTTGCTGGACTAATTGGAGCATTGTTGATGACATATTAGGCTTCCTCTGTGGCTACCGCTTTCTTACGGGGTTTTTTTTCACCAACAGCGGCAAGTATAGCGGCCATTTGATCTTGCATTTTAGCCAGCTTTGCATCTGTTTCTTGCTTCATTTTAGCAGTTTCTAGATCTTTTTTGGCAAGTTCTTCTTTGAGAGCGTTAATTTCACTTTCACGCTTGTCTGTTTCTGCCGCATTGGTAGCTAGATTTAAAAATGCCTTTGCCTTGTCACGGAACGCAAAAGGTGACATTCCTGCCGCCATTCCCATACGCTGTAACTGCTGATCTGACGCACCTGCAATAGCTTCTACGGTAAAAAACTTTATAGCCCGTAGTTCTTCAGCTTGGCTTTTTGATACTAAAGGCCATTCTGCGACAGGTGTTCCAACCACTTCTTCGTCATTTGCACCAACTCTATTCATATAGTTTGCCCATTGGATAGGAAAACGCTGTTTGTGCTGTTGAAGTGCGTAGGTGTCTATTTCAGTAAGAGTATCGCCAGCAACGCAAATATGTACGAAATCAAACTCTTTGTATATTGGTCTGCCAGCATCTATTGATTCTTGCTCTTGTTGTATGGGTTTTTTGTAAAAGCGTACTTGTAAGCGTGAATCTGCTCCATGCTCATCTGAGGGTAGTGCCATTTTTAAATCTCCTAAGTAGTTAGGTAAAAGTTAAAAGAAAAAAGGGGCTATCTTTTTGAGATAACCCCTCGTTTTTACTACATTTTAGCGTTTTAAGCTAATCAAACAGAAGCCTTGCTGAACCAACCATAATCGCCTGAAGCCATTGCGACTGTTGGTGACAAGTAAGTACCAGCAGAACCAGTTGCAACAAAGGTTGATGCGTTTACTGAACAAGTAGCTGTTGAAGCTGTAATAGCCGCACCTGCTACTGCCCATACATAACGCAAACCATCGTTACCAAAAGTTTGCAGACCCAATGGGCCAGTAGTAGCAGGAGTGCCTTGAGCCGCTAATTCTGTTGCGGTTTGTGTATCTACAAGATCTACACCTGCGATGGGTAGGGTTGAATATGCCATGATAATTCCTTTTCTATAAGTTAAGTAGATTTAATAGATACGATTAAGTACCTGTCAAAATACCTTGCAATGAGCAGTTAGAAGTTGTCAAATTGCCAGCCCAACCATATAACTTCACGATTGCATCTTGGTTGATTGACTGACGCTCACCACCGATAGGAACGAAATTACGCTCTTTGTGTGGGCGGAAGAAAATGTAATTAGTATTCAAAAGATACATATACAATGCGTTCTCTTGAGCACCAATACCACCACCTAATACCACATCAGCAGACATACCACCACCGTAGAACTTCAATGATGCAAAGCCAGCCGCACCTTCTTCAACACCTGCAATACGCTGAATAGCTTGCAAAGAAGCCACATAGCGTTGATACAAAGTGTTACCAGCGATGATTAAATCAGTCTTATCAGTTCCACGAACGGATTTGATAGCGGCTGTAGTCATTGCGGCTTGAATCAAAGCGGATGAATCAGCACCAGTTGTTGCTTGGTTACGCCAAAAAGTAAAATTGGCACGGTTAATACCACCGTATGTACCAGTAGTAGGTGAAGTGCTAACAGCGGCCGCTAAACCTGTAATGTTCTTACCGCCATTACCTGTACCGTCACCATAGATGTCAGTAGAGATACGGTTTAACAAACGGGCTTCAGAAACTTGCATACGACCATCTAATAGGTCGATGATTGCTTCTTTGGAACTGTTTTGCAACATTTCTAGACCACTCATTGTCACAGAATCAGCATACTGAGTAATGCTGTACTGAGCCGCAGAGATAGGGCTATCAGGGGTGATGTTCAATACTTCGTAGCCACTATAAGAGTTAGCGTTGTTAGTATTTGGATCGTTGTACATGATTTCTTCCAAAATAACATTACCGCCTGAAAACGGGCGTACATTACCTTTAGAGTTCAATCGCTGTAAAACTGCGTTGTTTTCTGTTAAGTTGTCTGCCAATACTCCGCTACGACTTTGAATGGTGGTAGCGATAATATCGGTGATTGCTGAGTTAGCAAATGCCATGATATTTCCTTTATTTAGTTAAGTTAAACCCGACCACCCTCTGCATCGGCTAAATTAGCCATCAGCAAGGATCGTCTATCCTTTGCATCTCCCTTAGACACTTGACCGCTAGGAGTAACGGATCGTGGACTAACAGCAGTTGCTTTAGCTTTTGCTACTTGCTGTGCCTTAGACGCTTGGGTATTAGCTGATCTCAGGAGTTTATCCTGCTCTAGCTTGTACGCTTCGTCATTCATACGCACCGCTTTGGCATAAGCCGATTCTAAGTCTTGGGCTAAACCTCGCTCAAGTAATTGAGCCATATCTTCCCTTACCATATCAAAGTGCGGAAACCGCTCTTTGTTACTACTTACCCGACTGATTTCATTACTCAATCGAGCATTTTCTTCTTGCTCCCGAATCATTGACAGTTGTTGAACTTGTTGCTGGGTAGCTTGAAGTTGTTGCATTAACTGTTGCTGATACGGGTCTACATACGCCTGTTCAGGCATCTGAAGTGCATCTTGGTTTAATTGTATTCCATAATCTTGTGCAAGTCTATGTAGCATATGCACTTTTTGCTCAGCATTGCCATTAGCTAAAGTGTAGTGTGCTCTGCCCAAGTTATTGATCCAAGCAGACGGTGAAATACCATGCTTTTGAAGTTCAGGCATAAATGGCCCTATAGCATTGGTAAGTTCTCTTGCATTGTCAGCTTCCTTCTTGTAAACAGATACGCCATTTTTGTACTCAGATTCACGCTGGTTGGCGTATTCAGCAAACTTAGCAAATTCAGCCTTATCTAGCGGTTTGCCATCTGCCATCTTGTCCCATACTTCCCGATACTCTTTTTTCCAAGTAGTAGGTTGTTTTATTTCTTCTTCATTAGCATCACTAGCTTCATTAACCAATTCAGATTCTTGATTGGAATTGTCTTGGCTACTGGTTTCTTCGGCATTACTTTTGAAACGACCCTTTTCGTCACGGTTGTTTTCTTGGCTACTTTCGTTGCTTTCTTGGCTACTGGTTTGGATTGGATCGTCATTTACTTCTATCTCCTTTTCAATAGGTGCTTCTAAAGTGCCTTCTTCGGCTTGGTCTAGTGCGGCTTCTAGCATTTCTCTGCGGTCATCTGACATGGTTTACCCTATCTGTAGTTAAGTTTGGAATAAGTAATATCCGCAATTTGTTGCTTGCGTTCTTGCTGTTCTTTTCTTGAAAATTCATGCACTTTTTGCTGGGTTGGTACATCATTACCTAGTTCAATACAGCCGTTACGCTTTAGATTTTCTCTGTGCTTGGATCGAGAAGATACCCAAGTACCGTCAGCCATGCTTATATGACCCTCAATATCTGAAATAACTGTAGGGGCTACCCTAGACTTCATGGCTACTTTATCAAGCCATGACGCTTTGGCGGCTTCTTCACCGATAGTCGGTGTCCACCATTCTAGAAAAAACTCCTCATCCGTCTTTTGGGTTTCAATGTGATTTCCTTCTGAATATCCGCAATTAGGGCAAACCATTACATTCTCCTTATGATTTCAGGTATTTTGTCCATTTCATCTTCTTCTATCGTACAAACAGAATCGTACCAAGTGCCGTGTTTCCAACGCCAGCACTTAAACTCTTTTCTAGGCATTATTACGATGGTTTTAACGCCTAAAGCACCCGCTAGGTGGGCTATCCCCGTGTCTACGGTGACCAAACCTTTAAGGGCTTTTAAATGGCTTGCGGTTTTAGACCAATCTTGCTTCCAACCATCGTCAGGTAGGGGTGTCCAAAACTTATCTTCTTCCAAATTTAGGGAATAAGCGTCATCACCGACAGCTTGTAACATGATTTCGGGGTGTAGTGTGCGTACATAGTGCAAAATGCCTTTAGATGTAGCCCAATTAACGCCTATTTTCTTAGGAATATTGCTAGGGATTGCATCTAAATACCCTTCAGATCCCACAATTTTCTTTAAAGATAATGGGAACAAGGCTTTTGCGTAGGCAGGGGCTAAACTGATGTAATAAGGTAGCGAAATAATGCCAAGCCAATAGTCTGATTCTGTGGCAACACCTTCTTCGGGCATATTTGTAAACTGGTCTATGCAATCCATCTGCCCAAATAGCAAATGAAGTGAGCCGTTTTGCAATAAAACTACTTTTTTAGCACCCATTACCTTTAAGAATGGTAGGAATCGTGCGTACTGGATAATATCGCCAAAACCTTGCTCTGCAACAATGGTTATGGACTTACCAAGTAGGCTTTCACCTCTCCATACTGGCATTTTTAAGGGTTTAGCATAGCCTTCAAGGTGATTTGCCATGACATCGGGATGCCAACGATACTCAAACAACCTAAAACCTGCATCTAAACGACCAGCGTGTAGGTGTTCGTAGGCTTTTTTATATTCCGTGTGCGGATTTAGTGTAGAAGTATTAATACGGATTCCTCATCGTCTAGTTCCTCTAGGCGTTTGGCTTCCATATATAACAATTGCTCTTGTATGAGCCTTTGCTGGTTTCTGTAAGCTACTGCCGCAAGGATGTTATTCCGTTGGTTTTCAAGGTAGCTTATAGACCGCTGTAATTCTTGTGTATCGACTGACGGTATATCAGCTTTAACCTCTTGTTTTGATTGTACTTTAGATTGCTTAACTTTTGCAACAGGATCAATTTGATCTTTAAATGCTTGCTTGCGTGATGCGTTAGCTTCTTTGGTGGATTGCTCTAATTTGCGTTGGCGTTCAGCAATCTTGGCGGATAACTTGCGTAACCGTTTAAGTTCTTCAAGTGTCCAAGAAGCATCATCTCCCCCACCAAGATTATTAGTAGGGGTTGGTGCAACATAAACTTGAAATGCGTTGTTTTGGAACGCATTAGCTTGAAAAGCTGTTGAAAACATTACACAATAGTCCAAGTGCTACCAGTAGGAACAGTAACGGTAAACCCTGTGCTAATCGTGATTGGCCCTGCACTCATAGCGTTGTTTCCTGTACCAATAGTGTAGTCTGCACCAATAGTGGCAGAATTTTCATATAGACCTAATGTAGTAATGTTGCTACTAGCGACTGATGCCCAAGTTCCGTCACCACGCAAATAATTGCTTGAAGATGGTGTACCAGTTATAGGATTATTTGCAGTAGCAGTTGTAGAGGAAAGAACAGTTCCGCTTGCTGGCAAAGTTAAAGATGTGTTGGCAGTTCTAGTCCAAGTTTGTGTATAAGCACCTGAATAAGTAAGGTTTCCACCAAGAGTAATAGTGTTTGAACCGTTATTTACGCCTGTACCACCGTAAGTAGCACCAATTAAACCTAAATCGCCTGAACCTAATAAGCTAGTTCCGCTAACGGTTTTAATATTTGTACCGCTAACTAAAGTGGCTTGTTTACCATTAAAAGTAGTCCAATCTGTGCTGGTTAGATAGCCATTAACGCTACCAGTTGCGGCCGCCATGCTAATCGCTGGGGTTGCACCGCCTGAAGATACAACGGGGGATGTACCTGTAACTGAAGTAACTGTTCCGCTACCTTTGTTATTAAAGGTTGTCCAATCTGTAGAAGTCAAATAACCGCTTACGGATGTAGTTGCCGCTGGCATTGCGATAGTTGGCGTTGTACCGCCTGTGCTTGTAACAGGGCTAGTTGCCGCTACAGAAGTAACATAAGTTCCAGCAGGTTGTTTGCCGTTAAATGTAGTCCAATCAGCACTTGTTAAATATCCGTTAACGCTACCTGTGGCGGCTGGTATAGATATAGCAGGGGTAGCACCACCGCTAGAAACTACTGGACTTGTGCCTGTAACGCTTGTAACCGTTCCAACGCTTACAGAACCACCTAACGCAGTTGAATTGCCATTAATAGTAATAGCAGAGTTTACAAGGGCTGAATTAGGAATTGATGTAAGACTTGCACCTGAACCGCTAAATGTTGTGGCCGTAATCGTTGTTCCTGTAATGGCTCTAGGGGTTGTTGCCCCAATAGTCATATTGTCCATTGTTCCTACATTGGTAGGTTTAATTTCAACTGAGCCTGTACCTGTAGGATTTATATGGACATGACCAGTACCAGTAGGGCTAATGTCTATTTGTGCGTTTGTACCGTTTAAATTGGTAGAAACATTAATTGACGCATTATCACCACCACCTGCACCAACGCTAATTTGAGTTGTTCCAGCAGAGTTTTTAAGGGATAAACCACCTGAGTTGGTAGCTTGAACGATTGGTGTAGTTACGCTAGTAGAAGCTGTTGCAGTAGTAAATGCACCTGTTGATGCGGTGGTAGCACCAATGGTAGTACCATTAATCGTGCCGCCTGTAATTGCTACTGCATTAGCGTTTTGCGTAGACATAGTGCCAAAGCCACTAATGTCTGTATTGGTTAAAACGACTGTACCTGTATATCCGTTGACAGAAGTTACGGCATCGGTGTTATCTACTTTTTGCCAAACCGTGCCATTAAAAATAGCCCAATCGCCCACATTCCACGAAGTAATGCCATCAAGATTAGTGTTGCCAGCCACGCTGACAACATAGTAATAACCCTTAGTGCCAACGCCATTAGATAGCGTAGGCGTGTTAGTAGATGCGTTCCATGTGCCTTGATAGCTAACTCCCCCTTGAATACTTGCAGGTATTTGTGAAAGCGGTACTGTGCCACCAGCATCAAGCGTAGCTACACCAAGTGCGGCCGCTTTTTCTGTAGTAGGTATATACCCTGTTACTGTAACGCCTGACATCGTGCCACCAGTAATAGCCACAGCATTGGCATTTTGAGTAGACATTGTGCCTAGCCCAGTAATATCCGTACTTGGTACGGTTGCACTAGCTGTCATATTGGCTGTGCCGTTACCCTTTACATAACCAGTTAGGGTTGCCGCACCTGTACCGCCATTAGCTACAGGAATAGTACCCGTAAGCGTATGGTCAGCGTTCCAATCTGACGGTTGAACTAGGGTTGTATCCCCAGCATCAGGGATTGCTGAAGTCTTACTATGCTTGACTGTTATAGCCATTATTGAACCCCGATGATTTTACCGTCTTGTCCCCGTACCACTTGTTTAGGTCTATTGTGGTTTTCGTTAATGGTATTTACCAAGTCACCCAATGCCAAAGTCATTTGCTGGTTGCTTTGGCTAATAGCGTCAGCAATAGGTTTTAATGGGTGTTCCATTGATGCGGCCATATCTTGCTCAGTAAAGTAAGCCTGTTCACCAGTAGATTCATCAGCACCAATACGGGCTACCTCAATCTTTGCACCGTTATTAATGTGGGCAAGTAAGACCTGAGTATTGCGTTCAGTATTCATCTTCATCTGAGCAACTTTAATCTCCATCTCACGATCCATCATATTACGCTGTTCTTCAAGTTGGAATTTAAGCTGGTTTTCTTGGGCTTGGTATTCTTGTTTAGCCTTCTCAAGTTCCATCTGCATTTGCATCTTCTGTTGCTCAATCTGCATTTGCATCTGCATTTCAGCTTGTTTAGCTTGAGATTGGGCTTGCATCTTAGCCTGTTCCATTTGACCTTGCATCTGAAGTTTCTGCATTTCAAGTGATGGTGGTTTTGGTTGACCTTCAGCGGCCTTCTGCTGTTGACGGAACTTGTCGGCTGTTTCGTCAATCAATCCCTCTAAACCTTTACCAGCCTTGAACGCTGTTACACCAAACTTGAGCATTTCAATCAGCATAGGTGTTAGTTCAGGGCTTGCATTTGCCGCTGGTAATGCTTGGCTCAAGAATCCACCCATAGCTTGCAAGAATTCCATGCGGTCTTGCTTCTCTTGCTGTTCATCCTGATAAATCATGGAATCGCTAGTCACTTCAATGCGGAAGTTTTTAGCTGGTTCGTTCTTCAGGAGTTGTAATGCTTGCGGTATAAGTTGTTGATCCTGTGGGGATAATTGCATTGCACCGCTGATCTTAACGATAGTGTCATCGGTAAAGTGCTGGCAAATAATCTGTGCTTTGATCTGCAATAGGGCTGTAGCAAAGTTCACTACATCGTGTTGCATAGTCTTTAAACGCCCTGAAGCATTGTTTGACTTAATGATCTGAGCACCAAGAGTTTCGTTAGGGTCTGTCTGTCCACGCTGAATATCAGCGATACCCATGATCTCGTAGATTTGACCCTTGACCTGTTCCATAGCCTGATAAGCCATGTTTAGACCTTCGGCAATCGGCTTGATGTCTACTAGGTTAATAGCCCCTACAAGTCCACCCTTTTCGCTAAATGCACCGTAGTTCTTAACTGGTAACAAGGCGTTGTTCTCACCTTCGGAGAATAAACGGGCAAGGGATGGCTCAGATGCGTCATATACGCCCCGAACCTTAAGTGCTTGGATGAATCCATCAATACGGTCTGCCAGCGTGTCTAACTGTCTTGCTTGGTCTTGGTACAGGACAAAGTCAGGAACAGGAATCAAACTGTCGGTTGTCAAGGTAGAGAACATTGGCTTTGGACAAGGCCAAAAGTTTTCAAGCTGGAGCGGATCATCACGGGTATCAAGAATCTTGCCCATTGATTTGTTTAGCCAAATGACTTGACCTGTAGTCTTATCCCAAATCTCATAGACAACGGCTTCAGATGCACCTTCACCCATCTTTTCGTTAAAGGTCTTGGATGTATCAGGCTTGGTATCTAGCGGAATCTTACCGCCAAGTTCTTCGCCAAAGCGTTCAACAAGTGCAGGTCTACCCATGTAAACCTTACGCCATACTGCGGTGACTTCTTCCCATGTACGAGCAACGGTCAAGCCAAAGTCACGCCAATGGACATAATCTACAGGAGCACATTCGTATTCAATACGCTCTTGGCTCTCACGATGAATACCGCCTTCGGTTTCAGCTTCGTCAATATCTTCGGTAACCTGTAAGCCGTCATCAGGCATATCTTCAGCTTCACCACCAGCTTCACCAACAATATGTGGCTCGTAACGAACCCAAGCTGTACCACGACCACCCAATAAGCGATCTTGAACGCATTGTTTCATTGCACTAGCGTAATCACCATAATGCTCAATCTCGTACTCTAACGCCCGTTCTAGCATCATTGACGCTACACGACCGATAGGGTCATTGTCACGGAATCTGCGGCTTACATCAGGTCTTGGTAATCGAGCGAATACCGCTGGGGTAATGGTTTGGACATTAGACCAAAGTATATTGAACTTGGCATTAGGATTGTTGCGACTGCGTTGGTCATCGCGGTAACGCTTAACAATCTTATCGGCTCGACCTTCCCATTCCTTGAATGTACGCTCGTAGCTGGCAATGCAGTTGTACCAATCTTGGTATGTATGTTCCATCTTTATATCCTGCGGTTTGTAATTTTAGGGGTTTCTTTCCACATCTCGTTCAGCGTGACATCCGTTTGCCCGACATGAAGTCCTTTAATTCTTGAATCTTTAAGAATAGGGCTGTCCTCGTCTTTCCATACAATTGATAGATAGCGGAACGCATCGGCTGAGTGGCTTGTCCAATCATGCTTAGGGCGATCCCTAAATACTTTCTTATCATCATCCCACTCTCGTTGATATTGTCGTAAACACTCAATGCCTTCTTCACATCTATTATCAAACCAACAGCGAGTTAATGCAAGTCGTGTAGCTTGTATTCCATCCTGAATTGATAGGTTTGGAACAATTTTTAGATGTTTTATGTCGATTTTTGCAGAAAATTGTTCAATTATGCTCTTACCTTCACTTGCCATAGTTTTTGCTCTAGCATCATGGGGCAGGTAATGGTAGCCATATTTATACCCAAACTCATCTTCTTTTTGTTGTAGTAATCCCGTGTAGTACGGTACGGCTTGACCGTTAGATGAATGGTGATCTAGCACCCGTATCTCACCGTATACCACCTGAAACCACCATATAGCCGTACTGTCATTGAATCCTAAGTCCCAAGCAGTATGGCAAGGGAACATGGGGTCATAGTCAACCGTGGTAATGCGGTCTAAATCGGTAATCCTACGCATCTCTTGACCGTAGTAAGCACCAAGTATTGCGGCTTCAAATGAGCATAGGAACTCCTGCTCGTACTGGTTGGTTGACATGGTTGCTTGAGCATCTAGTAATTCAGCTTCAGGAATCAAGCCTGATTGATCTGCTCTAAGAGTTTTTACATACCAATTTGGGTTCTTTTGGGCTTCATTGTAGATGTCATAAAACGCATTGTGACCTTTTGGCGTACCAATAAAAGTAGCCCATGTTTGATAACCATTTAAACCATTACGGTCTGTAAGTAAAGGTCTAACAATCTCACCCCATAATCTAGGTTTCATGTCGGCATACTCATCTAGCACTACCCCGTCTAGGTATAAACCCCGTAATGCGTCAGGGTTATCAGCACCAAATAACCTAATCTTTGCACCATTAACTAATTCTACCCATAACTCAGATTGATTGGCTTTTACAATAGCTGGCTCTGCGTATTTAAGCAGGTAATCCCATGCAATGTTTTTAGCTTGTGCGTAGTACGGGGCAATGTAAGCGTACCTGCCGTCAGGTTTCTTTTCCATAATAGCCCTACGAATTGTGTCGCAGATTGTAGCCACCGTTTTCCCTGCCCTACGATGACAGGTTAATACCGCCCAGCGTTCTTTCCTATAGTGAAAGTCTAAAAAAGCATCCCTAGCTTTATAGGGATATTCGTACTTCTTTACTATCTCTTTCAATCGAGAAACTTATGTTCGTGGATTACTAGCATTGGCTGTTCTGCGTCACCTGAATGTTCTGTCCTAGCTAATTTAGGTAGGTGGTATTCCATGACGCTCTGCAACATACCAAATGCTTTTTCAGGATTAGGCGGTACAACATAGACAGGATTACCTTCTGTGCTGAACTTTGGCTTGCCTTCTTTATCAGACGCTTGGATGCCATAAGCAACGCTCTGTAGCCATTCTTCCATTTTGTTGGCATTACCATCAACGAACCTAGCAATGGCTTCTCTAGCCATGCCTGTGCTTTTATTGCCTACCCCTTTGGGTCTGCCAGCACGATTTAAGTTATCTTCTACAGATTTCGACAATTTATTACTCATACCTTACCCAAGTGGTTGATTAAGATAAGTTAATTCTACTCTATTTCTGCTCGTTAAACAATTTCTCTAGCGTTGCTTTACGGGTATCTTCATCTACCATAGGAACAGCTAATCCACCAGCTAGAATGTTAGGGCTGTTTGCTTGTTTAGGATCAAATGCGGCAAATCTAGATCTAATTAATGATGGGTCTTGTACGGCATATATATCGCTCTTTTGTGATTCATACAGCTTTTTCATTGCTTTTTGTGATTCATCCCATTGCTTGCCCGTTACATTAGACCAAGTGTCATCAGGCACAATCCCGTACTTTTCAAGCAAATATTCTTTTGCCCTCATTACATGACTGTTAGGGCCAAGATCTTTAACATTCTTAATCTCAGCACCTTTTTTGCTTAGTTCATCTGCAATCATTCCTAACTCATCAGTTGTTGTTGCAGAATTAATGTCTAAACCTAACTCTTGTGGTGTGTAGCGGTTCTTACCTGATTTTGCTGACAATTCATTTGTATATATGTCAGCCCAACTTCTACCTCTAGCGTTTGCTGTTAAAAAATCATCTTTTTTAAGCAACAAAGGCAATATGTTTCCACCGCCTGAAGATGACACATAGGTTTCGGCTGTTAATGGATTGCTTGTTAAAAACGCACCAGCCCCAGCAGTTTTACCTTTGCCTTTAACATTAAATGCTTCTATCTCTGCATTAGTTCCGTGATAAACAGGCGTGTCATACCCCATAGCTTTTGCTCTTTGTGAAGCAGTATTGGTTGCTGGCAACCCTAAACCACCTTCAGATATAGGTAATGCGGCATTTTTTTGAGCAGTCAACATTCTTTGTGCTGTCGGAATTACATTGGCAACAGTACCCATCAAATTAGGTACAAAGTTAGCAAACTCTGAAAAGGTTGGCCCTGTATCAAACTTACCTGTTTGTGGGTTGTACGGCATGGCGTTTTGCACCATGTAATTCATGTCAATAGCGTTTTGAGCCGTTTTTGCTGGTAACTGTTTAAAGTAATCACCTGCCATTGTTGACAGATTTGGTTGGGTTGGGGCAGGTGCTTTTAGCTGACCGTCTTTAGCGTAACCAGTTTGCCGTAACATTTCTGCCAGCGTTGCCATTACTTGACTTCTTTATCCAAGTCTTTAAGTTTATTAGCAATAACGGCTCTACGCTCTAACCGTTCACGCTGGTTCTTTTCTAGCGTGGATTCAACATGAGGGCGTAGCATTGCATCTTCTTTTTTGTACTTACGGCTCATTGGGGTAGGGGGGATCATCTTAACCATTACATATCCTTCATCTTGTCACGAATTATGTCTTTTCTGCTTTGTGGCTTGGCAGTCTTGGCTGATTCTTTAAAATCTTTGGCAGTTGGGGCATTTTTGCTACCAACCTTGTTCATCTTTTCGCCCGATCCAGCGGCTATCCTAGCCCTTTTTCGGTGAATATTGGCGTATAGTCCGTCTTTCATTAGCATTTCCACCTTGCTCTTGCCGCTTTGCCCCGTTCCCCATTCCATCCTGCTGACCTTGCACAGAAACTATCGTGTCTTGGTCCACTAGATTGGGGTGCTTTTAAATCACTACCATTCTTTGCGTTATACGCCTTACGACCAGCTTCGGTCATTCCTGCACCTTCTTCTACTGACTGATAATGCCGACCCTTACCTTTAGTGGTCTTGGCTATCGGCTTATCGTGCCTTTCTACCGCGGCACGGATGTCGTCTTGACGGCTCAAGCCTTTTCCTCAATGTACTTACCGTAGGCTTCTTCTAACTTGGCTTTGCGGTCACCTTTGGCGTTTTCACGCTCAACATTAAGGGCAATAGCAAGTGCCTGTTTTTTAGGCTTACCAGCTTTAACTTCGGCTTTGATGTTCTTGCCGACAGATTCGGCTGATCCTGATTTGTCTAATGGCATAATTAACTCTTAAATTTAAGTAAATAGATGGTTGTGTCAATCTCTTGGGCGATATTGTCAATCAATTGGCAAATTTCTGTATCTGTTGGCAGGTCTGCCCGTGCTTCTTTTACAAAACGCTGTAGGGATTGTAGGTATGCCAGCGGTTCTTTTGGCTGGTGGTATGTAGCAGGGAATTCAGTAATCTGACCGTAGCAACCAAAGTAGGCTTCAGCTAGTTCATCGGTTAATTCAATAATACGCTCGTAAAAGCCGCCTAAAGCCTTGTGTTTTGCGTAAGATTTGGTAGCCCAATGGAAAAAATGGGTATTAGTCCCCGAATGTAGCAATGTTGCTAGGAATAATGCCATCGACTTTTCCATAAAACGCTCCTTTTTGTGTATTTTATAACACTTTTCTTGTAATACCTAGTGCTCTAATTGCGGCATCCACACTATCCACACGACTAATTGCACCGCCTTTCCACTTACCCATAAACTCTATTTGATCAGGCGTGAATTTAGCCTTGGAATCTTTCTTGATTTCCATTAATAAAGTTTCATTGGCATAACCTACAAGTAAATCAGGGCAACCGTGTTTCATAGATGCAAGTGACACTACAGTAGCACCAGCTTGTTTTAATGCCGCCACTATCTCCTTGTGGTTTGTATCAATTCGTGCGTATGTCATTGATTTTCAATTAAAATAGATTAGTATTAGCTAACTTTACCATTATAAAGGTGTGGTATGACCAAGCCAGCGTGTAGTGAGCAACAGTTTATCGCATTATTTAAAGAACATAGATCTCCTACCGCTGTAGCTAAGATATTAGGTGTTGATCCTAGAAGTGTAATGTTAAGAAGAAAAAACATAGAAAAAAAGCACGATATTGTGCTTGTATCTAATAATAATCGGGGTGTACCAAAATTTGAAATTCCTGAAAATAAAATAGAATGTTCATATAGTTTGCCAAACGGAATTGTTTTAGTAGGTTCAGATTGTCATTACAACCCTAATTACATTTCTACCGCCCATCGTGCATTTGTACACTTTACGAAACAATTAAAACCGTCAATGGTGATTTTAAATGGAGATTTATTCGATTTTGCACAGATCAGCCAACATAACAGGATAGGTTACCAACAACACCCAACAGTTCAACAAGAATTAGAAGAAGTCCAAGCTAGATTAGGTGACATTGAAGCGGTACGCCCTGCTGGGTGTATATTGCACCGCACCATTGGTAATCACGATTTACGCTTTGATGGCAAATTATCTAATGTCTTACCCCAGTATGAGGGTGTTAAGGGTATGTGCCTTGCGGATCACCTATACGGCTGGTCATATAGCTGGTCAGTACGAATTAATAACAATACGATGGTCAAGCACCGTTGGCATAATGGTATTCATGCTGTCTACAACAATATTTTAAAGGGGGGCTTGAGTATGGTGACGGGTCATTTACATTCTTTAAAAGTAACCCCGTGGACTAACTATACTGGTGACTTGTACGGTGTTGATACTGGAATGATGGCGGCTGTCAAGGATGAACAGTTCATTTATCACGAAAATGCAAGCGTCAACTGGAGAGCAGGATTTGCAGTTCTTACCTATGTAAACGGTCATTTGATGCCACCTGAATTAGTGCAGGTTATTAATGAAGATGAGGGGCTTGTGTTTTTTAGGGGTGAACTATATGAGATTAAATCCTGAAGTATTAAAAAACTTATATGCAAGCCTGTATTGCTGTTATCCGTTTACCAAATGGCCTATGCCATTGCCTGAAGAAATAGAGTTTATTGTTACCCCCGACCCTGAAGTAATGGGGACTTACCTGCTAGATACGGGCGAGGAATACAGTCATACCATTACCATATCATCGGGGCGTTGTAGCCACTTCTATACCGTTTTAACCACTCTTGCCCATGAGTGCGTACACATGAGTTTTCACAAACAAAAAGGTGATAAGTGGATGCAACATGGAAAACCGTTTAGAACCCGTTGCAAGATGGTAGCCAGCGAATTAGGGTTTGATCCGCTAGAACTTTAATGTTTGTCCGTATATACAATGTATATACATCGATACATACATATATAAATTTATAAGAATCTTATACAGGTTTATGCTTTTTACATAATTTTATTTAGCCATAATGTACAAACCAACATTAGAAAATGCGTAGCCTGTATATACAACTGCCATGGGTAGGTTGCCTTTTACACCCTGTTCTATACCAATGTAAAAGTAAATTAAACCAGTAACGATGATTAACCAACTACTCATTTAATAAGACTTTCCGTTTTCTCCAGCAACTGTTCTTCCGTGATTCCGTATTCTTGCTCAAACCGTTTACGACCCATTCCGTGAATACTGGTATTTGATCCTCGATGGTGGTAGGTGCAAAGCGGAATAATTGGACTGCGGCTTCGTACGCCACCTCGTCTAATGTGATGGAGTTCAGCTGGTGTTCCCTCGTTGCCTTGATGCCTACATAATGAGCATCCCAATTCAGCGATTTTTCTGTACTTTTCTTTCTCACTTTTCGTGGCCATTAATATGATCTACAGTAAGTTGTTCTAGTTTCTCGCCTGATTCCGCAATATCAACGCTTAATTCAAGCATCTGTGTATAGTCTTTACGGTTAAGGGCATCTTCGTACATCTTGCAAAATAGTTTAAGAATTAAAAATTCTTCGGTTACTTTCAGGGTCATTTTAATATCCGATCTTGGTTACGGTTAGATACTTCTAGGGTCTGCCATGTAGAGTGTCTAAGTCTAGCGGCTTCTAGTTCCCATTTGAGTTTTTCTGCGTTTTCCGTAGCTTTGCCAATCGCTTTACATAGATTTTGATAATCTTCGCTTCGATAAGCCTCACGCTCCTGTGCCCCAATAGTTTGTTCGCTAGTTTCAGCCATTTTGATAGCTTTAAGCGAACTCTTGTACGCTTCAAGTTCCGCCAGTTCACCTTTTGCTTGTGCATACTTACCTGCGTTTTCTAATATAAAGTCTATACATTTATTGGGGTCTATCTCTCTCATATTTTTTTAAACACGAAAATTGGTTCGTATTTAAATCCTCCTTTGGTTATGCTAGACAATTGCATTTTTAATACTTCTACAAGTTCAAACTTTTCTTCACCAGCAATCCTTACGGTGTCATCTTCTAAAGTCTTATGGGTCACTACATTGGCTATATTAATAAGCATAAAACCGTTGTCTTTCAAGGCTTTATGGCAATTTTGTATAGTCTTACGCAAAAAGTTTTCGTTCCAAGATTCATTAGTATCATAGGCTACATAGCTTTGTGTTGCTTCGTCTGTATAGCGTTCTGTATCAAAATAGGGTGGTGAAGTAAAACACAAGTCTACAGGCTCATTTGGAACAAAATTTTCACTACCAATCTGATGTAATTCAACCTCAAAATCTTGGCAAAAATCTTCTTTAATTTTTAATAATCCTTGCATGGTCGGAGTTGACGGGTCAGTACCTATGTACTTCTTGACATTACCGCTGGCTAAAGCACCAATTAATCTACCCCCAAAACCGCATGACATATCCCAAACTACACCGTTTTTAGCGTATTTTCGGTAAATGCCTGATGCCGCACTAGGTCTAAAGTTAGATACCCGTTGTACCCCTGAATATGTACGCAAGGCTTTTCTGTAGTTAGCATCACTTATTTCACCGTTTTTACCAACAATCTTTTCAGTACCCCATTTGATGCGACTAGCAATGGCTTTTTTAAGCAATTCATCGTTATTAAACACATCCAATGCAGTTTTCATTTTTCTTGTTCTAATCTCCCAATGGTGCGGAAAATAAGACCAAGCTAAACCCATTCCATGTAAGGTCTGCCGAACTATCCCGTTTTGCACAATAGAATCAAGGTCAAACTTTTTAAGGTTATTTAGTTCCCGTAGCTTTTTTTCCATTGGCAAATCGTAATGTGGAAAACCACGCTGTCTGCAATAAGTAAAAACTTTATCAATCATTTTCCTAGTTTCTTTTTTATTAATTGTTTAATGCGTTCTTCTTTTTCAGGGTATTGGGCTAACAATTTAACAACTGCTGGCCAACCTCGTTTTTTTGCTACACCGATATACCACCAAGCAAGGTAATCGTCAGAGTTGTTCTTCAAGTTGCTTTATCTTCTGACTAATTCGTGCTCGCCATTGTTGCCAACCTTCACCAGCGTATGCCTGACAGCCGACTTCTTGGGCTTTAGCTTTGGTAAGTTCTTCGCTTGAATACCAAGGCAATTCAGGTTTTTTAGATTGAATTGGCTCAATATCAATTTCGTCAGTCCACCGTTCAGCGTTCAAAAATGAAGCAGGGTATGGTATGAAATCTTTAGCCGTTTCTTTAATCTTCCAGTATTTAAGGTAATTAGGCATGGCTTCTAGGCACTCGGCTTGCTGGACAGGGGTTAGCTTGTTCCATGCCCGTTCAGCGTCTTTACGACCCATTTTACGGGGATACAAAGCATAAAAATCATTGAAGTTCATTGTTGTTTATTAGTGTGTGTACTTTTTGGGATATCTTTAAGATATATTCAATGTCATTTAAAGAAAGCTGACCCATCAATTGCAATATTTTCATCACCGCAATATCGTTGTCTAGCACTTGGGGTTTAACTAAAGTTTCTATCATGTTCTAGTTCCTCAAGTTGCTGTCGCAATGCTACACATTCAGCTTCTAGCATTGTGTTTCTTGTTTCTAGTTCGGTTATCCGTACTGTGATTTGGTGCAAGATTTCCTGTAAATAGGGGTTCATAGTGATCCTTAATTAGTTTTTTGTCTTTTGCAACAAAATCGTTGATGATGTTTTTTGCTCGTTGAATAAGTGCTTCATCTCCCTCGGGTTTAACTTTGTAGACATCAATTGCTTGGGTAAGCAGACTGATAAGTCCGTGCTGGACAAGACACTCAAGTCCTGCTTTGTCAAAATTAACTTGAGCATCGGCTGACCCATCTTTATGCTCTTTCGTGATCTTTACTTGTATCTTCATTATTTGCAAACTTTAAAATAGGTTTATCCAAAGCAAGTTTAGCTAGTTCTATGTAACGGTCTACTTCTAGCCTGTCCTCGCCACCAATAGCCGCTTTAGTGTGTCCTATCGGCTTTCCCATCGTGTCGTAATACACTTCACGAATCTCAAAGTAATCCTCGTATGGACTACTCAAATTTACTAAACGCAAGTTCCAAGTCATGATTTCACCCAATAAAGAATTACAAACATAAAGAACATTACCGCACCTAGTACGGCAAATATTCCAACAGAGAAAATCAACATCAAATTTTCTATCATGTTAAAAGTATATGTTAAGTTGTCTTAATGATTGTTATTTATTTCTAGGTGTTTTCCCTATGTGTTGTTTTTTTGTCATAGGTGTCCCAAAGGTGATAGCACCCCATCCATTCAGGATGTGTCCCGAACTAATGCTCCCGAAGGTAGTGTTCATTCGATACAAGGTTGTCTATCACCATTGTCCTTGTATCTTGTGTAGTCCCCACTCAAGGCTACGGGGCTTGCTGTCAGGTGTAAACCAGCCCATGTTCTATTCCACGCCACCCATTTAAGTGCTTTATATCGTTTGGAGTACGAATGGGACTGACAATAAAAAAGGGCTTTATAGGTAGCTTTAGCTTGAACGGCTTGGGAAAATTACCTCACGAAACTTTCCTAAACCCTAAAACCACCTATAAAACCCTATCCTATCGAGTGTTCAAGTCCTCAATATTTTAAGTATACATCAATCTAATTCAGGCCATATCAACTTGTAATTTTTTGGAAACAGGTTTTTACGGGTTACTAAACCATGCGATTCTTTCTCTAATGTCGCGGCAAGGATTACTAACTTATCGTAAGGTATGTCCCCGTTTTGCCACATAGATACGGCTGGAACGGATACATTGACCAACTTAGATACCCGTGTACAACCGCCTAAAAGACGGATCATTGCTGTTGATGTAATTTTATCCATAAGCTATCTTAACATTTTTACAACAATTTGCAAATAAAGTATTGCTTTATGTTTTAAGTTGGCTTAATATCTAAGTACGGTATATGCCGTGTTAATTAAGGAGAACTCGTATGAGTGAGCAAGATCAAGACTTTCACAGCTTCCAAGAACATTTGGAACGCATCTTTAAAGACCTCGAGGATGGGGTATTTATCACAGCAGATGAGATAGGTGACCTACGCTATGCGTGTGGCTTGCCATCACCAGTACAAAAAAACCCCGTATTACAAGCAGTCTTTGATGACTTTTCAACTATTTTTAGGAGCAAACAATGATTATTAGCGATAACAGTAAAGAATTTAAAATAGCCCCAGCAGGGTTACACATGGCTCGTTTGTATTCGGTCATTGACTTAGGCCACCAAGCTACAGAATGGGCTGGCGAAACCAAAATCATGCACAAAGTTGTATTGACTTGGGAATTGCATGGTAATGACAATCAAGACCAGCCATTAAAGACAGATGACGGTAAACCTTTGATTGTGTCTAAGCGTTATACAGTTAGCCTTGGGGATCAAGCTAGGTTGCGTCAAGACCTAGAAGCATGGTCTAACAAGAAGATGACCGCAGAAGATCGCAAGAAGTTTGATTTGCGTAACTTACTAGACAAGTTTTGCATGGTCAACATTACCCACTCAGAAGATGGTAAGTACGCCAACATTAGCGGTATTAGCCCTGTACCGTCTGCCCTGCGTAACGCCCAGCCTAAAGGAATTAATCCTTGTTTGCATTTTTGGTTAGCTGAGTTTGACCAAGCTGTATACGATGCTTTGCCTAAGTATTACAAAGAAAAGATTACCGAATCGTCAGAGTGGCGTGGGCAAAAACAGCGTGAAGCTGATGCCCCTAAGATTGAAGATGATGTCCTAAATGATGTACCGTTCTGATTATGATAGTTAAAGAAAAGGTAGAACCAAATGGCCATTGGTACACTAAAGACGGCACTCCAGCCTATACAACCATCGGCAAAACTGGCGAGCGGGCAACAACGCTTCGGGATGCACGAAAAGACGGACTTCTGCCAAGTGTTACGACAATTAACGGACAACTATCAAAGGCAGGCCTTGATACATGGAAGCAACAACAAGTCCTCTTAGCCGCCTTAACACTACCAAGAGAAACCAACGAACCTGAACAAGAGTGGCTAAAGCGTGTCATGCAAGATAGCCGTGCTACTGGTAGGGAAGCCGCGGAACGGGGTACAGCTATTCACGCCATCATTGAGGGCTATTTTGAGCAGATGTATTTGCCTGAAAAGCCAGCTTACCTTGATGAGATTGACAAGGTGCTTAAAGATGCGTTTGGAAGCCAACCGTGGCTTGCAGAGAAGTCTTTTGGGCATCATCTAGGGTATGGTGGCAAATGCGATTTGATGGCTAAACCAATCAACGGGCAGGGTACTGGGTTCATAGTTGACTTTAAAACAAAAGACACGGATTTGGATAAAGTTGATGTATATTTTGAACATGAAATGCAGTTAGCGGCCTACCGTGAAGGACTAGGCTTGCCTACTGCTCGCTGTGCCATCGTATTTGTCAACGGCACGACTAATCAAGTAAAATTAATTGAAATAGAAGAACCCCAGCTTCAAAAGAGTTGGGAGTGCTTCCAGCATTTGTTAAGGGTCTATCAGATCAAGAACAATCTTTAATTCCTTCACGGGAACGGGGGAAACGCAAGGAGTACCCCAACTTATTTAAGGTCTGTGCATTTTCAGCCAGTTAAAGGTTTGCAAACCGCCTATTTTTAGGGCGTTAAGCCGCCATAACAGGATGCAGTAAGTTAGGGTTTTTGCGGCTTTCAACCTAACAGCTACCAACTGCCAAATGTTGCCCTGTTGTATTTTTACAAAACTAAGGGTAAATCCCTATAAAAAAGTATTGACAATGTTAAGCTAACTTAATATACTAGAGTTACTCCATTGGGGAGTGAGATAGAAAAGGAGTTTTAAATGAATGAAATAAAAACAGGCGGTCAAGTTCTTTCCTTTGGCAAAGTTAAAGGTCAATGGAAATACGATGGCCGTATCTCTTTAAGCGTTTTGTATTTTGAACAAGAAGCTGAAGCCAACAAAATTGCCAAACAAGTTGTAAAACAGAACTGCCGTTACAACGGTGGTTGGTTTGACGGTATGCCTTGTGGCAGATGTGATGCTTTTGATTATGAAGATAACAATGGCATTAAATGGTACGCAGTAACCTGTTAATTAACTAGCCCCCTACGGGGGGCATACTTTAAAAAAAGTGAGATAGACATGAGCAATAACTATTTATTTTCGATGTATGTTGGTGATACCTACCTAGATGTTTACGGGTATATAGACAAAGACGAACCTAGCGTTGGTCATGTAGGCGGCATAGAAATTGAAGATGTCTGCACCTGCGACACAAAAACAAGCGTATGGGAAATGATCCACGCACTCAATTTTGATAAATTTAACGAACAGGCTCAAATGGCTTGGTCAGAACGGAATGACAAATGAAATATTTACTTTTAATAGCACCATTAGCATTGGCCGCTTGCACTTCCTTTGACCCACCTAATGTCAGCCTAGAAACTGATAAACAGGCTTTTCACATGAGCCGCCAGCAGGTCATACTAGGTATTACAGAATGTGAAGAAGCTGGTACACGCCCCGTAGTTATTACGGCAAAGCGTAAGATTAACGGCATTATGAGTGATGTACCCGTAGAAGTTACCTGTAACCCACGCTATCGTATTTTTCAATAGGAGAATGACATGAAAGAATTTATCCAAGGCGGTTTAGTAGCTATTTTGATCTGTGTCATTGTTTTTGGCACTAACTATTTAATGCACGGGTATGTGATTTGAGGGTTGACCTGTCCAAGCATGAACTTTTCTTATGCGAGTATTTCGGTACTATGCGTAGGAAAAACGCCATGCAGTTTAATTTTGACAGGCAGGTAAGCAAGCAAGACCCTTACGAAATGGATATAGACGGGTTTAAAGGTGAGTATTTGGTAGCCAAGTATTTAAACTTAATGCCCGACTTTTCTATCAATCAAAAGAAGAACCCAGCCGATCTCAAGACTTCAGGCGGCAAAACAATTGATGTCAAATCTACCCGTAATAAAGAGGGTGATGTGTATGTAACCGAATACCACCGCAAAAAACCGTGTGACTTCTACATCCTAGTCGTTTTAGACGATGATGGTGGCGATATTGTGGGCTGGGTGGATAAGGATGAGTTATTTCAATTTGCAACGCTTATGGGCGGTTCTCACCCTTCCTACAAGTATGACCGTAAACGACTTAATCCTCTAAGCCAGTTTTAAGCTATTTCTTTACCGCTTTTAAGGTCTGTCAGGGTTAACCCACCCGTGTACTGAAAATGAGCCAGTTCTTTAAATGTACGCCAGCGACCTGCCCACTCTAATCCTGCTTGTTCCCCTAGTTGACCGATCTTATCCCATACAGGGTGTAGACCATCCCAATTAGGCTTGCCATTGACCATAGGTACGACATCAACAGCACAACGCCAGTTATGCCAAGAATCACCAGCTTTAGCATTGGTAACCACCTTTCCTGCCGTAGTCCTACCTTGTTCGTATAAAGCCTGTTGGGATTCATTATCGCGATAAGTTGATGTAACTAGCAGGTCTATACCCTCATCCTTGCACAGACTTAAAAAGCGTTCTACACGCTCTTTTGCTGGGGGAATCAGGTCATCTAAGGATCGGCTATTTAGCATTTCTCTTGTCCATGATCTTTTCTAGAGTTCTGCCGCCAAAGTATGCAGACATAATTAACATACCCCATTGGCCTAAAAGTTCCACATAGGCTTGTTTTACATTAAGTTCAAATGCGGAAGATGTAGCAAAGATAAAATACCCTGCTAGAATCGCTATGAGGGTCATAGGGCGTATATTTTTACTTAGCCAACTATCTGACCCCAAGTCTGATTTCCAACGCTCTGACACATTGTTTTGCTCGTTCATGTCAGCTTGAAGTTCTGCTAACTTGCCGTCTTGGGCTAACCTTTGAAGTTCTAACTGGGCTTGTGCTTTAGCCGCAGGGTCAGGGATGACCTTATCAATAATCTTTAAACCAGTAGAAATAATATCGTCTATGCCAAACACATTAGTGCTCCCCAATAACTGTAACAAAAAGTTAAATAAGCTACCATTTGTACCCCCATGTGGCATACCAAGCAACAACTGCGGCAACTATAAAACACCAAAATTGCAAGCGTTTAACCGCTTTTAAATCGTGCTGGTATTCCTCGTTATCTTTCTTGCGTAAATTTTCTATATCCACTTTAATCTTTAAGACTGCTTCCCATTCTTTTGCACCGTGCTTCTTTACAAAATCAATCTTTAGTTTGGCTTCTTCGTCACTAATTTGCTTATTGTGTTGCCATTGCTTTAAAGCCTTGATTAATGCTTGTTCTTTCTTAAACTCTGCTTCTCGTCTTGCTCTGATTCTTTCGTTGGCTTGGTGCTGTGCAACATCCAATCCATCGTGCTGTATGTTTTCAATAGACTTAGATAAGCCTTTACTTGCAGTTCTGCTTGCTTCAAGACTGTCGGTAAGGCTTTTAACGCCTTCTGATATTCCGTAGTCCACATCATTTGCTAGTAAAGTAGTGTGAAACAAATCCAATAAAGGTAGATAGGGCAGATACAACCATCATTCCTACCCAAAACCCACCCCGACCTTTGTTAGCTAAAGCAAGCAATTCTTCCATGCCTTCTTCTAGCTTATCTACTTTGGCGGTTAACTGGTCAACCTTTTCCCACAATTGGCCATACTTTACTGGGTCAATTTCAAAAGACATATTAGACTTTTAAAGCATCAATTTGTGCTTGCAACTTAGCAATCTGTTCTTCTTTAGTTGGCTGTAATGCAAGCCATTCTGCGTATTGAGTTTGTGCTTGTGCTACTTCTTGTGCAGTTAAT
>Ga0209297_1000275_pt1 | contig 34691 bp, 24 predicted proteins | sample S_130805_MF_Meta_FD_187322 | JGI IMG/M metagenome (GOLD analysis project Ga0209297, IMG submission 187322) | Freshwater microbial communities from Lake Simoncouche, Canada to study carbon cycling - S_130805_MF_MetaG (SPAdes) (version 2) | ecosystem: Environmental > Aquatic > Freshwater > Lake ...
ATACCAGTTACTTATAATAAAAATTCAACTACAATAATTGATTCTATTACAGTATATATAATCAGATATTTAAATTGGACAAAGAATACAGGTAAACTCCAGAACGGATATATCCCTTATTATTACGAGAGTTATAGTAATGGAGAAAATGGTTTATCCAATGTAAAATTTGGACCCAATCAATATTTCACACCTGCTAATCAAAGCAATTTTGTAATACAGGATATTGATAAAAATGGCATTAATGATATTATTGCACAAAGTGTTCAGTTGGCATATCCTCCAATAAGTGATACTTCTAAAAGAGGTGATAAATTTAATATACAAAGAATAGGAATACCAATCTATATTAAATTTGATAGCAATTTCAATGCAACATATTATCATGAAAATTTTAGAAATCCAGATGTTTTATGGCATCAACCAGACTTTTTTGCTCAAGTAGATCTAAATAATGATGGTAAAAAGGAAATTATAAATTTAGGCGAGCATTATCATACTGATTATTTCTTAGGTGAGCAAGATACTGCATTGCCCAAGAATAAATTAGGTAAAGATGTTTTAAAATATCTTGGCATGATTGAGAATAGAGATTATAATCAACAAACTGCCGGAAAACTAAGTCGATATTATACAATTGAAAATGGTAGGTTAAAAGATCAGAAAGATAAATATGATTACTCGGCTTTAAATTCTGGTCCAACAGATTTTCCACGAATTTCTAATTCTAAATTTGTTTCAATTTTTGGAAGTGCTTTTGGTGATATTGACAATGATGGCGATATTGATTACATTCAATCTGTTCAAGTTGATGGATGGAATGTTGATATTCTAATTAATGATGGTAAAGGAAATTTCAAATATAAAAGAGTTAATACCGAACAGTACAACTATAAAACAAATCCTGAAGGCGAAAATATTTTAGTTGATATAAATGGTGATGGCTATTTAGATTATTTCTTTGGAGGTACAAAGCTTACTAATAACAATCAGGATGAAAATGGGCTCGGTTATATTTTAAATGATAAAAAAGGTGGATTTAAAATTGATTCAGTAAATTTTGTAGGCAATTTTGGTAGTACCATAGTAAGTCCAAAATATATGTTTACTGATGATCTTGATAAAGATGGTAAAAAAGAAATTATTATATATAGATCTACCGGCTTGGGTTCTGGTGGTAATGGTACAGCCAATCAAGATTTTATTGATGACATATTAATTCTTACAATTGATAAAGGGAAAATTATAAATAATACTAATAATTTTATAGATACATTAAGTAGAAGTAAAATGTATGCGCAAAGCTCTTTTTTATATTATCAAGATTTAGACGGAGATAAAATTAAAGACCTCTTTGTAAGATATGAAGTTGATTCTGCCATTATTAAATCTTATAGCCCGTTTTATGGTTATTGGGAAAAAAATTATAATGGTTTTTCTTATTTTAAAGGCTCAAAGGAAGGTAAATTTAAATATACAAGATTAGGTAAGTTTGTTTTACAAGATGGTTTTAAAAATTGGTATAGCCCTTCTGAATTTTCTGGAATCCTTTCTAATGATTTTCAACCTGCTGATTTAGATAATGATGGAACTGCAGAGTTGATACATCAACCGACAGGCGGATCGAATATGATTATATTTAAATTACATAATTGTAATCCGCCAAAACCAATTTTTACTTCCACTAGGATTTCCTTTCCTATTGGAGATTCATTGAAATTAACTGTCTCTAATATATATAAAGGAGATACATTAAAGTGGTATTATGGGTCAAAAACCGATTTTACTAATGTGAGTAGTAAAACATTTACTGATAGTACAAAGTTATTCGTAACAAGAACGGATAGTTTGGGTTGTGTAATTTCTTCAGATACTATAAAAATTTCAACATATTTAAAACAACAGATTACAACAAAGTTTAGGACCTTTAAGTTCAATCTGAGTTCGTATAAAGATGCTGCCCCGAATATTGGCCAAAAAATGCATCAAGCAATTTGTCAAACTGTTTTGTATTATGTTAATGGAATAGAGCATATTGTTACAATACCTGTTGATTCAGTACCTAATGCCCCCATACATTTTATAAATAAAAATGGAAATTGGGAACTTCAATCGTTTTATCCAAATTTTAAAATGGATGGAGCAAGAAATTATTCATTTATAGATACATTAGGAAATTTTGCTTATTCAAACCATGGTAGTGAAGTACCAAAACCATGGCCACTTGGAGATGTTGTACTTGTAAATACAATAAATGATACTTTAAAATGGACAAAAGCCAACACTGTTAAGGCTTTTTACCACTCTGTTGGAACCGGCGATTTAAATGGAGATGGGCTGACAGATCTTGTTGGGCTTCATATGCAAAGTAATTATTGGGCAGACAACTTACATCCATTCTTACAAAATGCAAATGGTACTTTTAGTGAAGGACGCAATGTTATTTCTGCTGAAGTAGGGGCTCGTAGAAATAGTTCTGGTGCAGTTTTAGTAACAGACTTATTAGGAGATGCTAAACCAGAAATAGTAAGAGGTAGTTATGGATTCACAGGTGCTAATGGGGAAGCTAGATATGCTTTTGAAATTTTGGGTTTTGATAAACAAAGTAACCAGTATATAAAAGTGTATGAGCCCAAAAATTTAGGTGTTTTTACTGATATAGTCAATGGGGGCCAAGGCGCTACTTCTATTAAAAGTGCAGATTTTGATCATAATGGGTTCCAAGATCTAATTATATGTTCTGAGGGGTCATTGCCTAATTCTTCAACTAAAGGGGCTTCTATGATTCAAATTTGGTTAAATAATGGCAAGGGGGAATTTATACCTGATCAGTACATAATAAATAACGCGGATGATTCTTTAAATATTAGAGAGTTTGAAGTGGCAGATATAGACAAGGATGGTTGGCCAGATATTGTAATGCATGGCATTGGAGGTGCATTATATAGGGGACTTGTTCCAAATAGCAAGTATGGAACTTATTTTAAAATCAATAATTTAATTTGGAAAAACAATAGAGGCGTATTCGACATTTTACCTAATCAATTAAATGTTTATGATTCAACCAATATTGAATTAATTGGGAATAGCAATTTTTTAAAGGGGTTCATGGTAAATGGGAAATTAAAATTTGTTGGATTTGAAAACGTAGATGCAAATAATCAAACTAAGCTTTATGAAATCACCGTTAATTTTTGCAATAACCTTATCAAACCCACTTTCAGTAATTCTAAATACTCCTTCTGCGTTGGCGACTCATTAAAACTTACTGTGTCAAATATAAATAAAGGTGATACTTTAAAATGGTACTATGGAACGAAGAGTGATTTAACTAATGTAAGCAGTAAAATATTTGCTGATAGTACTAAATTATTTGTTACAAGAACTGATAGTGCTGGATGTATTATTTCATCAGATACAATCCAGATAAAAAAATATGGCATACCTAGTGCTCCATCGATTTCAAGAGATACTTCTAATTATTTATCTTCTGGGGTTGCTAACACTACCTGGTATAAAGATGGAACTACTATTGCAGATACTACTCAAAAGTATAAACCCACTGATCCTGGCTCCTACTCGGCAAAAACAACAAAAGATGGTTGTACGAGTGCAATGAGTGTTGCTTATTATTATTTAGTAACAGATATTGTTAACCTAAGTAAAGATGAATTTATAAAGCTAGCACCTAATCCATTTATCAATCAACTCAATTTTGATTTTGTAGTCAAAGGGTATCAAAAATTAAACATCGAAGTATTTGATTTAGCAACAGGAGCTAAAGTGGCAAGTAAGCAAAATCTTACTCCTGGGAATTCGATATATTTAGGTCAATTAGCAGCAGGCACCTATGTAATAAAAGTTAGTTCTAATGATAATAAAATAGTGCATCAATTTAAAATGGTAAAACTTTAGTGAGTACTTTCGAAAAAGCCTTCCCGATAAAATCGAGAAGGCTTTTTAGGGGCTATAGGGGGATGGGGCCCTATATTGCATTTATCCCCGAGATTTTAAGCAAAACCGTAATGCTTATATTTTTGCCGTGAAGCGAAATCCGATTTTTTATTCACTTTCTATAAAGAAATAGCCCCCCATTTTTTTATTCAATTATTTTATTTCTTTTTTGATTTTTTTACTTGTAAGTTTAATACATGAAATATTTCAAAATATTATATGTACAGGTTTTAATCGGCATTATTTTAGGTATAGTGGTGGGCTTGTTATTTCCTGCATTTTTTCAAACAGGAAAAATAATTAGTGACATTTTTATTAGCCTAATAAAAATGGTTATTGCGCCAATTATATTTTTCACAGTTGTGTTAGGTATTACTGGAGCTGGCAATATGAAGAAAGTAGGAAGGGTTGGAGGAAAAGGGATCCTTTACTTTGAGATTGTATCTACCATTGCTTTATTTATTGGTTTAGTTATTGGCACGTTTATTCAGCCTGGCAAGGGTGTTGTTTTAGCAAACGTGAATAAAGATAAAGTTGCAGCTTATGTAGATCAAGGAAAACAAATGAATTGGGTAGAATTTTTTACGCATATTATTCCGGATAATATCATTGCAGCATTTGCTAAAGGAGATATCATTCAGATTTTATTTTTCAGTATTTTTTTCGCAGTTGGCTTAATGATGATGAAGAAAGGTAATGAGGGAATTATCAATACATTTGGCGTAATCAATAAAGCCTTATTTAATATTTTACATATTGTAATGAAACTCAGTCCTATTGGGGCTTTTGGAGGTATGGCGTATACAATGGGTAAATTCGGCGTAGGCAGTTTATTGGTATTAGGAAAGTTCATGCTCACCTTTTATATTACTGTTTTAATTTTTATCTTTTTGATTCTTAATGGGATTATGCGCTACTATGGATTTAGTTTAATTAAATTATTAAAATATCTAAAAGAAGAAATTTTTATTGTAATCGGCGCAAGTAGTAGCGAAGCCGTTTTGCCTTCAGTGATGGAAAAATTAGAACAAGCCGGATGTGAAAAATCTGTAGTAGGTTTAATTATTCCAACAGGATATAGTTTCAACTTAGACGGCACCTCTATCTATTTAAGTATGGCGATCATATTTTTAGCTCAAGTATTTAATGTTGAATTTTCTATTTCACAACAGTTAACCATTTTTGGAATTTTATTAATTACAAGCAAAGGAGCTGCGGGTGTTACAGGAAGTGGATTTATTGTTTTAGCTTCTACTTTAGCAGCCATTAAAGTAATCCCACTTGAAGGTCTTGCCCTGCTCATTGGGGTAGATCGTTTTATGAGTGAAGCAAGGTCGGTTACCAATTTTATTGGTAACGCAGTGGCTACTGTGGTTATTTCTAAACATGAAAAGGCTATAGATATGGATACATTTAAGAAAGTGGTAGGTGTTTAATTAAAACAAAAAATATTGAAACTATCAGCACAAGAATTATTGTACCACCAAAGCAAAGTTGCTTATTATAGGGATGAGCAGTCCTATAAGCACCTATTTTTATATTTTCATCCAGTTTTATTTAGGTTTTCATTTAATATTCTTGGAGACAAATCAATTAGTGAAGAAATTGTCTCAGACACTATGTTAAAAATTTGGGAGATGGGTAATAAGCTGTCTCAAATTCAACATTTGAAACTATTCCTAATAACAACGGTTAAAAATGCCTGTTTTACCTATCTAAGTTCAAAAAAATACCAACAATCATTAAGCGATTCTATTGATAATGAAGAATTTAGTAGCAATGCAGCGAATCCAGAGCAACTTTATATTTATTCAGAAGTTAATCAAAGAGTTAATACGGTGATAGCTTCCTTGCCTATGAAGTGTCAAATGGTATTTAGGTTGATCAAAGAGGAAGGGTTAAGCTATAAAGAAGTCTCAAAAGTGCTTGAAATCTCTCAAAATACAATTGAAACACATATGAGGATTGCTTTGAGGAAAATTAGAATGGACCTTCAGCATTTTTTAAAATAGGTACAAATAATCAAATTTGATAAATAAATGGATTTGTCTTCACGGCAAGGCCTCATAATTTAGTCTTAGTATAGTATACTCATGAATAAACAAACAGAACAATATTTTTTTGACTTGCTAAGCTTAAAGCTTTCTGGTGATGCCACTGAATCGCAGTTGGCAGAAATTTCAACTATTTTAACCGCAAATCCTTCTTTGCAGTACTTATACGACCAAATGATTGAGCCCGTTTACTGTGACAAGGAAGCTGCATCTAAAGCAGATCAAGCATATGCGACTCATTTTGTTAAAATGCAATTGGCAGGAATGTTTGAATCGTCAAATGACAATATTTTTGAGCCTCAGGTAGCGAAATCATCTAGTTTTTCCAAAAGGAAACTTGCTTTAATAAGTATTGCAGCGTGTGTATTTACTGCCTTCTTTATCAATTATTCTCTTCGTTTAGATAAAAGTGTTATTAAACAAAATGATAACTCTTTTGTAAATGAAGTCGTAACTAAAAGAGGCTCAAAGTCTTCTATCAAATTACCAGATGGCACCATCGTTCGTTTAAATACTGACAGTAGATTAACCTATTTAACTTTTGCCGCAGGTAAAACTAGAGAAGTTACCCTTGTTGGGGAGGCCTATTTTGATGTGGCACATGATAGCTCAAGGCCATTTATAATTCATACAGGCAAGATTAATATTAAAGTGCTTGGCACTTCTTTCAATGTTCGAAATTATCCTCAAGATAAAGAATTGGAGACCTCATTAATTAAAGGTAAGATTGAAGTTTCGCTAAAATCAAGACCCGAGGATATCATTATTTTAAAGCCAACTGAAAAATTAATTATTGCAAAAGAGCAAGATGAACTTCATACGCAAGCAAAGGTTACAAATAGCAATGACAATAAGGTAGTATTGACTACCATAACCTATTTGAGGCATGATAGTTTAGTAGCTGAAACCTCTTGGTTAAATGACAAATTAGTATTTGTGAATCAACCACTCGAAAAAATTGCCATTGAATTAGAAAGAAAATATGCAATTAATATCACTTTCAAAGAAGAGAAAGTAAAGCATTATAGATATACTGGTGTATTTGAAAATGTGAGTTTAGAAAAAGTATTTCAATTAATAAAATATTCGAAAAATATTAACTATAAAATAGACGATAAAAATATTGTAATTGAATAAAAATTTAAAAATTCCTAGGAATTACTTATTTGATTACAAAGTTGACGGTAATAATTTTTATAACAATGGATTTAATTTGCTTATCAATAACCAATAAAAGAAAACCTATGGAAAAAAAAGTACTTTTTCCAATTGCCAATCATTTTTTCTCTTTTACAAGAGGAGTTAAAATTGGATTTTTATTAATTATCATTTCTATTCAGCTTTCTGCGAAAAACTTTGCACAGCAAAAAATATCGTTGGATTCGGAAAGAGCTGATATCCAAACTGTTTTTAAAATGATTGAAAAACAGTCAACCTATCGCTTTTTTTATAGCAATGATGTATTGCCAGCAAATAAAGAAGTGACAGCTCAGTTTAAAGATGCTTATGTTGAAGTTATCTTGAATAAAATATTAGAAGGTATTCCTGTTACATGGAAATTGATAGATGATAAAAACATTGTCATCTCTAATAAAACAAGTAATAATTTTTCAGCTTTATCATCTGCTATAGCTGATACTGTAATTTCTGGGGTTGTTACAGCTTCTGAAGATGGTCAACCACTCAAAGGAGTGAATGTGACAGTCAAAGGTTCTTCGTTTAAAAGTACGACTGATGACAATGGAAAGTATCAAATTAAATTATCTACAGTTAATAACACTTTAATTTTTAGCTATGTTGGCTACTTAAATAAAGAAGTTTTAGCAAGCAAGTCTAGTGATTTAAATGTGGCATTAAAATTAAATTCAAAGTCATTAGATGAAGTGGTAGTTATAGGTTATGGTAAACAAAAAAGAAAAGAAATTACCGGTGCTATTGCTAGTATTAATGAATCACAACTTAAAGAGATTGCTGTAAGTAGTTTTGAGAATGCAATTCAAGGTCGAGTTGCAGGTTTAGAAGTTTCAGTTCCTTCTGGAGAACCTGGTTCGGCTCCAGTTATAAGAATTAGAGGTTCTGCTTCTATTTCAGCAGGAAACGATCCTTTATATGTAATTGATGGTTTGCCCATCTCAAGCAATACGGGTTTGCAACAAAATATAGGACAAAGAACAGAGGCTTACACAGTTCCAAAAATTAATCCATTTACAACTATCAATCCAAATGATATACTTTCTATTGAAGTATTAAAAGACGCTTCTGCGGCAGGTATCTACGGATCAAGAGGTTCTAATGGTGTCATTATGGTCACTACTAAAAAAGGGTTAAAAAATAAAAAACAACTTTCATTCAATGCTTACACGGGTGTTAATGAAGCGATGAATTTACCAGATTTAATGAACTCCGAAGAATTAATACAGTATACTAAAGAAACTAGAAATAATAATTATTTACAAACTAACGACCCGACGAATCCAGCAAGTAAAACATTTAATCCTTTATACGATCCTAACACAAATGCAGGAAGAGGAACGCAAGCTAATTTCTTAATGCCAGACAAATATATCAACTGGGATGGAACCAATACAGATTGGTTAGGCTTAGTCCTTTCAAAAGGCATGGTTTCTAATTATAATTTATCTGTTAGTGGTGGGAAAGATAATATGACCTATTATACTTCAGCTGGATACTATACGGAAGAGGGTACCATCAAAGGTTCTAAATTTGATCGCTATACTTTTAGATCAAATATAGTAGATGAAATTTCCTCAAAATTACAAGTAGGTTCTAGTATAAATATTGCTTTTACAGATAATAATCGTTTACCAGCCAATGGACCTTATTTTGCATTACCTCCAGGGATTATTTATGATGCAATGGTGCACTCGCCAGTGATTAAACCTTATTTGCCTGATGGAAGTATTAATCAGTCTGATAACCAAAATCAACTTGGTGCTTATATGACAACTGCTAATAATCCATTAGCAACAATGGCTGCCATTAAGGAAAATATTCGTAATCTTAGAATTTTCGGTAATAGTTATCTTAAGTATAATATCTTACCTGATTTGTCATTCAAGACTTATATCGGTATTGATCTAGACAATTATCAGCAGTCCTATTATAAAGGTGTTACTTTATTATATAGAGGAGCAACAAAGCCTGATCCATTTGCAAAATCTAGTTCTTCACAAGGATTAAATTGGATTTGGGAAAATACATTGGATTATTCTAAAACAGTTAATGATCACACAGTAACACTACTTGCTGGTTATACTGCACAAAAGCAAAATAATGACTTGCAATTTATCCAGGCAAATAGTTTTCCTGATGACCAAGTAACGACCATTAGTGGAGGTATTGTTACTGGAGGATCTGCCACTAAAGAACAATGGACTTTAGTTTCTGCCTTAGCAAGAGCCAATTATTCCTATAAAGACAAATATTTATTGTCTGCATTAATTAGATCTGACAAGTCTTCAAGATTTGGTACTGGTAATCAAACAGGTGTATTCCCATCCATTTCTGCTGGTTGGAGAATAGACCAAGAATCATTTATGTCAAATGTTGAATTTGTGAATGAATTGAAACTTAGAACAAGTTATGGTTATACTGGTAACTTCCAGATTCCTAACTATGGCTCAATTGGTTTACTTAATAACGCCAATTATGTTTTAGGTAATACGCTTATTAATGGTATTGGAAGATCAACCTTAAACAATGACAAATTAAGCTGGGAGTCTAAAAAGCAATTTGATATTGGTTTAGACTTTGGTTTATTTAATGATCGTATTTATGGTGGGTTTGACTATTATAATAGCATTACATCAGATTTATTGTTGAATGTAAATATTGCTTCTTCTGCTGGATTTACAACTGCCTTGACGAATGTAGGAGAGGTTGAAAACAAAGGACTTGAGTTTACTTTAAATACAAGAAATACAGTAGGTAAGTTTCAATGGACAACAGATTTTAATATCAGTGCTAACAGAAATAAAGTTTTAAAACTTGGACCAACTGGAGATCCTATTTTGAGTGTTGGTAGTGCAGGTGATATAAGACATATCACCAGAATTGGAGATCCTGTTGGAAGTTATTATGGCTATCAAGTTGTTGGCGTATATCAAACAATGGATCAAATTAAAGCTGCACCAAAAGATTTATTAGTTGGTGCAGGAGGTGCAAGACCTGGTGATTTACAGTTCAAAGATGTAAATGGTGATGGACAAATCACGCAATTAGATAGAACTACACTTGGAAACTACATGCCTGATTTTACTTATGGTATCACTAATAAATTTAGATATGCCAATTTTGATTTAAGCATCTTTGTGCAAGGCGTAGAGGGTAGAGAAATTCTGAATTTGACCCAAAGGCACCTTTTAAATGGGGAAGCCAATTTTAACTCTTATGCTGAATATAAAAATAGATGGGTATCTGCTGAACAACCAGGTAATGGTAAAATTCCTAGAGGAGATAGTAACTCTGGATTGCATGGTTTTAATATGAGACCATCTTCTTTTCAAGTTGAAGACGGATCTTATGTTAGATTAAGAAATGTAACATTAGGTTTTGAATTCCCTATTAAAGGAGTTTCTAAAAAAGCAAGAGTGTATGCAACTGGTACTAATTTATTGATATGGTCAAAATATTTAGGTTTTAATCCAGAAGTACAACAACAAGCAACGAACAACCTTGTTCCGGGAGAAGATTATGGAGCATATCCAATCTCTAGAACTTTCTTATTAGGATTTAATCTTTCATTTTAATTAAAAAGAATAAATAAACGAATATGAAAAAAAATATATTATATGTCTTATTAATTCTTATACATTCATCATGTAGCAAAGAATTCACTGAATTAACTCCAATTTCTGAAAGAAATATTCAATCTGCCTATAAAACAGAGGCTGATTTTGCTGTTGCAATTAATGGTGTATATGATGCACTTCAATTGAATGGCACGTATGGCAAAACATACTTATTACTTAATGAAATGAGGTCTGATAATACATACAATGGTGGAGGTTGTAATGGTATTGCTGCCTCTCTATGTGAAGTGGAGCTCTTTAAAGAAATTACAACTGCAAATGAACTATCTTCTGCATGGTCAGATTCTTATAAAGGGATTGCACGTTGCAATATCATCCTTGATAAAATTGACGCTTCTGCTGTGCCTGACGCTTTAAAGAAAAGATATAAGGGGGAAGCGCTTTATATTAGATCATTATTGTATTTTAATTTAGCAGTTATTTTTGGTAATATACCATTACAGTTAACTGATGTGGCATCTCCCCAAGATGTAGATTTGAAGCAATACCCTGCAACAGATATATATAATCAGATTATTAAAGATTTAACCCAAGCGGAACCCTTATTGCCTGCAAAATATACTGGTGTAGATATTGGACGCGTAACAAGTGGGGCTGTGAATACATTACTTGGAAAAGTTTCTTTAACCAATGGAGATAAAGCAGCTGCTATTACTGCTTTGAATAAAGTAGTAGATTCTAAAAATTATAGTTTATCAACTGATTATGCGAAATTATGGGGTGCAGCAAATGAAAATGGCCCAGAATCTATTTTTGAAGTTCAATATAAAACCGGAGGCCAAGGAGAGGGAAGTGGGTATTTTGAATATTTTGCTTCTATTTTAGGTAGATCTGGCGGTGTAGGTGGAGGTAATACTCCTATGACGATGAACCCTGATTTATTGACTGCCTATAAAACCGGTGATTTACGTTATGCAAAATCTATATATACAAATAAAAAAACACCAGATACAACGTACTCTTTAAAATATATTTCTACTCAAACCACCACATTTGATGGTGATAATAATTGGTATGTTTCAAGATATGCAGATGTATTATTAATGTTAGCGGAAGCTTTAGGAGAATCTACACAATCTTATACGTATATCAATCAGGTTAGAGCTAGAGCTGGCTTACCTGCTATTAGTGCTACTACTCCTGGTACTTTTGCACAGAAATTATTAGATGAGCGAAGAGTAGAATTTGCTTTAGAAAATCAACGTTGGCAAGATTTATTGAGATTTGGTGTAGCCAAATCTGTAATGGCAGCTCAATTAAGTATACCAGAATCTAGTGTTCGACTACTATTTGCGATTCCCCAAAAAGAAATTGATGTATCAAACGGAAAATTAGTTCAAAATCCAGGCTTATAATTAATAATAATAAAAATATCTACAATGAAAAAAGTTTTAATTGCTATCGTATCATTCATTTTTGTTTTCAATTTGAATTCAAATGCACAAACAACTACAGATAAAAGAATTAGAGTCATAGCTGTTTTTGCACACCCAGATGATGCAGATTCTAAAATGGGTGGAACAGCTGCTCTTTTAGCACAAATGGGCGTTGCTGTTAAATTTGTCGCATTAACAAATGGTGACGCTGGTCACTATGCGCAAGGGGGCGGTGTATTAGGAAAGAGAAGAAGAGAAGAAGCACAACGTGCTGCAAAACAATATGGTATCGATGAATATGTTGTACTAAATAATCATGATGGTGAATTATTGCCAGACTTGAATGTTAGATTACAAGTTATTCGTGAGATTAGAAAATGGAATGCTGATGTAGTTTTAGGTTTACGTCCTAATGATTATCATCCTGATCATAGAAATGCAGGTAAGTTAGTAGAAGATGCATCTTATATGGTTGCTGTTCCTAATGTTGCTGCTGATGTTCCTGCATTAAAAAAGAATCCAGTTTTTTTATACATGCAGGATAATTTTAAAAAGCCTAATCCATTTAGTCATGATATTGTAGTGGGTATTGATGAAGTGCTAGATAAAAAAGTAGACGGTTTAAATGAGCACACTTCTCAAATGTATGAGTGGAACCCCTTTATGGCGAATGGCGGTGAAATAGATACTAAAGTGCCAACTGATCCTCAAGAAAGAAAAGCTTGGTTAAAAAGTCGTTGGATGGGAAGAAGCATGAGCCCTGCTCAAAGAGCTGGTTTAGCTAAATGGTATTCTCCTGAAAAAGCTGCTAGTTTTAAATTTGCTGAGTCATTTGAAATAACAGAATATGGCGCACAGCCAACAGAGGCAGATATTAGAAGATTGTTCCCAATGTTGTCCAACAAATAGTTTACATTAATCCAATTCCTAGTCTTAATTTAGTTAAGACTAGGAATTTAAATACTAAAAGTGAAAAAGAACTACCTTATAGTTGGTTTGGTATTGTTGACATTTTTTGTCATTTCTTTTTTGACAAATATCATCGGCCCACTTATTCCTGAGATTATTAATTCTTTTCGCTTAAGTTTAACTTTAGTTTCTTTCCTGCCATTTGCTTTCTTTGTTGCTTATGGTTTTATGTCCATACCTGCTGGCATAATGACTGAAAAATTTGGTGGAAAATTTGTTATGCTTTTTGCTTTCGGTATAGCATTTCTAGGTGCCTTACTTTTTGGATTGTATCCAAAATACAATATGGCCATTATTTCTTTGTTTTTAATCGGATCTGGCATGGCAATGCTGCAGGTGGTGATTAATCCACTACTTAGGACGGCTGGCGGGGAAGCAGAGTTTTCTTTTTATTCTTTAATGGGGCAATTATTTTTTGGACTAGCTTCTTTTATTAGTCCGCTTGTGTATACTTATTTATCTCAAAATATGAGCACAAACAATAATACCTTATTTTATTTATTAAACAAAGTGGTTCCTTCAAATTTAACATGGGTTTCCTTTTATTGGTTATTTGCCTTTATTTCTTTAATCATGATATTGGTGATTGCTGCGTTCAGCTTTCCAAAGATTGAATTAAAGGAAGACGAAAAGGCGGGTGCCTTTAAAGTCCATATCGAACTATTAAAAAACAAAACAGTATTACTATATTTTTTAGGTATATTTTGTTATGTGGGTTCTGAACAGGGTGTTGCCAATTGGATTTCACAATTTTTATTTACATATCATGGTTATGACTCACAAACCGTAGGTGCTCAAGTAGTTTCTTGGTTTTGGGGTATGATGACGGCAGGAACATTTGTAGGTTTGATTTTAGTTAAATTATTTGATACTAGAAACATCTTGATTCTATTTACTGCATTGGCAATTTTATCTTTAGCCATTGCTTTATTTGGAGGATCTAGTATTACTTTATATGCATTTCCGGCAGTAGGCTTCTTTATTGCAGTAATGTATCCAATTATTATTTCACTAGGCCTTAACTCGGTTTCCACACACCATGGTTCTTTTGCAGGTATCTTAATGACGGGTATTTGTGGAGGCGCGATTATCCCTTTGATAGTAGGTGTGCTGGGAGATCATTATACGCTTAAATATGGTATGCTCTTTTTATTTATCACTTTTGGGTATATTCTTTCTATAGGAATATGGGCCAAGCCTTTAATTAATAACAGTCAAATTAAATAATTTATTCCCATTAATAGGTTCATTTTAAAATTCTACTATGAAAAAAAGCAACTTTTTACTACTATTCATTTGTCAATTTATATTGATAAACAGTTTATTAGCGTCAGAGAAAATTCCTTTAGTGATTGAAAAGAATGTTTCAGGTGCTCCACAATTACTAGGTATACCTTTTCCCAAAGGTAAATTACAAACAAGTAATAAAGTGAGGGTATTAAACTCTATGGGGCAAGAGATTCCTTCTCAAATAACTATCGTAAGCACTTGGGCTCCTATATCAGAAAGTGTAAAGTGGATCTGGGTATTTTTCTTTTCTGAAGCTCAAAATAATTACACACTTGAATTTGGAAATGATGTGGTTCGAAAAGAATTTCCAGGTGACAGAGTAGTAGTAGAAAACAATCAAAGACCAGCAGGAAGGGTTAGAGTTAATACAGGACCTTTACAATTTACGATTAATCGTTTGGGTGGTGGATTTTTGGATAAGGTGCAGCTGGATTTGGATAAAAATGGTTTTGATGACAAAGATGTAATTGCAGAGTCTAGTAAAACTAGAGGAAGCTTTTTAGATATTTTAGATGCCTCAGGCGTTGATACTTCGAACGTTAAAATTACTCATTCTGTATTAGAAAAAGGATCTGGGCCATTACATGCCATCATTAGAGTAGAAGGAAATTATCTTTATAAAAATAAAGATAATAATTCATCACCCTTTATACTGAGAATTCACGCTTATGCTGGTAAGTCTTATATTAAAGTGCTGCATTCAATTATTTATACGGGTGATCCTGATATGCATACTAAAATGGACGGTCAGTATATGTCAATCGCCACTCAAAATAAAAGTATTGTAGATGAGCAAAAATTAAAAGGAGATAAAGGCTGGATGATTCCGAACGATAGAATTGCAGATGCGGGTTTCCAGTTAAATTATAAATTGGATGCAAGCAAGCATTTTCAAACTGGATATTTTAATGGTACCTGGATAAATCCAGGAGCAGAAAACTTGTATGATGCAGAGGTGAATAATCAAAATGTTTCACTTTTACAATCTGGTCCAAATATAAATAGGCTCCCACCAATAAGTACAACTACACCTACAGTTCAATCTAATGGGTTTACAAGTACTTTAAAAGTAGGTGGCGCAGAAGTGCTAAACAAAGAAAAAATGTCTGGATGGGTAACACTTACAGATAAAAAGTGGGGTGTAGGAGTAGGCATTCGCAATTTTTTTGAGGAGTATCCAAAGGAAATTGCCATTCAAGGGGACGACAATAAAATATTTAGTTATATATGGTCTCCTAATGTTTCTCCAATGAGTTTTGCAAGAGCAACTGACCAATTTGACAGTGAAATGGTTGGTAATTTTGCACAAGGCCTTGCTAAGACTACTGAAATGGTATACCAATTCTACGATGCCAAAGTAGCACAAGTACAATTGGTAAGTAATTTTAAATATTTTCTTGACCCACCTGTATCACACACCACTCCAGAATGGTATTCGAAAAGTGATGTTTACGGTGAATTTGGAATTAGAACCGAGAAGCATCCCGAACTAGAGCGTAGCTTAGATTATAAGTTTGAGTGGATGAAATTTAATCAAAAGTGGGAGCCTTGGTATGGTATGTTGGATTACGGTGATTTTCAAACATATTATGTAAAAGGGAAATGGAACACATGGGATAATAACGAACCTGCAAATGATTATATGTGGTGGCTTGAATTTATGCGTACGGGAAGTAGAGATTATTATTTAACAGCACAAGCAAATAGTCAGCACACGATGGATGTAGATAATATCCATTGGCCAAGTATCCCAAAATATACCGGGGAGACTAATAATACCATTGACTACTTTAATTACAATGATACAGCAACAAGAAGTGCAAGTCCTTATATTGGCATGGGGCGTAGGCATGCAAGCCAACATTTCACATCTTTATTAACTGCTCACGTTTGGGTACAAGGCTGGTTGGCGTCTTATTATTTAACAGGTAATCATAGAGCGCTTGATGTTGCCGAAGAAACAGGTGATTTATATTTAAGAAGAATTTGGGGTCTTTCTGACTTAAGAGGAAGAAGATTGTATTTGTCTGTTTGGAATTTAGCGGAATTATATGATGTAACTAAAAAAGAAAGCTATTTCAAGGAGCTAAAAGACAGAGTGGGAATAATGCTGGAGCTTCAAAAAAATACAGATCAAGGTGGAAATTTAGTGATAGATCGATATGGGTATTCTCAAAACTATATCACACACGGTTTATATAAGTATTTACAAATAACTGGTGATGAAAGTGTAAAAAAAGCTTTAATTACACATGTAACCTTTCAAAGAGATAATCCTTCGATTAATCATCAGATGGAATCTTACTTATCAACCATACATGGGCTAAGTTTAGGTTATAAGTATACGAATGATAAAACATTCTTAACAGAAGCTTTGCTTAGGGCGAAGAATTTAATTACTGATAAATTGCCTATAGAAATTAAGGATTACAAAAACCAAAAAGAATTAGCAGATGCGCTTGATAAAGTTAGTCACTTGCCAGATGATAAGGAAAGTTTTAGAGGAGAAGCCATTTGGAAAATAACGAATGGTTTGAGGATATTTGGATGGACGCACATTTTTGGGATCCCCTATTTAGAGGCGCAACTAGATAAAGCAAATTTGAATACTAAATCAAAATAGAACTTGAAGTTCGGGTTTTACGCAGTAAAGAAACAACTATGGTGTAAAAACCATAGATTGTTTCTTTTTTTTGGCTGTAGGGGGAGGGCTCGAACCTCCATGAGGCAGTTAGCTATAACACAAAGTTCAGTGGTCGACCCTGGTCGTCCCTTGCGGAACGGCTCTATGTTACGTTTATCCCGTGATCCCCACCTCCGAGACAAGGAGGCATGTATTCCAAGATTTCATCACCCCACAGTATTGAAGAACTTATCATTTGAGTGCGGTTATTGTTGTATTTCCCTCATTTGATATATCAAAACTAAGGTAATGGGCAATATGTTGCAAATATTTTAAGTAAATTTATCAAAATATAGAATATTATTAATAAATTGCTATATTATTTAAAATTATATAAATATGGACCCAAAAATTACCCCTAAATTAAACATTGACAAAAGCTTAGATAAGCTCGATTTACAAATTATTCAAGCCATGATGCAGGATGCGGAAGTTTCCTATGCCGATTTAGGCAAGCAGTTTTTTGTATCGGGTGGTACGATTCACGTGCGTATTAAAAAACTAGAAGAGTTGGGTATTGTGCAAGGCAAACGACTGGCCGTGGATTTAAAAGTATTAGGCTATGACATCATTGCTTTTATTGGTATATACTTAGAGAAGAGTTCTATGTATGATACCGTTGCGTTGGCTTTAAAAAATATTCCGCAGGTAGTTCGTGTAAACTATACAACAGGAAATTATAGCATGTTTGTTGAAATTGTTTGCAAAGACATTCAACAACTTCGTTTTGTACTACATGACGAGCTTCAAAAAATTAAAGGAATTGAGCGTACAGAAACCTTAATTTCTTTAGAGGAAAGTTTTTCTCGTAATGTGAAGATTGTTTAAAATTTCGTTTGTAAATTACATCAAACCTACGCTTATGAAACCCTGTAATCAGCATGATGGCAGAAGGGGCTTTTTAAAAAAATCTGCTTCTATTGCAGTGCTTTATTTTACACCTGCTACTTTAGTTAAAACTTTTGCAATGGATGCAATTGTTCCTTTACCTATTGCCAAAGAAAAATTAGCCATTACCATTAATGGTAAATTAATGAATCTTGAAATTGATGCAAGAACAACACTACTTAATTTATTAAGAGAAGATTTAGCGTATACAGGTACGAAGAAAGGTTGTGAAATGGGACAATGCGGTGCTTGTACTATTCATATCAATGGTAAAAGAACTAAGTCTTGTATTCAATTAGCATTGAATAATCAGAACAATAAAATTACTACTATTGAAGGATTAAGTGAGGGAGAAAAATTACATCCTATGCAAGCCGCCTTCTTAAAAAATGATGCCTTTCAATGCGGCTATTGCACTTCGGGACAAATTATGTCTGCGGTGGCTTGTGTGAGAGAAGGCAATGCAAAAACAAGAAAAAGTATTCAAACCTATATGGATACTAATATTTGCAGATGTGGTGCGTATCAAAACATTGTAGATGCTATTGAAGAAGTAGCTAAATCGGGAGCTAAAATTTAATTCCTTTAATTCAACATTATGAAATCAAATAATAATACAATATTCTGGGAAGATGAGCGTGTAGATGGCGCTGATAAAGTAACAGGTAAAGCCAAGTACACAGCAGAACATAATTTACCCAATATGGCTTATGCTGTATTTGTGACTAGTACTATTGCCAAAGGGACTATTAAAAATGTAGACACTAGCAAAGCCTTAGCAATGCCTGGGGTCTTAGACATTATTTATTATGCCAACTGCCCAGCTGTTCCTGGTTATTCAACGAATGCTGCAGAAAGACCCAAAAATGTTACGGAGTGGAGAGGGTATAAAGCTTTAAATGATAATAAAGTACGTTTCTTTGGTCAACCAATAGCTTTAGTGGTTGCGGATAGTTTTGAAAATGCCAATGCAGCTATTCGTTTTGTGAAAGCAGAATATGAAGTAGAAAAATTTGAAACTAATTTTGATAAAGCAAGATTAGAGCCTGCTAATTTAAAAGCACCTATTAATTATAAGAGAGGTACGGAGAAGAAATTTAAAGAAGCTGTTGCCTTTGTGGAAGCTGAATATAATATTCCTATTGAAGTACATAATGCCATGGAACTATTTGCTACCATTGCATATTGGGAAGGGGAGGATAAGATTACTTTATATGATAAAACACAGGGACCAAAAAGTACACAATCAACTATTGCTAAAACTTTTGGTCTAGCAGATAAAAATGTTAGAGTCATTGCTGAAAATGTAGGAGGTGGCTTTGGAAGTGGATTAAGAAGTTGGCCGCATGTAGTGGCAGCTTGTATTGCTTCAAAAAAATTAAATCGTCCTATTAAGTTAGTACTTACGCGTCCTCAAATGTTTAGCATGGTGGGGTATCGTCCGCAGTCTTGGCAAAAAATTGGATTGGGAGCAGATGCCGCAGGAAATTTTATAGGCATTTCACATGAAGCCATTAGTAATACTTCTAGATACGAAGATTTTAGAGAAGGGATTGTAGAAGCTTCTAAATTTTTATATGCTTGCGAAAATGTGGATACTAAATATAGTATTCTTCCCTTAGACTTAAGTACACCTATATGGATGCGAGGTCCTGGTGAAGCAACGGGTTGCTTTGCATTAGAAAGTGCTATTGATGAGCTTTCCTATAAATTAAAGATGGATCCCATTCAATTAAGAATTAAAAATTTTACGGCTATTAATCCTGAAAATAAATTACCCTTCTCGGATATTAATATCAAAGATTGTTATGCCTATGGCATGGAAAAAATAGGATGGAAAAATCGTGCAATGGTACCTGGCACTTTAAAAGAAAATGGTTTATTAATTGGTTATGGAATGTCGGTGGGCGTATTTGGCGCGGGCAAAGGAAGTGCATCGGTAAGAATAGTCTTAAGCAATGATGGTAAATTATTATTAGAGTGTGCAGTAAGTGATATGGGTCCTGGGACTATGACAAGCATGTCTATCATTGCTGCAGATGCTTTGCAAATGCCCATTCAAAAAATTAAGTTCAAACTAGGCGATTCTGATTTACCCCCGGGTCCTTCACAAGGGGGTTCTGGTACTACTTCTACAGTAGGTTCGGCAGTTGATTTAGCATGCAAAACTTTACAACAAAAAATTAAAGAATTAGCTATTCAATATGCACCTGCATTTTCTGCTACTACTGCTGATGCTTTAGAGGTTAAAAATGAAATGGTTGTTTTAAAAACAGATGCGAATACTAAAATAGATATTAGTGCTTTATTAAAATTAGCCAATCAAGAAAAAATAGATTTAACCATTACTTCTAATGGTAAAACAGCAGCACAGCTTAAATTTACCAGTAATTCATTTTCTGCTCATTTTGTTAAGTTGTCTGTGAATCCAAAAGATGGCAGTATTAAAATTTTAAATGTAGTAACCACAGGGGATGCTGGTAAAATTATTAGTCCTAAAACGGCAAGAAGTCAAATGATTGGCGGTGTAGTAGGAGGGATAGGAATGGCACTTACTGAAAAACTAGAGATAGACCACGCCACTGGTCAAATTATCAATGCAAGCTTTGGCGCTTACCATGTTCCTTTGCATTCTCAAATTCCAGCAACAGATGTTTGGTTTGTAAATAAACCAGACCCTAATATTAATGATATTGGCGCCAAAGGTATTGGAGAAATAGCTTTAATTGGTTTTGCAGCGGCAGTATCTAATGCCGTGTACAATGCTACTGGAAAAAGAGTAAGAGACTTACCTATTACACCAGAAAAGCTAGGATTCAAAAGCGTAAAGGCTTAGCATAGCTTTCTACTTAATTTATTACAATATTAATTATCATAAAAAAGTCCTACCAATTGCTCGGTAGGACTTTTTGTAGAACACTTACTAATAATTAGTTTGAAGATCTTATAATTTATAACCATCATCTGCAACTAGTTGCGCGCAAATTCTTCTGCGGGCTTCTTTGCTATTGAAAGCGTCTACTTTAGTGAATCGCTTTAATCCAATATTCATCATGCGTAGCTCATCTCCTTCCGCAAAACTATTTAATGCGTCTTTACCAGCTTTATTGATAGCATCGGCTGCATCATAAATATAAGTGCGCACAATATCTGCATGCACTGCAACAGCAGCTTCGCCTTTTAATGCAGCTAATTTTTCTACTCTTAATAAAGCCGACTCCGCATGAAAAGTAATAATAGACATATCGGCGATGTTCATTAAAATTTCTTGTTCTTTATTTAAGGTCATCATTAACTTTTGCACTGCAGCGCCAGCAACCATCAAAATACATTTCTTGAAATTAGCTATCGCTTGTTTTTCTTTTGCAAATGGAGTATCCTCGCCACCTCCAAAATCTGGTACACTCATTAATTCTTTTTGCACTTCCATGGCAGGGCCCATTAAATCTAACTTACCCTTCATGGCACGTTTTAAAACCATGTCCACCGTTAACAATCTATTGATTTCATTGGTTCCTTCGTAAATTCTATTAATACGACTATCACGGTAGGCTTTTGAAATGGCATATTCATCGCTATAACCATTACCGCCATGTACTTGCACGCCTTCATCTACTACAAAATCTAATACCTCACTACCAAATACTTTTAAAATGGCACACTCAATAGCATATTCTTCGGCAGCACCTAATAAGGATTCAGATAAAGACTTTCCAGCTGCTAATAATAATTGTTCTTGTTCATCGATATTATTAGAGACTCTATATAAAGCACTTTCTCCTACCCATAAACGAATGGCCATTTCGGCTAGTTTATGTCTGATGGCACCAAATTTTACAATGGGTAATTTAAATTGCTCTCTAGCTTTTGCATATTGAACTGTTTCAGTTAATGCTCTTCTTGCACCCCCAATGGTAGCTGCCCCTAATTTTAATCTTCCAATATTTAAAATATTAAACGCAATGATATGTCCTTTGCCAATTTCTCCTAGTACATTTTCAACAGGTACTTTACAATCTTGAAAATATAATTGTACGGTAGAAGATCCTTTGATACCCATTTTATGTTCTTCGGGTCCTTGTGTAAATCCTTCAGTTCCTCTTTCTATGATGAATGCAGTAAATTGTTCTCCATCTATTTTTGCAAATACAGTATAGACATCGGCAAAGCCACCATTGGTGATCCAACATTTTTGTCCATTCAAAATATAATGTTTGCCGTCGGCAGATAATTTTGCGGTTGTCTTTGCGCTTAAAGCGTCTGATCCACTATTGGGTTCGGTTAAACCATAAGAGCCTTTGTATTCACCTGTTGCTAATTTGGTAACATACTTTTGTTTTTGCGCTTCTGTTCCAAAATATAAAATAGGTAAAGTACCAATACCTGCATGTGCGGCGTTGGCAACTGAAAAAGAATAGCCACCGCCTAAATATTCGGCAACAATTACAGAGGTTACAAAATCTTTTCCTGAACCTCCATACGCTTCAGGCACGGTAATGCCCAATAAGCCCTGCTCGCCTGCTTTTGAAAGTAGAGAAGGCATTAAGCCTGGCTCTAATTTATCTACTCTATCCATTATTGGTAATACTTCGGTGTCAACAAATTGGGTACACATATCGCGCACCATTAGTTGCTCTTCATTAAATTGTTCGGGAATATAAATATCATTTGCATTTACTTCTTTGATAATCCATTCGCCGCCTTTAATTACTGTTTTGGTACTTTGCATAAAATTTATTTATAATTTTTTCTGTATTTTTTATTGTAGATCTTTATTCATTAAATTATCATACACTCTTTGAAAAACATTTTTTACAATATCAATTTCTTCTTTCGTAATGTCTAACAAAGCTTCATTCATAGTTTGATTGGCTAGCTCATAGGTAATTTGTTGCAAGGGCTTCGCGATATCAGTTAAGTATACCAAATTAATACGTCGATCTTCTTTACTCGCTACTCGTAAGACTAGTTCTTGTTTTTCTAAATTATCTATAAGACGAGTGGTACTTGCTTTATCTCTGAAAGTTCTATTCCCTAATTCTAGTTGACTTAGTCCATCTTCTTTCCATAAATGGTATAAGATAGACCACTGCTCAATTGTTATATCGAGTCCTGCGTTTCTAAAATTCTTTTGTAATCGTCTTGCTACAGCGGTGGTAGCCATGCCATTTATGACACTGTATAATTCGCCTCTTTTGAATTGGTTGTTTGACATATAGTTAGTTATGCAACTAATATAAATGTACAACCAATTTTCATGAATTATGCAATTATTTGCCTTTTTTTGAGTCTTTTATTGAATTTTTGGCCTTTTTTGCCCTAAAATGAGCATTTTGGGAGGTTTTTGAAATGATGAATTACATCATATTTTTACGTCTAATCTTAATTTGTATGGCGTTTTCGATGGGCTCTTTGGCAATTAATATTAAATAGCCGCCTCCGCCTGCACCAGATAATTTATAGCCAATACTTTTTGGACCGTACTTTTCAATGGTTGGTTTAATGGAATCATCGAACATATTGGGAAACATCGCAATTTGTGCATGAAAGGATTCAAGGAATGCACTACCAAAAGCTTGTAGATCTTTTTTTAATATAGCATCCCAACATGTAATAGCAGCGTCTGCTAAATTTTTGGCACCCTCTTCCGAAATATTTGTTTTTGCAAGTACATCATAACTATTACTTCTTGGGTCAAGTGGTATTAAATAAATATGATCTTCGATCCAACTTAAAACAGTTTCATCTTCAATTGTTTTTATTTCACTTGGCCAATAATTATCTTTTGAATAATGATGATAATTTAAACAAGGCATTACAATACCTAAAGCATCTTGCGAACCTGCCACATTTTTAGTACCTGGAGGATTTTCATAACTAAAAAGAATTTTACTTAATTGTATAGGATCCCCCTCTGGTAATTGTGCTTTCCATAATTCAATGGCTTTGTTTCTGGTACTACTTGCCATGCCACTTCTATTATTGAATTCTATAGTGGGCTCAATAGATATAGTAATAACAGGGCCTGCATATAATTTATTTACATAGGGTTGATCCAGCCATCCGCCTGCTAAATCTATACGAAATGGTATAATGGAATTTGTTCTTAAACTGGTGGTTGATCTTGCTGGCAATCCTTCGCTAGGAACTCTATCTAATACAATTAATTCAATATTTTTTATTTTGCATAATTCTATTTTATTAGGCGTATTGCCATCTTCATTCACTACAAAAACGGCCGGCTTAATTTCTTCTAGTTCACCTAAGAAGTCGAGTAACCCACTGCCTTTGTTAATTTTACATTCTTTTACACAAGCAAGCGATTCAATCATATACTTTCTTTCATCTTGTGTGATGACAGGATACCTTCCTTTAAGATCGTAAATAGTTTTATCCGAACCTATACAAACATATAAATCGCCATAAGTAGCTGCATTTTTTAAAAATGCAATATGCCCACTATGTAACAAATCAAAACAACCACTTACTAGAACTTTTTTTTGCATAAAATTTTGTACTGTATTAAAATTGAATGTACAATTTAATTCAAACAATTAAAAAATCCTATTTCTGCCATGTTAAAAGCATTTAACTTTGTGGTATGCACTACCTTTTAGATTGGATATTAGCTATTTTAACCTTTCTGTATGCTGGTTTACTAGTAGCCTACCGCTATTGGTTTGATAAGCTTTCTTACTTTGATTTTAATCCAAGCTTGGTGGTTGAAAATTATACCCGTTTTACCATTGTTATACCTGCTAGGAACGAGGCAAGTAATATTAAAAATTGTGTAGATTCCATTTTAGCACAAAATTATCCAAGTGAATCTTTTGAAATTATTGTGATCGATGATTTTTCGGAAGATGATACTGCATTTATTGTTCAATCTTTACATGCTCAATTTGCTCATGTACATTTATTAAGTTTAGCAGATTATTTTAAGCCAGGTGAAATAAGTTCTTTCAAAAAGAAGGCAATTGAAAAAGCTGTGAGTCATGCCAAGGGAGATTGGATTATTACCACAGATGCAGATTGCATAGCGCCCAAGAATTGGCTTTCGCTTTATCATCAATATATTCAAAAAAATAATCCTGTTTTCGTAGCTGCACCCGTTATGTTTATTAAAGAAAAAGGAATTTTAAATGAATTTCAATTGTTGGACTTTTTAGCATTGCAAGGTATTACAGCCGCTGCAGTGGGCGCTGGCAAACATTCTATGAGCAATGGGGCTAATTTGGCTTTTGAAAAATCTGCTTTTATTGCAGTAGGTGGTTATCAAGGGGTAGATCATATTGCAAGTGGTGATGATATGCTGCTCATGCACAAAATGAAAAAAACATTGTCTAAACAAATTGGATACTTATATCATCCTGATGCAATTGTACTTACTAAAGCAATGCAAAACTGGAAAGAATTTATGATGCAAAGAATTAGGTGGTCTAGTAAAGCCCGTTACTATGACGACAATTCTATTTTTTGGGTATTGCTTTTAGTGTATGTCTATAATTTTAGTTTTTTACTTTTGTTATTAATGGGACATGTTGGGTCTTTTCTAATTGCTATTGCTTTTAAAACTTTTTTTGAACTCTATTTTTTAGATCCTGTTGCGAAATTTTATCAATTGCAAAAGCAACTTCGATACTTTGTTTTTTACCAACCACTCCATATTAGTTATACCTTATTGGCTGGTCTTTTTGGGCAGGTAAAAACCTATACTTGGAAGGGAAGGCAAGTAAAATAGGGTTCTGTTGAAGGAATTTGATGGAAAAGGGGCTTTTTAGCTTCATAAAGTCTTCTTTTTAACCTTAAAAATCTGCTTATAATTTGCCCTTTTATGCACAAAAATTGCCCTTCTTTATGTAATTTCGCGTACTAAATAATAGAATAGCTATGTCTACTGAAACAATAGAAAGCACTGTTGCTGCATTAACAGCCAAAGATTTTGCAACTGATCAAGAAGTTCGTTGGTGTCCAGGTTGTGGAGATTACTCCATTTTAGCCTCTGTACAAAGAGTGATGCCCACTATTGGCGTTCCTAAAGAAAATATTGTAATTATTAGCGGTATTGGTTGTAGTAGCCGTTTCCCTTATTATATGAACACTTATGGCATGCATTCTATTCATGGACGCGCAACGGCTATTGCAAGTGGTTTAAAAGCAAGTAGACCAGAATTAAGTGTTTGGATCGTAGCGGGTGATGGTGATTCTATGAGTATTGGTGGTAACCATACCATTCATATGTTGAGAAGAAATTTAAACGTTAACTTTTTAGTGTTCAATAACCAAATTTATGGTTTAACAAAAGGTCAATATTCACCAACTTCTGAAGTAAATAAAATTACCAAGAGTTCTCCGCAAGGAAGTATTGATCATCCATTTAATCCTGCCGCATTGGCTTTAGGTGCTGACGCTACTTTTGTTGGCCGTACTATGGATCGTGATCCTAAGCATATGCAAACAATGATTGCGCGTGCAGAAAAGCATCAAGGAACTTCCTTCTTAGAAATTTATCAGAACTGTAATATTTTTAATGATGGCGCTTTTGAAATTTTCACTGAAAAAGCAACTAAGCAATTACATGGCTTATATGTTGAACAAGGAAAGCCTTTAACTTTTGGTGCAAATGGTGAAATGGGTATTCGTTTTGATGGCTTCCGTCCAGAAGTAGTTGAGATTGGATCGAAATATAGTGCAGATGATATGTGGATTCATGATGAAAAAGATTTTTATAAAGCACAAATTTTAACGCGCTTATTTGATAATCCTTCTGAAGTAGGATCTACTTTCCCAAGACCTTTTGGTGTATTCTATACCAACGATCGTCCTTGCTACGAAGAAATGATGTCTTTACAAATAGAAGAGGCCTTAGCAAAAGGAGCAGGAGATTTAGATAAATTAATTCGCGGTAAAGAAACTTGGGAGATTATATAAACTCAATTGTAAATAAGCCTCTATGAGGCTTATTTTTTTGCTCATAAGTCTATATAGTTCCTTTTAAGTGCTGTCATTACCATAGCAGTGCGTTGCTTCACTTCCAATTTTTTAAAGACTCTATCTCGATAACCATAAATGGTATTGATACTTTTTTGAAGTGCCTGTGCTATTTGATCATAGTTTAAATCCTTGCTACATTGTTGGATAAATATAATTTCATTTCTCGTGAGCGGCGACCTATTATAATTTAACTCCCTAATATTTATTTCGCCCAACGCATTACTGGTAATCATTTTAGATTTATCGGCCGATAAATTAAACCTGGTTCTGTTGCGAACACATTGTTTTAAATCGATAAGCGGCTCATCGGTAAAGAAGATGCCATTCAATCCGTTTTTCATTAAGAAGCAAATTGATTTTATAAATTTAGCATCTGATTTTAATAATATAAATGGATGCCTCCCCTTTGCCTTGATAGCTTTGATAATAGTTAATAGCTCGATGTAATTATAACAATCTGCGATGATACAGAGATCGGGTGGGGGGGTAACTTGTTTTAAATAACTACAAAACTCAGTAATATTTCCTCCGCTATAAATGACTTTGCATTCTTCTTGTTTTTCAATGGCAAGTTGAAAGGAACTACGTGTTAACATTTTTTCTTCGAGGTACATGATACTAAACATGGCGATTGATTTACTACAAATTAAAATAAAACTTATTGGAATAAAAATGGGTAAATTTGTAGCATACACTTTATGCTAATTAGAATTCATCCCGACAATCCTCAAGCTAGACAACTTACTATGGTTAAAGACTGTTTAGAAAGCGGCGGCATTATTGCTTACCCCACTGATACCATTTATGGGCTTGGTTGTTCTATTTTACATCATGAAGCAGTGGAGAAAATTTGCGCTATTAAAAAAGTAAATCCTGAAAAAGCGCAACTTAGTTTTATTTGTTCCGATCTAAGCGATTTGAGCGCTTATGCTAAAAGTATAGACAATGTTTTATATAGAATTTTGAAAAAAACATTGCCTGGCCCCTTTACTTTTATTTTACCCGCTAGTAAACAAGTGCCTAAAATTTTGCAATCAAAGAAAAAAACAATTGGTTTACGTATACCTAATAATAAAATTGCACTATCAATTATTGAAACATTAGGCCACCCTATTTTATCGGCCTCTTTTCCTGGAGAGAATGTAGAAGACTATACCGATCCTGAAATTATTTACGAACATTGGAGCAATCAAATTGATATGGTAGTAGATGGCGGCATTGGCGGTATCATTCCTTCAACGGTGATTGATTGCACGACAGACGAGTATGTTTTACTGCGTCAAGGTCTGGGTGTTTGGGAGTATTAAATCCAAAAAATTTATAAGAGGGACAGCTGAGGAGGTAAAATTTTAAAACTCTTTCGGTGCTCGAAACATAAGCCATAACGGGCGATGGCCGCGCGGTGCGCGGCGGTGCCGTATCCTTTATTTTTATCCCAACAGTACTGAGGGTATTTCGCGTGTAATTTTTGCATCCACTTATCTCTTGCCGTTTTAGCGAGGATACTGGCAGCGGCAATATTGGCATATTGCCCATCGCCCTTTATGATGGTTTGATGGGGTACTTTTTTATAGGCATAAAAACGATTTCCATCCACTGCTATAAATTTTGCTTTTGGTTTTAACTGATCTAAGGATAAATGCATGCATTTGATAGCAGCTTTTAAAATATTAGAAGCGTCAATTTCTGCAGCAGATTGCTGCGCAACTGCCCAGCTAATTGCGGCGTCTTTTATAATAGGTGCTAGCAAATCGCGTTGTAGTTCGGTTAATTGCTTGCTATCATTTAATAAAGGGTGATAGAAATTTTTTGGAAGTATGACGGCCGCCGCAAACACAGGTCCTGCATAACAACCTCTGCCAGCCTCATCACAGCCTGCTTCAAGCAGTGTATCTTGATATTGATTCAATAATTTTGGCAAGGTTAAATTTAGTTTTTGTTCACTTTACACTGAATGACTCAACGTAAAATTGAAACATATTGCTGAGAAACCAAAATGATTCTATTAGAAACTAAAATCATTCTAGCAGAATCCATTGACAATCTCACCTCCTTGTTTGATTACTTTGTACCTTTGTGGTCTAAAACGAAGGCATGGATTTGAATGACCATAAATCAAGAAAAGTAGCCAACTGGCTATTATTGGGGGTTTTCATGACAGTAGTTCAAATTGCTTTAGGCGGAATTACGCGTTTAACGGGTAGTGGTCTTTCCATAACAGAATGGGATGTGGTAACGGGAGCATTGCCCCCTTTGAATGAAGCAGCTTGGCAAACATTATTTGCTAAATACAAGACCACCCCTCAATTTCAATTACTTAATTTTGATTTTACAATTTCTAATTTCAAGTTTATTTTCTTTTGGGAATGGTTCCACCGTTTATGGGCACGTACTATTGGTTTAGTTTTTGCATTTGGTTTTATTTATTTTTTTATTAAAAAATATTTCCAACCTAATATGATTAAACCCTTGTTGGTTTTATTTTTATTAGGTGCATTGCAAGGCGCCATTGGTTGGATTATGGTAGCTAGTGGTTTAGAGGGAGATGCGGTGTATGTAAAACCTACTCGTTTAGCATTGCATTTTGTTTTTGCATTAGGTTTATTGGCTTATACCTATTGGTTTGCTTTATCGCTGATCGCTCAACCTATACGTCGCAATAGTGGTAACCAAGATGCAACGCATAAAATAAGTACTATCAGAAAATTTGCTTGGGTTATTTTGCTAATACTCTTTTTTCAACTCATTTATGGGGCTTTAATGGCGGGACATAAGGCAGCCAATGTGGCAAGTACCTGGCCTACCATTAATGGGGAGTGGGTGCCAGCTGGTTTATTAGGGAAGGAAGGGTTTTTTCTTAATGCAGTTAATAATACTATTTGGATTCATTTTATTCATCGCGGGGTAGCCTACCTATTATTACTACTTATTATACTATGGTCTGCCAAATTATTAAAACTGCAAGGCAATAATTTTTGGGTACGAGCAAGAATTGCCCCAGCGCTATTGGTGTTCATACAAGTTCTTTTAGGTATTTTTACAGTGCTTTCTAGTGTACATATTATTCCGGGTATTTGGGGTGGTTTTGAATGGTTGGCGCAATTGCATCAATTGGTAGGCATGTTATTATTATTATCTGTGATTAATATTTTGTACGCGACTAAATAAAAAATTTATGCAAAAGGATATTGCTTCTATACGCCGCGATTACCAAATGGCTTCTTTGGATGAAGCAGCTACTTCGGCGCATCCAATGGATCAATTTACGCATTGGTGGGAAGACGCCATTGAAAGTAATATTGATGAAGTAAATGCTTTTGTACTTTCCACTATTGATGATGCCCGCGCTCCTTCGTCGCGCGTAGTACTTTTAAAAGGCTACACCCCTGAAGGTTTTATATTCTTTACCAACTATGATAGTGATAAAGGAAAAGAAATGGCTGCACATCCAGTAGCTGCGATGAATTTTTTCTGGAAAGAATTAGAACGTCAAGTACGCATCACGGGAGTGGTTAAAAAAGTAAGTGTCGAAGAAAGTGCAGAATATTTTCATTCACGACCCTTGGGAAGTCAAGTAGGGGCTTGGTCTTCACCACAAAGTCAAATTATTCCAAATCGCGAATACCTTGAAAAATTGGTTGCAGACAATACCGAAAAATACAAAGAAGGCAATGTGCCTTTGCCACCACATTGGGGTGGTTATATAGTGCATCCTTTTAAAATGGAATTTTGGCAAGGCCGCAGTTCGCGCTTGCACGATCGTATACAATACAGTTTTGAAAAAGACAATTGGGTTAAAGTAAGATTGGCGCCTTAATTATTTTTTCTTATTATTTTTCGCCCACTTGTTTCAAACTTGAGGTTTCAAATTGAAACCTCAAGTTTGAATATATTTCGTCAACCTGGATTTTCCCCTCTTATAATTTGAAGTAATTTCAATTACCCTTTTCTTCCTAATACTTTCTTTGCAGCTTCTACAATGTTCGGCGTATCTAATCCGTACTTCGTTAACAATTGATTCGGTGTGCCACTTTCTCCAAAAGTATCTTTAGTACCAATGTATTCAATAGGAATAGGGCAATGTGTTGCTGCTACTTGTGCAATGCAATCTCCCATGCCACCAATAATATTATGTTCTTCGCAAGTGACTGCGCATCCTGTTTTTTTAATACTTTCCACAATGGCTGCAACATCTAAAGGCTTTATGGTATGTATATTAATTACTTCAACACTCACCCCTGTAGCTTCTAAAATTTTACCAGCTTCAATGGCTTTCCATACTAAGTGTCCGCAGGCAAATAAAGTAATGTCTTTACCATCACTTAATTTTTGTGCTTTACCAATGACAAAATCAGATCCATCTTCTTTCGTAAAGTTAGGCCACTTAGGTCTTCCAAAACGTAAGTACACTGGGCCATGGTAATTGGCAATGGCTTTGGTAGCTGCTTTAGTTTGGTTAAAATCGCAAGGCACCACCACCGTCATACCTGGTAACATTTTCATGAGTCCAATGTCTTCTAATATTTGATGCGTTGCTCCATCTTCCCCTAATGTTAATCCTGCATGAGACGCACAAATTTTTACATTCTTATCTGAATACGCAACGCTTTGTCTTATTTGATCATATACTCTTCCTGTACTAAAATTAGCAAAGGTAGTGGTGTAAGGAATTTTTCCTCCAATAGTTAAACCTGCTGCCATACTTATCATATTGGCTTCGGCAATACCTACTTCTATAAAACGATCGGGGAATTCTTTAATGAAGGGACCTAATTTAAATGAACCTGCTAAGTCGGCAGTTAATACTACTACTTCGCTATTTTCTTTTGCCAACTCATGAATGCCTTCGCCAAATCCAGCTCTGGTTTCTTTTTCATTTAAGGCTACGATATCTTTTACGTTCATATTATTTAGTTTTCTTGAATGCGTTAATTAATTTTCAAAGGTAGAATAAAAATACGGCGTCTTAGCTGCGAACTCTGCGCTACAAGTATCCACCATTTTGTACACTCTTGTAATGCCTAGCGCCTTTCTTTTTTCGTAAACTGCATCATCATTGGTATTGCCTGTTAATAATTTAGCTATTTGCATATCGCTGAAACCATGGTGCTTCGCTTCTTTCATCAATTCTGTAGGAATAGTTTCAAGACTATGCTTCATCAATTCTTTTTCAACATTGCAGATAATTCTTATCTGGTATAAAAACCAATTGTCAATACCTGTAGCTGCTGCAATAGAACGAACAGTAGAGCCTTGCATTAAAGCATCTTTGATTCTAAAAATTCTATCCCATTTTGGAATTTTGATATATTCCATTAACTCTTCGTTCTTCATCAAACTCTTTCCATAATAGCCCAAACCTATCGCTTCATTTTCTAAACTTTGACATGCTTTTTGTATGGCTTCTGTAAAGCTTCTTCCTATGGCCATTACTTCTCCTACACTTTTCATTTGTAAGCCTAAGGTATCATTGGCCCCTTTAAATTTATCAAAATTCCAACGCGGCATTTTTACAATTACGTAATCTAATGCTGGTTCAAAATAAGCAGATGTAGTTTGTGTAATTTGATTTTTTAATTCATCTAATCTATATCCAATGGCCAACTTGGCTGCAATCTTTGCAATAGGGTAACCTGTTGCTTTTGATGCAAGCGCTGATGAACGTGATACTCTTGGATTTATTTCAACAGCAATTAATTCTTCTGTTACTGGATTCTGTGCAAACTGTACATTACAACCTCCCGCAAAATTTCCTAAGCTACGCATCATCAACATGGCTTTATTACGCATGTCTTGAAAGGATGTATCGCTTAAAGTCATGGCAGGCGCTACTGTTATAGAATCTCCTGTATGCACACCCATGGGATCCAAATTTTCAACAGTACATATAATCACAACATTATCTGCTTGATCTCTTAATAATTCTAATTCATATTCTTTCCATCCCAACACAGCTTTCTCTACCAATACTTCATGAATAGGAGAGGCCTTTAATCCTTTCTCTAAAGCAGCGTCTAATTCAGAAGCGTCGTGTACAAATCCTCCACCTGTTCCTCCTAAAGTAAAGGAAGGACGTATTACTAATGGAAATCCAATTACTTGCGCAAATTCTTTTCCCTCTAAAAAACTATTGGCTACTTTACTGGGTGCTACTGCAATCCCAATCCTTACCATCAATTGTCTAAACTGTTCTCTATCTTCTGCTAAATCTATCGCTGCCACGTCCACTCCAATCATTCTACAATTGTATTGTTTCCATAAACCAATTTCATCTGCTTCCTTACATAAGTTCAAAGCCGTTTGTCCTCCCATGGTGGGAAGTACTGCGTCAATTTGATTCTCTTGTAAAATTTGTTCAATGCTTTCAATGGTCAATGGTAATAAATAAACTTTGTCGGCCATCATTGGATCGGTCATGATGGTGGCAGGGTTGCTATTGATTAGGATTACCTTAATACCCTCTTCCCTTAATGAACGAGCTGCTTGTGAACCAGAGTAGTCAAATTCGCAGGCTTGACCAATAATAATGGGTCCAGAACCTACAATTAATACCGTTTTGATGGATGTGTCTTTTGGCATAGCGTACAAAAATATAAATTGCGCAAACCTACAAAAATTTGCCTGAATTTGCCCCATTTTAACCCTAAACATTTTTGTCCTTTTTAAATGCTATCTTCACCGCCAATTCAAGATTATGGCAGTTATTAAAGAAGGTTCTAAAGCGCCCCTGTTTAAAGGCGTTGATCAACATGGCAATACAGTTTCTATAGCCGATTTTAAGGGGAAAAAGCTTGTCCTATATTTTTACCCAAAGGATGATACACCAGGTTGTACAGCACAAGCTTGTAATTTGCGTGATAATTATAAAGCATTGTTAAAGAAAGGCTTACAAGTGTTAGGGGTGAGTGTGGATTCGGTTAAATCTCATCAAAAGTTCATCGAAAAATATGAGCTACCCTTTTCTTTAATTGCCGATGAAGACAAGAAAATAGTTGACAAATACAATTTATGGGGCCAGAAGAAATTTATGGGCCGTACTTATATGGGCACTTCCCGTACCACTTTTTTAATTGACGAAGCAGGTATGGTAAGGTTTATAATTGAAAAACCCGACACCAAAGATCATACTAAAGAAATACTTGCCATTAGCGGTTGGTAAAACTTAATTGTTAATTTATTGCGCACCCCGTTCCGTTTTGGATACGGGGTGTTTTTTTTAATTAATATTGTAAATCGTTTTAAACCTTCTTATTATTTTTTCATCCAATTCGCTAAACCTTCTCTCATGACGAATAAGATTATTATTCTTTCAATGTTAATTATTTTAACAAGTGCTTGCTCCAAAGATTCAACAAGTTTAATAAGTAGCACCACCCCTGCACCCACAGTAAATAATACAGTTCCTGATGTTTTCAAGAAAGTATATGGCGCTTCAAGCATCACTTCCGATGGTACTTACATTACTATAAAATCAAATGGCGCTCCTGATCATAAAAGTTCTTACTATGCAACATCGAATGCATTGTATGATAATTTTTCAGGAGTCACTTTTGGGGGTTATAATTTTGCAAAAAATCCAAACTCCATTAGTGAGAAATCTTATGTATTTAAAATTCCAGCAGATCCTAAAATGGCCACAAATCATATGGCT
>Ga0209297_1000276_pt1 | contig 34496 bp, 55 predicted proteins | sample S_130805_MF_Meta_FD_187322 | JGI IMG/M metagenome (GOLD analysis project Ga0209297, IMG submission 187322) | Freshwater microbial communities from Lake Simoncouche, Canada to study carbon cycling - S_130805_MF_MetaG (SPAdes) (version 2) | ecosystem: Environmental > Aquatic > Freshwater > Lake ...
TACTCTATCTATATAATAAGTCTTTGTATAGGCTTTAAAATAAGAATTAACAGTATATCCTCTTAGTCTATTGTTATGTACTGTATCGGCAAGATCAATCCATCCCAATGTATCGACAACCAGGTGTCGATTATAAATCCGAAATGAAGCGTAATCATTCGATAGCTCTATGCACTCTTTAATAGTATCGGAAGTTTTCCAAATGTACACTGAATCAATTATAATTGTTTGATTTGGTGCCGGGTAATGTTTTACAATTGTAATTGTGTCGACTTTATAAGTTACAACTGTATCTGTTTTAATTTCAGGACAAGGTTCATGTTTATCTGCGCACTCGCGCAACACGAAAATATATGCAAACAATACAACTATTATAGCATATGGGAAATTACGCAGGATAGATTTCATAACCGGATGCTGTTTTGCGTAGCGAATTATATCTGTTATTTGTTTTTTTCAGGCTGACATGCAGCCATGTTCCCTCATGAATGATCTGATCGAATTGAAGATTATGCAATACAAAATCAAACATATCCTGAACGCTGACCGTCTTACATTGCAAATCCATCGCGCACCCTGTCACATGTTGAGATGACGAAACTCCCCCAATTTTACGATTGACTTCCTTTGATCTGAAAAAAGAGTTTATGTTTATCGGCACCCCGAAATGAGCGCGTAAAGGTTCAAATAAGTTGACTGCTACATGCACCATGTTTGACATAGATGAATTGTCAGGTACGTTTGGCAGTCCCGCGCTGGTATGCGTTGCCTCCTCAAATGTGATGTGTTCGCTGATGTTCATTTTGAAAGTGTGTCAATTATACCTATTACAATTGCGACAACTATCCCCGTGATTGTGATCGATGTAATAATAAGTTTTTTGATACTCTTTCCATTCATCATCGAATCCCTCACTTCATTAACAACCTGAGCCTGTGGACAGGTTACTATCGAGTGCCATTTCCCTTGTTCGATGTCAGCGAGCTGTTCAGAATGCCTGCGCACAGTGCCGTTTGTTTTTGTGGTCTGATCAATGATTGAATCCAACTTCTGTTCGATTAATTTCATTTTCAAATCCTGAATTGCGTTGATGTGGTCAATACCCGTTTGAAATAATTCTTTGATTTGGGTGTGATCATCGCGTGTCATTGCCATAAAATTAATACTATTTGGGTAGCCCAGTCTTATCGGCATCCTTTGCCAGTAAAGCGAGTAAACCAGTTAAAAAAGTGGTTATGAATCCAAGCCCGGCAGCCACCTCCGTGAATGTTGCCTTCCCAAAATATACAAGTGCAAGCGCAATAATTAATATTATAAATCCAAAAATGCCAACTATGGTTGTTTTATACGATGTATTTTTCATATTATTATGGTTGGTGTTTTGGTTCAAAAAGTACTAAAGGTGAACTAAACGTAAGCTATATCAGCTTTAAATCTTGTATACATAGCATTGTTACCTAATTGGTTCGGATGTACTGTGTCCTTGAATAATGTCACATCGTAACCATTAGCAGGAACACCGCCAACTGCCGTAGCAATATCGAATTTTGCACCATCAACCAAAAGCAAGTCAATAACAGCGTTAATGTCCTGATATGTGGGAGTTCTTGCAGCATCAAAACAAGGTACATGATTTAATACTAAAGTAACCCCATTAGTAGTACACCATGTTTTTATTGTGTTGTAATGTGCCTCTGTTGCGCTGTCATTTGTCCCGATTGTTACAACTAAGTATTTAGGCTTAATGTAAATTACTTCGTTTGTAAGTGCTGTAATAGCACCTGTAATCGGCATACCTTGACATGCTACAATCTGTCCATTATCCTTAAAGAATGTAATTAGTTTTTCAGCATAATTAAAACCTATTCCGGTAGTATCCGCCCTGCCACTTGCCTCTGTGATTGAATCACCTAAGAAAACAACTCTTTCATAATTTTTACCGTAAACTTGCATTAGTGATACTGATAAACTTGCTCCGCTGTGTAATTCTATACAATAATACGGTCTGTGATTTCCGGCACCATCGGCAAAAATTGCTATTGATCCATTCCATGAAACTGTATCAATAACACCAGTATTGTTATTGGTTAATTTTAATGTAGTTACTTTCCGCAACCTTTTGAGTTCAATAATATAATCATCAGTTGCATTCAAAGTCTGAGCAATAGCAGCGGAAGCCAGTACAGTGGTAGGATTTGGAACGCCCCCAGGATCAGCCCCTGTTTTTATAACTTTGAGTAATTTATTAACACAATCAATCACACAATAAGTTGTAAATAAAGCTGTTGATCTATCTGTGTTATTATTGTACATTGTAGTTCCAATTCCAATAACTGCATCAGCAGCCATTTTCACTTTATATTTCAAAGTTCGATTATCAGAGATAAAATCACGAGTTGAAACAAGCATTGAAGTTGCTGCTGTCGCACTGGCTAAACCATTTGTTAAAGTAAATCCGGTTTGATTGAATCCGGTTGTAAAATCAGAAGTTTCGTGAAATTTAACAACATCAGTTCTGTAATAATTCAGATATTTAGCCTTTGAAACTCCATAATCCAAAAGCATAAAAGTGTTTACCGATGTCCTACCTACAAAAACCTTTATAAAAGCTGTATCAGCTGGTGTTAAAAAATCATAATCAGCAGGCACATCTTCAAAAAATTTAGCCTTATTTGCATAGTAGTAATAAACCATCCATTTATTTGTACGATCATATCGTGTTAACGCCTCAACTGGTATAAAATCTGAAAGAAGGTAATCTTCAGAGTGTCCCCCTGCCGTAGCCTTGTTGAAAAGGTTTAATGGTTGGTTCACATTTGCCCCAAGTTGAACCAATGCCGGCAACTCAAATCTTTCAGCCGTTCCTCCTCCACCAATATTGATTGCATTCAGCGCATCAATCAAGTAGTAATGATTTGACGATACTGATTGAATCGTGCAGAGTTCATTGTAGGCATCTATCATATAGTGATGTCCTCCGGTGCCTCCGAGCTGTAACAGGATCGCATTCAATACGTCTATATCTTGCGGATAGGTAGTTGTTCCGCCCAAATCCAGCAGGATCGCATTCAGTACCTCGTTATTGAATTGATATGCCATATTGCAAAATTAATAAGATTTATATGTTTTGATAAAAATGTTAATTACTTTGCATATTCGGTATCGCTACCGAGCGCATCAATCTCATAGTGCATATCGCAGCTCAGAAATGCAGCTCCGTCTGCATACGTATCAAGTGCATCACCACCAGGACGGTATAGTCTGCATATCATTAACGAGCTGATTCCCTTTCCTGTTCCTGAAACAACGCCTAATGATGTGATGATACCCTTATATCCTGCTGTTCCTGTTGCTCCTGTCCCCGTAATTGTCGTATTGGTTGCGCCAAACGTACCATCATGATTTTGCCATTGGTATTCCAATTTCCATACAACATTTTTTGTTGTTGCCGGACTTGTAATCGGGAACCAATGGACATGAGGTTCAATATCGCTCCCCTCTTTATATCGGTGCGGGAATTGAACAGTGAAGAAAACTTCATTTGTTGCCGTTCCGCTGAATACATCAATCCATATATTTCCTGCAATATTGGTAAATACGGGATCATTTGACCCACCTTTTTTACTGCTAAGTCCTGATGTTTGCAAATCATCCCAAACAGTTGCGCTGCCGTTCAACCTCAACTTACCACCAAAGTCAAACGTTGCATTATTGGTGTCGTTTCCGATTTGAAATGAACCAGATGCGAGTATCTTAATTCGATCTTCCAAAATAGCCCCTCCACTCTTAACCGTTTGAATTACCCAAGTTACGGCCCTGCTTGTGGCAGTCCACACTTCTCCGGTAGCAACTGAATTATAGAATAGATGATTACTTACTCCTGAAATAGTTGCCCATACATTATTTGACCAAATAGTAACTCCCAATGCAAGATATGATGTTAGTGTGCGCGTTGACCCTGATGACATTGCATCATCTGACAATTGATAAATTGTACCTTCTTTGAACCAGCTACTTTTTGTTCCATCAGATGATTGACTCTTTACAAATCCATAGGTAGAAATGTCATCTCCTGGATTAACTGGTGTTAATAATGCACTGCCTGAATTTCTGGACCAATATGCTCCAATCGTTGCTTTGACATTCGCCCATGTCGTCCGTTTTACCTTGCTCGAATCTGCGGAGTCTATTATTACGACCGAATCGGCATCTATTGGGGTGGTCTTGGCGGTGCCTCCGGTGCCATCGTGATCAAGGTCGTTAAAGAAATTATGTAATCGTGAGTGGCTCTCCGGTGAAGATCCGCCTCCGGTTGAAGAACTTCCACCACCTGACCCTCCCTTGTCTTGTGATATTAAAGGAGTCGCGATGGTGATTGAAGTACGACTGACATTAATACCCATTGCGGTTGCGGTGTATTCTTCAGCATTGCATGAGAAGTTAATAGAATTGAAAACGTAGTTCATACCTGGCGCCCATCCAAATGCAAGATGAATATTTGGAATGCCTTTATAATTTCCTGAATACAAACGAACAGTTGACTTCCTAAGTGCAAGCATTTCTCTGCATCGCAAGGAATTCACATTTATAGCCGTTCCACCAATCTCTGAATATATAGTCCACGCATTTGATTTTACAAGTATAGAAGTACTATCATTGATCGTTAATGCGCCTGCTGAATATTTCAGCACACCATCCCCAAGTATGGCTTTTTCAAGTTCGATATCAGCTCGCGCAGAATTGGAAGTGGTGGCCTTGTATAGTTCGGTTCCTTCCATATTAACACCCTTGAACCCTGATTCAACAAGACTTATTAATGGGGTTGCTGTTGCTGAATCTGGACCTGCATTTGAAATTCCTGAATAATAATAATAAAACGAAAATATGGCATTATCGTCAATTATACCTGGAGTAACTATATTAATATGAAATGAATACGGTCTGTTAACAGCATCAGATAGATGAGTACTGTAAGCCTCATAAACTCTTGAAGATAAATTAAAATATGAAGCTGTTAAAGTCCATTCATATCCATCGCCTGAATTTTTTAAATAATAATTTCCTGCCCTTATAATAAATGAATAAGTAACTGACCAAAGAAACAATCCATCCGCAGGATAGGAAATTAATGTATTAATATCTCCGTCAATACTTACAATAGTATTTATTCCCGGCTGTCCTCCTGGATATGTTATACCTGGCTCAACTATCCTTGAAAATAAACTATTGGGATATATATTTTGCTTGTAATCATATTCCGTCCTAACTTCCTTCACCGGCAAAATATATTCAAATTGCCCACCGCTTAATCTGGTAGGCATAGTTTGTGTTAAGGGCATGATGGCGGTATCAATATAGTTCCCCTCAAGGTCGTAATTCCATACGCGCGTAGTGGATTGAGTATATGTATTTTGCTGTATGATTAGATAATAACCATTCCACTGAACTACCTGAAGATTAAATGTGGTCAGTAATGCGGTTAAAATGTCATAGTACGATAGTGCCTTTATAACTCCATAATTATCCACTTCAATAAATGCCGACTCTTTTATGATCGTATTCGCCAACGGATCATCCCCTGAACCTGATGCCATTGAATCCTCGTACCAAACTGATGCTGTGGCAAAAACTTTTTCCCCTGCACCAATAAAATGAAGCGGAAGATGTGGCATCAGTTTTGCAAAGAAATTAATCCATGTTGTCTGTGTTAATGCAACAGGATTGAATGAATCGTAATACAAATCTTTTAGCAGTCCGAATCCATCAACAGCCTTTAGTTTCAACGTGTCAACATTAACATATGAATCTGGCTTTGTCATCGAGTCCTGAAGTAGGAATCCGCGCCAAACTTTCTCCGTTGTCTTGTTAATCTCAACGATGAACTGGCAATCAACTCCGGAAATGATAGCTTCTAATAATTCAAGTGAAATAGCATCGCGGTAAACACCTGCCTCAAATGTGCTGCTTACAATAGGCTGATATGTTTCCGATGTTGCCCCCTCCCAATTAAGATTAAATCCGACCTGGTCAGGTTTCAGGCTTTTGAAGGAAATACCTGTGTATGTGGTATCTTTAATTGCTACTGTCCAGAGTGTGCCGGATTCAGATTTAAATGAATATTGGTAATGCGTTGTTCCTGCCATTAGCCTCGTCTGTTAAGAATGTATTCACTCCGTTTGTTCGCCAATCTTATCACATCGCCTGAAATGTAACCTACTACCTCCACCTGTTGTCTTCCGCCTCCGAGCATTCCTTTAAGTTTGTCAAGCGGTGCGACTACCTCTGGATTAGATCGTGCGCCCGCATATTCCCCAATCAGCGCATTGGTTGGTCCAGATACAATACCGCCATCGGCAAATGCGATTCCGTTTACTTTCGCAATAGTTGCAAGTCCGGCAGCAACAGCAATAGCAGCATATACAGCTCCCAATATTGGTCCTCCATATTTTGATCCGTCAGCGAAAGCAGCCATAGCAGCAATATATGTGCTGATCATTATTTGTGCTGTAGCCATTGCTTTGTAAGCAATTGTATTCTCTTTGAACATTGCCGCAGCCTGACCAAACATATTAGCCATTGATTCAGCTTTGGCATTATTAGTATCAATTTCAAGCTGTGTCATTAATTCAGCTTTTGATTTTGCATCAACTAATGAAGCCTCAATTAATGCTTTCTCTTTTTCATATGATGATAACTTACTAAGATCATAATCTTTTTGCGCATTTTTTGTATCTTCAGCTAATTTCTTCTCAGCTTCTTTTTTTAATCTTAAAATATCATCATCAGATTTCTGTGCATCTGCAAAAAGATTATCAAAATATTTTGAATCTTCAGATAATTGATCTGCCAAAGATTTTTTCTTCTCTATTAAAATAGCATCATGCTCTGCTTGAACTTCTGCGAATAAATCATTAAACTCTTTTAATTGTGCTTCTTTTTTCGCATTACTACCTGTTGATTTATTAACTGGTTCAACTTCACTATTCAAAAACTTACTATTTTTTCTTAGTTCTGCCGTTTTATCAGCAACCATTTTAATACCGGCTGCTGTTTTTAAGAATCCTTCCTGACCTTTAACTATTGCAGCTAATCGGTCTGAATCTGCTTTATCTTCAACAGCCTTTCTCTCTTTTATAAGTGCTAATAAATCTTTTTGCGATTTAGTCCAGCGTTCCAAAAATGTTAAAGATGTGGCAGAATTTACTTCCATATCTTTATTTATTTGTCCGAACACTTTATTAATAGTAGGTAGCGTAACCTTGCCTAATCGCTCAGTAAATTCATCCCAATTCGATGAAAATTTCTGCGTTTCTGTTGCTGAATTTGCTGCAAATCCGTCATACTTTTTAATAAGCAAATCAACTGCACCGCCATTCCTTAACTGCGATTCTGACAATGTATCAAATTCAGCATCCAAACGAGTTAACTTACCGGCTGAACCGTTAAATGTTGCATTTACCTGCATGTAAGCGGCTTGCAAATCCTGACCTGTAACGGCGGCAAGTTCTACCGAAGCCTGAGTAATTTTCTTAATCTTATCAGTTGAATAACCGGCTGCACCTCCTAAAGTCTGAATCTGCATTATAGCTGCATCATCTACTCCGGTTGCTGCTCTTATGTTTTCGGCCTGATTTGCTAACTCTTTGAACGCAAGTGTATTTCCTTTAAGTGAAAATAGTAAACGTTTGTTAACTTGCATCTGCTGTTCAGCCGATTTAAAAGCCGCCGCCGCAAATGAACCTATTGAACCAATAGCAAACGCACCGGCTATCATTGGGCCGATTGCGCCAACTGCCTTACCGAGAATTCCCACCGACTTTTCACTGTCAGCCATTTTGGCCTTCAGATCGGTATTATCTGCGGTTAGTTTTATGAGTAGTTCTTCAGTTATCGCCATGACTTTTCAGCTATTTTATTAAGTTTCCGTATTCGCGCCAATGTGTTTGATGTCTTAACAACATGATCTCCTTCCAGTGGCATCCAATGTTCAATCTTTGTCGGGTCTTTTACCTGCGTTGCATACGTCATATAAGCCATAAGCCTTGCTCGTTTCCATTCTTCAACCTGCCTTCTCCTATAACCGTTGATGGCTGCCATCAGTTCGCGTTCGGTGAGATGCCAGAATTTATCCGGCATTATTCCCACCTCCGCAGCTGTTGTTAATAGGTCATCCCATGTTACTTTTTCTGACTTACCTTTTTTTTTGTTGCCAGTGCTGTATTCTGCGACCTGCTTTCGAGGATGCAGTTCAATACTTCACCGATCACCTCTTCTCCTGCTTCGTCTAACCAATCGCCTACCGTGTATGCGTTATAATCAACTTCATTGCCTGCCGATAAATCAAATGCCTTCAACCCAGCATATGTTAGATCGCGGAAGGCATCAGGATTGTGTATTGAATCGCCAAAGTAGGATCCGATGTCGGAAATATTTATTCCGTGCAGCTTGCAAAAGATGTACCAGGCATTTTGCCCAAAGGTTAGATGCCTGGTTTTCCCTCCTAATTCAATTGAAAGTTTTCCGATCATATTAGGATGCCATTGTTGTTGCTTTTGTAACCGCACCAGAACTTACCCAAGACATTGAAATGCCAACAGGATTCTCCGTTGATCCTGACATCTTGCAGTTCGTGATCTTAATCTTTGATGTGTAATATGTACCACCGACAACCCCATATTGAGCGGTTGCCATCGTAGTATTTCCGATGATATGATCCAGCAGTTCTTCCGCGTTGTAGTTTGCATCAGGGTCAAGTAGACCGTTAACAGATCCTGATGCCCTGCGGATACCACCCTGATCCAGGGACTCTTCCCATCCGTTTCCGTCTTGTGTTGTTGTTTTCGGATCGTCCTGTTCCAATGTGAATTCTGAATCAGTCGATGCGCCCACTAAATAAGTGCCGATTTTAAGGCGAAATAATGTTCCATTTACTTTAGTCATTGTTTTTAGATTTGATAAAGGATTAATTTTAATTTGATTGTGCGGATATGTTGTGTTGTTGTTGCCGATGTGAGATGCATGGAGTTGACTCCATCCAATGTTACTGAAATACAATCGAATCCTGATACCGTCAACTGTGCCGGTGCGAACTTCAAAACATCTTGAAGTATGACATCCACCATCGTATCAGCTACCTTTCCGCCTCCGTAGTCTTTCTGAAATTCAGTTACTACATCTATCGAAATGGAAGCAACCTGACCGAACTCTGATTGATTGCCATCCTGATAACTGGATTGGTTGTATAAGTAGACATATGGAGCGGTTGTAGTTTCGGGAGGTGTATCATATGCTGCATAGCCAAGTGCGGTGATGCGAGTGAATAATGCTGAACGGATTGCGGTTGCTGAATCTTTCATTTTATTTTGCTTGCTAATGTTTTAAGCCTGTCAATAAAATTCTTTTGCTCTTCAATGAATGCTTTAACAAGATACGGACGTGCTTTCATATTGTGCGGGCGCATTCCACTCCCTTTAAATTTAGCTGCGAATGCTTCCCACCCTTTAGGTATTGATACCATATTTCCGGTACCAAATTCAATGTATGCTGCATAAATTTTACTTGCGCTAACATCAGCACCGCTTGAACTGTTTTTGCTGTGGATTGATGCCGATAATAAACCGCTATATGTAGACTTATCATTTTTCTTTGGTTGCCTCTTTTGTAATTCAGATATTAAATTCTTTTTTGCCTGTGATTCAATTATTAATGCTTCTGCGTGAATTAATTTTACTACTTGTTCAGGGAAATTTTTTGCTACATTATTCAACAACTTATTAACTCTCACTAATGAAGTCGATGTTAACTCTATTTTTGCTCCACCACTCATAGCGCAGGCACTACATAATCAGTTACAGATTCCAAAAGTGTATCGTTTGTATAACCTGGAATCACGTTCAGATTAGCTTTTATATTCCCTTTTGCTATTGAGACTTTCATGGTATTGGTTGTAAATGTTCCGTATAATCTATATGAGGAATCGGTAGTACCAAATGCAACAGAATTGATGTTTAATAAACTGATTGGACCGCCACCGACTTGAAGTATAACTGAAAAATCAGCAAAAAACGGGGCAGGATTGCACATCGAATAGTTAAACACTATCTCTATATATGTTGGTTTCCATCCCATTGATACAACTACCGGAGTACGCTCAATAACAGCAACCTCCGATCCTGAGTATCGTGAACATGACATTACTATCCAACGATTCTTTTCTTCAATCTCACGTGTTCCGTTTATCGTGTATGCTTTATTATTGTAAAGGATTATATGCTGTCGTGTAGGGATAATAGATGATTGATATTGCACCCAAATCTCATATGAGTTGTATCCAACCACCTGACCGTTTCGCATTGCTTCCGATTCACTTATCTGCCGGATGTAACCCCACATTTCAAAGTCAACAGATTTAGCAGACGTAAAACCTCCAGCACCATCGGATGTCTTGGTATCCTTCAGGAATTGAAGCCTGCTTCGGAGTTGTCCGATGTAAGGGGCGTTTGCCATTAGAATCCGTTATTTATAGTTATGGATGTGATTTCATTCAAGACATCTGGTGAATATGTTGCTACATCTGTATCACCTCTATGGGTATAATCCCATGCCGTTTGTTTTAATATCAATTGATTTTCTGTTACCGTAGGAGTTAACCCGGTAATGTATTCAACTTCAACGGCGAACCCAATGGCTGATGCACAATATAGGGATTCATTCACAAGCGAGAAATCCGAGACTCCGAGCGTGTTAGTTGTGCCATCTTCTGCGATTGTTTTCACCGTTGAAATAGATACGACCGGCGGATATGGTAGATCAAGAACCCCATATATAGGCATCTGAATTGTATAAATCAAAGTACGCGCACCGATTGCCTTACCTGTTAATCTTTCAATCTTCATCCGGGCAGCCTTTGCCATCGTGGCAAGCATCGCATCTTGTGATGTTGAATCCAATGCCAGCCATTCACGAACGGCTGGAGCCAATACGGATTCAGTTGCTACATCTGTTTTCGTGATCAGTTTCATTTCGTTTTTGGATCTTTAGGCTTTCCGCCTGTTCTTTTTATAAGTGGTTTATGGTCCAGTTCAACGGTATGTGGAATCGGATCTGATGTTGCCGTATAAGCAACAATGAAACCAAGTGCAGTCCAGTCTGATGCATATGGTTCAGGAAGATCAGTAAGTATGTCCCCTGTATGCGCCATGCCTGAATTCTTTGCAAAGTTACGCTTCACTAAGTAGCTGTTCATATTGTATGAATTCGTTTATGTTTTCTAATTCGTTAAGTGATTTTTCAAATAGTTCTTCTGCACGGATGACACAACGTTTAGATAATTCTTCATAAACCTTTTTGTCATCCAGCGATTTGATAGCCTCTACCCATTTTGATATAGGCGAATCTTGTGCAATGAATATACCACAATCTCCCAATGATTCACGAAGTCCAGGAGTATCGGAAGCAATGACCGGAATACCGGAACACATTGATTCAACTGCTGTTCTGCCATAACTTTCATAAACGGAAGGCATCAAAAGGATGCGCGTTCTTTCATAACAAGCCTGCTTAATGTATGGTGTGTTTTCGATGTACTCAACGTTTGAAAGTATTGGAGTGATTTGATCTCCGTATGCACCTTTAACTCCAAGGAATTTACGATCAGTCATTAGTCTTGCAATCTCTGCGAATGTCTGACCTCCTTTCCGTTCCCAAAGATTAATGAGGCTGATATGCTCGCGTTTACCGGGGATGAAATTATAGTCATCAAAAAAGACAGCTGGCCTTAACACCGCCATCCGATGCTTGTATCCTTTTTCCAAGCAATCTTGTAATGCCCAATCAGCATTGACAATCAAAGAAGCATCCTGCCGTACTTCAACCAAGCGATTAGTGAATGTATTGTGCAGAATTATATAAATAGGTTTATTATGCTGGTTTGCGCAATTAAATGCCCTACCAGATCGGCCTAAATGTGAAACAATTATATCACACCACAACGAAAGCTCCCATTCATTTGTCGGATTTTGCTCAAATAGTTGAACACCATCCAATGTCCGACATGCGATATCCGAGGTCAGCACCCTGCACTCATGCCCTTGTTCAACAAGGTAGCGAAGCATGGAATGGAGATACCATTCAGCTCCTGCATTGTGTCGCGTAGGGTATGCGTGAACTTGTGCGAATATCTTCATATTATAATCATTTCGTCTGTATATATATCCTTGGAACTTAACTGAGCCACATCTCCGAACCATTTTTGTGGAGCGATACACTTACCATGATCCGCAAGCCACCACCCCCACCAGCAGAATGTTGAATTTGAAAGAACGAAGTGCCTGCATTTACTAATCATTTGCAAGTCTTTCATATAATGATTGCCTTCAATATATGTTGCATCATTTCCTATAATTTTCTTAGCCTCTTTTATATCGTCTGAGAATACAAATTTAGGTACGTTTGGCAGTAAATCTAAAGATTGTTTATAATATTTCTCTTTCATTGTAGGATGGTACGAGTCATCGTAATCCCCACGCCTTATATGTATAGCAATAGACTCTTTCGGCATAGGCTCACATTCATCTGTAAATTCAAAGTAGTGACGTATCAAATCCTTGCAGTGGGCAAAGTATTTCTCAGATTGCATGTGTCCTAATAGATTAATATTGTCTGGTAATGCTTTGAAGTTGTGGTATCCCCAATGAATGAAATAATCAGAATAATTCCGCTGCTCTATTGGTGGTAATGCGTTCTTGAAATACTTTTGAATGTCCACATCTTCAGCACTCCCGAATCTATTCAGATGATCGTAGTTCTTCCATTCCGGGAATCCATACGCATATCCGTGTGATGTTGCTAATCCGATTGTGCTGGCTATCTGAAACATCTGATTGCCAAGTCTGCCATATTTCCCAAGTTCTTTAAATGTCAGCATACAATCTGTTAATTATTTCCGTATCCTGAAGCCTAACTGATCCGGTGCATATGGTATTTGTTGCCATCCCTTCCCATTCTGTAATATCAACGGATGTATTAACCAAATCTGGCAATCCATACATAATGGTCATTCGCGCGTAGAATTCACAATCAAACAGCCATCTTAATGATTCATTGAATCGAAGATCCGTTTTCCTAAATGCAAGTGATGAAGGAGATCCGTATGTATTGCACCCCAATGCTAATTCTTTTATAGAATGCGAATGGAATGGAATATGATCTCCGCGATTAGTATTGTGTTTTGATGTGCAGAACCCCCAATGTTCTATGAAATCGAATTCTTCAATGGACCGCAATTGGTCATCTTGAAATAGTATCTTAATCATTTCCCCTGTTGCGTGATCTATTGCATTGTTAAGATTTCCAGCTGCACCTGGTGATCTTGTATTTTTGAAATATTTAACAGAAGCGATACCACAATAATCCTCTACCTGAAAATCTGTTGATTCATCGGATACTATAATTTCATAACCGCGCCTTAACTGCCGAACGCTGTTGATAGCTTGGCGAAGGAAGTAAATTGACTTTCCTTCCATATCGTAGGTTGGTATGACTATAGTTACCATTCGTTATTACGTTTTCTGTGGTGGTGGAATATGATCTGATATGAATCTGTATGCTCATTTTTTGGGTAATTGAATTTGCCGTTATTATATGTAGCAGGCCACCAATGGCTATTGATATTGCATAGAATCTGTAAAACTGTTAAGATAGACTGATCATGTCTATGCTCTACAAAATCAGGATGATTCTCAGTTTTGGAAGGTGAATCGTCTATAAATCCTGGTATTTCACAAAGCATAGCCCATAGATGAAGGAATTTAACCGTTTTAGTCGTGCATTCAAAAATCATTGCCGATGCCTGAATCTGTTTGTAAACGCCTTCAGGTATTATACTAAGTACATCGCCCTTTGTCCATTCATGATTGTTATATTGACCGCCAAATAACAACATGCCATCTTCCACACTTGAAATCAATTGCCTGACATCACCGATAATCTGCACCCCGGCATCGGTATATAGAATATAATCCCCCTCTTTACATTTCTCCATTTCCTGAAGTATGATCTGAGGCTTCCATATCCAATACCCGGCTCCGCGTGATTGTGCCAATATGGATGCATTACGTTCTCTGAATGCTTCTGATAACTGCATTTCTGTATATATGCACGAACTATCACATCCGTATTTAGTGGCAGATTCCGAACAATGTAGCGCGGAGGTGGTCATGTTTTTATCGGTGTATGTAACGTGATGGATCATTTATAGAAATGTTTAGATGACCATTGAATGCCATAAACTGCGTTTGCTCCCCAAATGTCAGACCATCCATCTGCCTGAAGTGCGATCATCGGACACATAACAAAGCATTTCAATCTACGTTGAGCAGTAGTGCGAAGCCATTCATCATATATAGTTCCTTCTTCAGGATCAAAGTTTTCATAACACCATTTTGCCCCCTTATCCGAATACAGGATGGCGTGAGAAGTCCATGCATCTGTCAACGTGTACAGATGTTCAGAATACTGATTTACTTTACTCTTTAGATTTGCCCCCAGGTACATCAAATCCCAATCTTCAGGAAGTTCGGACTTTGCCTGAATCATAACATCCATCGTTGCCTCGAAAACACAATCATCCTCAAGTAGTAACAATTCTGATTCTCCTTCCAATGCTTTATGAACGGATCGATTGAACCCCATATATCCGCCTTCGATTGCATCAAATCTTTCGTATTCAGTTATACCAAATTTCTGTACCTCCAACTGTACAGCTTCCCATCGGTCTGTCCTCTTAGCTAAGTTGATGATCTTTGTTTTCATTCTGAATAGATTAAAAAAAAGGGAGGATTTAACCCCTCCCTTTAATGCAACAACATGAACAATTTATGCTGATCCGCGTGCCAGTGCTGATCCAAATGATGAGAAACAGAATGCAGTTGATGCGTAAGTTATCAATGCAAGACGTTCTTCTATTACAGCCATGATAAGGTTGTATTTGGCATCATCTTCATTCTGGTCGTAGAAAGTGATGTTTGCAGCCTTACGATCCCAAATCTGTGCGCCCATTGCGAAGTCCCCTACGAGGAAATCACCAACGGTCATTGCTGGAGTTGTTATGATAGTAGCACCGTTGATTGTTAACGGCTGACCTTGTCCCAATGCGAAGAAATAAGGTTCCCCGGTTGTGTCGCGTGTCTGACGAAGAAGCATGGCATCAGTAGGATGAAGTAGAATGTAGTTCGGATAGAAGTTTGCAGCCTGAACCTGAGTCGTGGCAGCATCCAATACCATGAACCTGTCAACCAATGAAGATGCCAACGAATCAACGTAAGCAGCAGCTGAAACAGTTAATCCTTTGATATCGCTTGATCCCGAACCATAGAGCAGTTTGGTATCTTCAGCTTGTTTGAGCAACTCCAACCAACGAGTAGTAAGATAAGATGTGAACATTGGCATATCCTCAAGAATTTCTTCTGAGAACTTGATCCAGGTGGCGATCTTTTCAACGGGCCATTTAACAACGGCAGGGGTAAAGTCTGATTGTGGTTTTACTGCACCTTCAGCAACGCGGGCAATTCCGTTAGTTGTAGCGGATTCGTAAGGCATCCATATGGTAGACGATGTGGTTGTACCAACTGGTATAATGTCACGCACGTGAAATCTGCGACCTGGTACGAATTGAAATGGTGTGAACTGTGGCTGAATGGTATCGGTCACCCGTGTTACGGTCCCAACTTTAGCATGAATGTCCATACCTTTAAGATCCAATTTGCCCCCACGTTTGCTTTCTTTGTATTCTGAAAGCCATGTTGCTTTTGAGATCACATGTTCAAACTGCTCTGATAAAGGAGCGAATTGATTAGGTACATTTGCTTTCTGAAGTTTCATATCCAGTTCGTCTAATTGTTTCTGCATGCCAATGTATTTATCGGCAGCTTCTTTAATCTTGGCTTCCAGTGCGGGCGTAACCTCTTCCGCTTTCTCCAACTTCTTGATCAACGGATCAACAAGGGAGTTCATTTTCTTTTCGACCTTGGCGGCTTCTGCTGCGATAATGTCAAGTTCTTCTTGGTTCATTTTTTTAGTTTTTAAATGATGAATAAAATGATTTAACTATTTCTTCCATACTCGTTTTCGCCGGCATATGGTTATTTATTTTCAAAGGATGGTTATCGCCCGCGCCTTTGTAAATGCTCTTTATATCTGCTAGTGTCTTTTCGATCATTAGAAATGTATCATCTGAAAATGTGCCGTTGTGCATCAGGCTATCTAATAATTTGATTTGTGCTTCTGCCTGCTCCATCTTTAATCCGGTTGTAGGAGTATTTGAGTTGGCTCCCCAAAGGACGGATGAACCTTCCCACATCTTTACCTCCTGAATAAGTTGGTATTCCTGCCCTGAAATTACTTCCTGCCTTGCCTGTATAATGTTAAACATAACAGAATGTTCAGTGATGGCTCCAGCTTCATACAACTTCAGTGTATCATTTCCGATAGTTGTATCAGGGAATACTGTTTCAAAATATACTCCGAAATTATCAGCAAGTAAAACCTTTGGCTTATTAATAGCTGCTCCGAAATTGTGATTGTATAGATGCCATATTCTATTTGCTCCGGTAGGTCCATTCTGTGCGATGGTTGTATTGAATGCCTTCGAGTCGAAAACATCACCATCGGAATCAATCCATAAAGATTGTGGATTTATTTCTGTTGGATCTGCACCCCATGAAGCATAATATCCAGTAACGATTCGCCCTGATACATCTTTAATAACGGCATTGCTTATTGATTTCTTAATTAGATCATTCATTTATAGTCCTCCCAATTTCAAAATTAGAATCTTTTATTTGGTATCCGATTGTGCATCGGCAGTTAATGACTTCCTCCCCTGATCCTTCTGGATCACCAGGATACTGCAACCCATTCGAGAATACGCCATCCATTTCTGCCGTTGTTGAATTCATTGCTTCGTGGCTAGCTCTTGTCTTATCGTCAATATATGAAATCCATTCTTTTATCATATCTAATCCTGTTGAGTTTGCCCCTGCTAATGATCCCTCATTCGATGCGCTGACTACTTCCGTTCGGGCAATACGTTCTGCGCGATATCGTTCAGATATGTTAAGCTCTTTCATAAGGTTCTTGGCAATCGTATCAACTCCCAATCCTTCTTTGATGGCTACATCTACCACCCTGCGAGCGGTGGACTGAAATACGTCAGCCGTAGTTTCGTTGATCCACTTAATCCGTTCTGCCAATCTCATCTTCACGAATTTATCAATATATGCTTGCCAGTAGTCTGTTTCAATAGGATCAGGCGCAATTGCTTTCTTTGGTTTCAGTTGCCTTACGGTTTGATTGGCGAAATATGGTAGTGTGTTTCCGTATAGTTTTCGCATAGCTGCGTGAATCTGATCTGGTTGTATTTCCTTATCGCAGGCAGCTATGATCTGCTGTGGTGTCGTTGCCTTATTGACTTCAACCATCAGATCATCTGTATATGATCTTAATGTTTTGCGCATAATAGACCTGGCACCCGAATAGTACCTTTGGCGTTGTTTCTCTATCTTTTTTGCATATAGCATCAATACTTTATGTTTTGTTGTTCGTAATACTTAGCGGTCTGATCTTCAAAATCAATCGGGGTCAGTACTTCAGCGATTGGCATAATTCCCATCGGTGCATATATAGCCCGCATTTCAGGAGTTCCTATTGGGTATTTATCCATTTCCTCACGTTTCTCATCAGGCGATAACCACCATGTTTGTGCAAGAGAATTGGCTAATAACGATTTATCTTCCTGAAGTTCTGGTATATCATCCAAGCAATAATCAAAATATAAATCTTGCCCGGTGATACGGTTGTAAACATCTGCCAGCTTATTAAAATCTTCCTTCAGATATTCAAGTTCAGGAATGACAGCATTATTCCATAGTGCTTTCGTTGCCTCTTTAACGTTGTTATATGTTGAATTTGAATTGTCATTCAGTAATACAGAAGGGACGTTATAAACGTTACAGTAATCCCTCAATGATAGGTTCATGTATTCCAGTATATTCAAATCAACCGGTGACTTACCTATCTCATGGACTTCAACCGGCTTATTCTTAATCATGAACCGTTCCTTGCTCTTTCCTCTGAACCGCCTTACGAATGTTTCCCATATTCCTGCTGCCTGCTCTTTTGAATATTCAACTCCATTACTGCCTGCTTCGGTATTGGTGATTATAACATCTGGTCCGCCATTTTCAAAGTTCATGACCAATCTATCATACCCTGTATTCGTGGCAGACATTACTTTTAACGCAGATTCCAAGGGTGACATTCCATAGAGTTGTCCTCCCTGCATATCATATTTGATATTTGTTTTCTTGCCGTGAATAACTTCATCCTTTCCCAGAATCTTCCATACGTCACCAATCAGCATGCGATATCCAGATACAGGATTCAGCCAATCTCCTTGTATGATCTCCGTCTGTGATGCGGGGAGAAGATGAAGTTCGGCTGGCTTTCCGTTGTTTGGCCCGGTATTCGGTGCTATCCAATAGATATATCTATTTCCTGTCACCAATCGCCATACCATCGCTTCATCAATGAACTCATTCATGCTCTGATGTGAATTCGGATTTCGTAGAAGTTGCATCATAGTTTGGTCAATGGCTTCTTCTTTGGTATTGCGATCTTTCAGTTCCCATTCAACTCCGATCACGGGATCAACTATTTTCCGAATGATTGGATATATATTAATGTTGCCGGCATAGCCTTTGTTTACGAATGTGTCAAAGTCTGCCGGAAGTATGAATGGCATACCTTTTGCAATATAGGCATATAGAATCTGATTGAATCTATTCTCTAATGGCTTCGTGCCTCCAAATATATCTTTCTGAATCATAAATAGTAGTCATTTAGTATTGGTTTGGCGAGTGCCTGGCTTCCGTATCGAATTGAATCAATCGCATGATTGAAGTTATCAGATGGCTTGTTTGTTGGATTCCCGTTCTTATCCATAATCCAGGAATAATTTCTGAACTCCTTTATAATGTTAACAGACCGCTTTGTAATATGGATATTGAATTGTTTCATTGTGTCAATTCCCGATCTGATGGAGTCGGCACCCTTTGCAGAAGGTTTGACATTAAACCCAGCACGAAGAATATCTTCAATACTTTTTGGTTCTGCCGAATCAGCAATCAGTTCGTCGTATGTTGGACGAATCCCTGACTCCTTCATCAAAGAAATAATATCTGCATTCGTAAGTCCGGTTCTGTATATCAGTTCATCAATAAACAGATCATCATTATGTAATGCTATCTTAGTAATAGCTGTAGGATCATTTGAGAAACCAAAGTCAAGACCATAAACGAAGTTCATACCTTCAGGCATTTCCCCTATAATATTGAACGCCTCAAATACCAACCCTTCAAGCGTTCCGGGTATTCCTTCAAGATAGACTTTACGATAATTAGCATCTTTAGATGCGCGGATCATTACATCCTTCTTTATTGCCTCACTGACAAACGGATTATCAAATATAGTAGAGTGAATATAAGTGAGATCCGTCTTGTATTCCGGTTCATTAATAAACTGAGGATAAACCCAAAAATTGTGAGTAGGATTATAATCAGAATAGATGCGTACATTTGTCCTTTGAGCAAGGTGAAAAAAAGTTTCATATGTCAGGTTCTGAATTTCATTGACAAATAAATAATCCCGACCAGGTCCGTGAACCTTATCCGAAGAATCGGCAGAAAAGAATTCAATGATTGAAGTCCCTACCCTGTATATGTTGTCTGTTTTATTATGTTGCTTTGGATCATAGATATCAGCAGAATTCAGGAATGAAAAGAAATCGCGCATTGCCCCTTTCTTCAAGTGTGGCATGGTTTCAGAAACGATTGAAATGATCTTGCCCTTCTCTTCATTGGCTATCATCCATGCAAGCTGCATAAGGCTATAAGTCTTTGAAGATCGTGTTCCGCCCTGATTGAAAACAAAACGCGTCTTTGCGCTTTGGTTGCGCAAGAATATCTTAGTAGATTCGATCAGCGTGTTAATCGTTTCCAATGATCTTGAATGTTACGTTGTGCTGCACCCCTCCGGAGTGTTCAATCTCTTGCTTGTCTGCGTAATCCCTTCTCCTTCCTTGCGTTTTCAGAAAAAATATGATAGCAGTCAAATCATCTTCTTTAATCTTTTTCAACAATTTTCCTTCGGCAAAATCTATAAGTCCCTCTTTTGCAGATATTTGCGCTTCTTTCAATTCTGAATCTTCTCTTAGCCAAGTATGCAAGGCATTGCGACTGCACCCGATTGCTTCAGCAACCGGGAGAACTAAACCGCCTGACTCTTTCAGCAGTTTTATTATAATATCGTTTGATGGTCTTTTAATAGTGTAAAGAATTTAATTTACAAAATTAAGATATAACCCACATAATTGATAAAAATGTTTATAATATGTCATCAACCATAGATCTCCATCTAACCTTGAACCCTGCATCACGCATCCCCTGGTCCGCATATCTGAACAGCTCACCCATATCTGTCCGGACTTTTTTATGATTATACAGGTGTATCGCATTGTTAACTGCCTTCAGTCCGTGGGTAACAGTGCATGGGTTGTATTTACCACTGAACAGTTCTCCAATAGTTTTATTAGTCAGGTTTGTGTATCTCTTGCATAGTGCGTAGCTGATGTATCTGGCATACACAATTTCTCGTTGTCTGCACTCTTTATCAATATCATCATAATGAATTCCTAAAAGATCAGTTGTTGTTATGATTATGTAGTTTATAACTTGTGTCATATCTTACGTTTGAATATGGCATACACCTGAACAGCGTGGCCGGTTCGTTTATAATATCTCTTTTCAACTTTTCGCTCCATCTTATCAATGTCAGCTATGCACTCCACGCGCACCTCGTTAATCAACTTATGCGAGGTGCGCTCTCCGTTTACCAGGTCGTAGCCTGTTATGATGTACGTCATCAGAATGGCAGATCATCTTTTGCCTGTGGTGCTACTGAAGCTGCCGTCTGTTCAACTTTAGGTTTCATATAAGATGCGTTACCCAAAATAGCACCCTTAACTCCTTGTGTGCGCTCTTCTGCGGTTGTATCCTGTACGATCATGAAATCTGAGTACTGACCTCCTGGCATTTCGATCATAACGGCATCTAAGTATGTGCCTTTTTCACCTTTAAATAGTTTCAGCTTGTCGATGGCAAGCACGTTAATCTTTAATTTAATGTTCATAGTTGTTTGGTTTTAGTTATTGTTTAACATTTATGTTTGCCCATTCAATGAATTCCGAGAAGTAGCGAACGATTATATACGTGCCACCTGCTGCCTCGTGTTGTTCTTTATATTTAACCTGGTCGGGTCTAACCCTGTCCCCGGTGTACCCATTTTTCACCTCTATCCGTAAAGACATTACCATCCTTTTTGTGTCGCGGCAAGTTACGGAAATATCAGCGGATCCTTTCGCCCCTGTAGAAGGAATGTATTTGGCCTTGTCAATGGTCTGCCTCTTTCCAGTGATCTGGTTGTATGTCACCACGTCTGATCCTAATTGCCTGCCTTGCACCTTTACGCGTTCGGCCTTGTATCCTTTGATCTCGAACCATTTGCATATGGCTCTTTCAAGGTCATTTGTCTTGGTAAGGTTGTAAGGCTTCGGTGAAGCTATTAATCTTTGTTCTGTCATCGGATGCCTGCGACAGTTATCCTGCCATATAAGGAGATAGAATTGTTTTAGGTTGGTGCGGTCTTGTTGAGTGATCATTTCTTTTCGTTTAACTGTTCAATAAGTTGATCTGCCATCTGAATAGCAATTTCGACATCATCACTTATTTTATTGTCTTGATATTTATCGGCGGCCATCCCTTGAAGTGCCATGATAGCAAAAAGTTCTCTTTTAGTGAGTTCTGATGCTTTTTGATTTGTTAGTGTTTTCATAATGGTTTTTATTAATGTTATTAATTTATTAAAACGTGTTTTTTACTTTTTAATACGGCTTCAGTCTTACAGTATCAATACTTTCAGGCGTTTTATTAATTTATTAATTTCTTTTGCCGATAGTTTACCCCCTTTTTTTACCCAGAACCCGTCTAAACTTTTTAATAAATTAATATATATATATAATATATTAATAATAAAGAAGTTAGCGTACTGAATCATATTAAAAAAGTATTAAAAAGTTATTAAAAATCAGGGGTTTTATTAATTTTCTGCCTAAAATCAGAACAGAGGTTCAGTTACTTCTATTTCGTTAAGTTCCTCATATTCAGTTAATTTAGACTTTATAACGATTTTTTCACTACTTTTCAAAAATGGTGTTTTTTCGCTATTTTTTTGCGTTTTTTCATCAAAAAGTGTGCTTTTTTCATCATTTTGCAAATCAGACTTTATAACGCAAATTTCACTTTTTATGATCGAATACGGTTGGCCTGTTTTGTAGTTATCAGAATTTAGTGATTTATACGCCTCGTTTTTTTGCGCTTTTTTAAATTGAAATTCCTCAGTTAAAACGTCTTTAATGAATGAGCTTGAAACGTTTGAATTGTGAGTAAAATAAGTATCTTTCATTTCTTTCGGCGTGGCTTTCATCACATCACCGATAAAATAATTATTAAATTGATCCTCAAAAATAGCAAACAACTCTTTATAAAGCCAGGTATGTGATTCGTTTTTAACGTTCTTCAGGCTGTCGTTTGTCAACTCTTCTGGCGAAAATACCATTCTACTCTTTTTGAAGTCTGGCACCGGTAACGATTCCAAATGATTAAGAAACGCCGGTATTTCATTAATCATATCATTCAATATATTGTGATTTGTTATTGAAGGAGTATTGATTTTACGAATGAAAAAACGTATTTCCTCAGCATCTACCTTCATGAATTTACGCTCATTGTTTGATGCTAAAATTATTTTCCCGAAAAATGGAAGCTGAAAATCATTAATGTTTTTAAGGTTTGCGTTAATTGTTTTCTGAGTGCTTAACGCCTTTATTTTTTCAACTACATGCGATTGATCCACTACCGTTTCCTCAATTGCAATAATGTTCGATCGTGAATAACTACCGTTGAATGTACGGCTTAAATCTGTCGGGAAAATTAGCGACATGTTAGCACCGAAAACCATCATAAGCCAATCAATGAAAGTACTTTTCCCTGTTTGCCGTTCCTTAGATACCAAAACTAATACCGGCAATGCCTGTTTCGGGTATAGGTAGAGGACTTGTAAATAAATTATTCCTATATTATATTGATCGCCAAAAATATGTTCTAATAAAACTTTTGTCCATTTCCATTCACCTGGTTCCGGCCTGTGTTGAAAAGGAACGTAAAGGTTATAGAATTCGCCCGAAGTCTGGTTGTAGTTTCTATTGTCAGGTATCAAAACAAAATCGTCATACTTGCAAATTTCCTTTAACATTAATGATCCATGATCCAGTTTAATTTCATCCTTTGACCATTTTTTTAACTCAGTACGAATAATTCCATAACGATCTTCTTTTTCAATCACTTTGAAATAGTCAATACCAACACGGATATACCTGTTTTCTGGTTTTAAAAATTCTTTTCGTGAGTATTTTTTCATAGTGATAGCGGCTTAGTCATACCTAAATTCAGTGATTGTTTGGCAGTCTTTTTATACCCTGAAATACCCTTTTTTAAATATCCGTTCGTGTCTATGCAATATTCAATCTGATTCAATGCCGTTTGGTAATCAATATACCCGCCTGAAACATACCCTCCGGCAGCTACACACAACGATCTTAATTGTGGGTGTCCGTTGTCAATAATCTTATTAATTCCGGTATTTATAATCTTTATAATTATAGATTCTTTTTTTTCTCCCGTGTAAACGACCTGAGTAGGTACAACCGTTTCAAAATTATTCATTTTAAAACCCTTGTCAATCCATTTAAAAGGGAATGGATTAACTAACATATTCCTGTCCATCGATTGAAAAAGCGGCAAAACACAGTTCTGACCTGTTGGATCAAACCCGTTATATTGTTGCATTTCTTCAGCTATCCCAAAAAAGTAAGATTTGAATTCATCCACCGAATTACAAACAGGAATTTGCACCAAAGCCTTAACGCCTCTTTTTGAGGGTGAAATCCAGCAAATGTAAATAAATTTATATTCGTTAAATAGGTATTCTTTGAAGTCCTCTGCATTATCAATTTTATCGAAATCTAAAACCAATAACCCAGTCCATGAAACAATGTTTTTATATGCCCGCGAAGTGCTGACATTAACGCACGGAGTAAACGAGTATAAATGTTCTTTTAACCTTGCTTTGCCTTCTTTGTCTCCCAACCTGACGCACTCCTGAATCGAATTGAATAACTCAACGATATGAGGTTTCGGGTTTACATTAGCCTGAATGAATTGATCTATCGTAACCCACCCCAAAGGATAAGAAGCGTTTATAGTTGCAGGGTAATATTGGAATTTATACATGGTTACTCCTTTCGTTTAAGTAATCATATATATCGTGAAGCATTGAATTAATACGAAAGTTATAAACCGGCTTATGATCCCATTCCTGAGTATCTTTATTAAACTTAAAAAGCAGTTGTTTTACTATTTCAACCTCTTCAATTTCAGAAAAATAAGTCCTGTTGTTAAGTGAAATAAAAGTATTGTTCTCATTCCTGTAATATTGTAGGAAATCATAAAAATTGCCTAATCCGGTTGACCTATGATGTGGAACGTAAACAATATCAATCTTATGCTCCTCTTCTGGTTCGTCAAATAAGGTTAATTGTGACATGGTAAGATTATTTAAAGTACCCCCAAAACAAATCCCGACCTGCAAAGGGTCCAGCTGTGCAGAATCGGGAAATGTTAGGAGGTAATTATAAAATCTTTTCATTAGCTGGACCCGTTAGGAATTACAAATATACAACAATTATTTAAAATAACATCAGTTGTTAATAATTCCTTACCCTCCCATGCCGTCTGATGAACTCGCACAAGCATTTTTCAATATCTGCCCCCTCGATGAACTGAATCAGCGCATTTGAAATCCCCAACGCCTTCACTTGTGGCATCAGATAACGCAATTCATCGGGTAGGTTATTGATGTCGATGAGCATACTTGCCGAAGCGTTACGGCTCTTTTCCACAGCCCTGGCTCCGGATAGCGATTCCGATGGTCGGATGATCCGTTGTGTATATTTGATGTCTTTACCTAATTTTATCATCGCTTATCCAATTTAACATAATGTCGACTACTTCAATTTCGTTTGATTCAATTTCTGCGCGGCATGATCCTTTGAATCGCATCCTATAATCTTGCTTCGGTATCTTTTCCAGGTGTTATTCCAGAACCTGACCCGGTGCCGGATGATATAGTTTACACCCATCTTTTCGCCCTCCGGGATTTCTTCCATGCATCCATCTTCCTGCGTTTCATTTCTAACCTTTTTCGGTCCATCTGCTGCTGCTGGTAGTGATTCTTTAAGGCTATCGCCAGCACCGCCAATGAAGGCAGTGCGATGGCGATTCCTATAATGTTGAATATATTCATATGGATTCAAGTTTTTCAAGTTCGGATTTTAGTTCAGCAATCTTTGACAATCGGATCTCCTCTTTTTTCTCAATTCGGAGTTGTTTAGTGTGTTCATAAATTAGTTTTTTTTCTTGGGGTGTAAAGTCTGGCAATGGCATGAAGTTAACACCTATTGCGGTCCATATGTGAACCATGCTTGCATCTGCTCCTATCCATAGGGCGAACGGATACTTATCATCTACCTCTATCATCAGATAGCTTTCCTGAAACGTTTTAACGACATAATCACCGTTAATGATTAGGGCCATGAACAGGCTCTGAATTTGTTCGATTAATTTTTCCATTTTGTTTAGAGATCAAATGTATTAATAATTTCACTTAAATATTCCCGCGATGCAGATACTTTCTTTTGTAGCATTTCTATAACTGCATCGTCATATTCGACTTCAAAAGTCTTGATACGCAACGCATCTGAAACATCGTACATTATACCGGCTTCCCAATTCGTTGCCGGTGTATCAAGTAAAACATATACAAGTGTAGCCGACCGCTTACCTGTTAAGTGCATGTAAACCTGAAGCTGGTACATATAGTCAGAATTCGGTATCTCTGATTCAAACAAAGGAAATGTGAACGCATCCCAACTGTTTTTTATATCCAACACCTTATTATCCGTAATCATGTCCGGTGTTCCGGTGAAATATTCGTCCTCAAAGTTAGCCTCGTTTTTCAAAACAAGGTCCAAGTTCAACATCTTCACCGCGAAGTCAATCGCCTGATCCTCTAAAAGGATACCCTTTTCGATGTACTTGGATTTGATTTGTTTTTCAATCCCGTAGATTTGGGATGTTGCCCACTCTTTCAGGTAGGTTTTCCCACCGACTGAGATTAACGAGCCTTTTCCGTTAGGGACCAGGTTGCCCGCTGCACTGGCACGGAGTTTAAATTGTTTCATCTTGAAGTATTTGTTTAGCGTTGTTTGTTAATGTATATTTCTTTTCAATTTGTTCGATGGTGTACTTCCCTGACTTTACAGCCTCCAGTATCTTAGGCCATATTTCGCTTTCGGTGTCGATTGGTTGCAACCTGGTATCTTCTGTATATGATAACTGTACCTTCCTGTTAAGGTCAGAACCAAATAGCTTTCCGAAATGGTCGCAGGCATCCTTTATGGCAATTGTCTTGGCAATCGGCAAAGCCATTTCAACGGCTCCCCTATTTATATTTGACAGGTCAAGTTTAAGAGACCCGCTACCGGATGTCGTCTGAATTTCTTTTGCCCCAACTCCGTCATGATACAACCATTCATTTGAAGCAATTGATTTGTAGTGTATTCTTACCGTCACTTCTATTGCATTCAGAATTGTTCCGGTCTTTAGAACTTCAACCTTATAATTACCATTGAAGAAGGTCTTTAGCAACCATTCCACCCTTTCGATTGGCAAGTAATTAAAGTTTTTAATATAAGGGTGCTGCTTTACCCATTCCGAGGGCGGATCCTGGTTCAGTGCAACCATGACTTTGTTCTGTTTGACCAATTTTTCAAGGTCGTTTTCAAATTTGATAAGCTCGTTTGTCATAATCTTTAAGTATTATTTTTAGTGAATTAAAGAATTCTGTTGAACTTATTGTCCTTTCTTCCGATTCGTATTCAATGCAAAGTATGCAACAACCATCTTCAGTCATATGGTCAGGGTGAACCATATCTCCGCACATCGGGCATTTTACCGGCTCATCTTTTGCGCATGATTCGCAGAGCTCGTCATAGCAAGTATATGTATCATCCCCGCAATTTGGGCAGTGGCCTCTATATTGTGGATCTCCGTTCATTCCTCTTCCTCCTTTTCTGTGATCAAAACGTAAAAGTAGCAGAGCCAGGAGGCACAGAATGCAAGAGCAATTAATATAGTGGGTAGTGATTGTTTTCCCAGCCAGTTGATAGCTACTAACGATCCTACAAACAGGAAGATCGTTGAAATGGTGAATAGTGTCTTCATAATGTTTTTGCCCCGTGTAGCCGATAGGGAAGCTGTTTGGTGGTTAGTTATTAAATCTGAATGTAGGTGCCATTGAATATGTATCAGGCCTCAAATATTCTTCGCCCCAAATTTCACGTACTTTTGTTTTTCTGATTTTGCCATCATATTTAATTGTAGCAAAATTTCCTCTACGCTCAATAACTTCAAGTTCAAATATGCAGTTATGATCACATATTGATTTTGCTGTTAATTTCTGGCCTGATTTAATTGTGTTCATGTGGTTGTATCGGCTTTAATGAAATTGGGGCTTTAGTGCTATTTTTAACTTTTGTCATTCTAATATAATTTTGTGGTTAATTGAAATTTTGTTCTCCGAAATCCCCAACTTCATAAAGCCGCAACCGTTAATCAACCCTATCTTCCGTTATCTTTTCCGGCACATCCAGAATCTCCATACACTTCTCTCGTATTGCTTTTTCGCCACCCAATTCAGCAATCCGTGAATCTCTTATATATAAAGGTATCATTCGTACTTTATCCATGATCCTTTTTCTTCCGGCACCAGGTGCGCGGGTCCGTTTTATTTTTTCTTTCATTTTCATACGACAAAGGTAATACAATAACTATCATATTTTACATTTTAATAAAAATATATTTATTTATATAAAATAGCAGAACACGACATGTTTTTTGACACTTTTTTACTTTCATGTAAAATAGTACCACACTTTATTCGTAACTACTTGATACTCAACAAAAAATATTTTTGAAAATTTCCAAATATTACTACCATAATAAATATATATTAAATACCTTTACTTCATCAAACAAACAGAAACCTAACACTAAACACAAGGCGATGGCTTTGGATGTCACCTTTTCAAATTTGAGAATGTTGCAGAACTTCTATTGCAAATTGACGATAGAATAGACATTATGGAAAAAGTATCTGATGACTTTAAAAGGATTGAAGGAATAAACTTGATTGAACTTTGGCGAAACTTATACGCTGAAATAAAAAAAATATGGTTAGAAAATATGAATGTTCCAATGATAACATTAAGCAAAGTGCAGGAAATAAAACTAAATGTTGTTTCCGATATTGTAGCACAATTTTTTTTATACAATGGTAGTGAAGTAGATAATGACTTTCTGAAAAATGTTGATGGTCTATTCAAAGATATAAATGATAAGTATAAAATAATGTCAACCGTTGAAAGGTGGGAGATGCTCAAAAAAGCTATCGCCTAACGTATCGGGGCTTTGCGTAGTAGCCCTTAGTAGAAACTTAAATTAACCACGACACTTGATAGGGCTATTACGCAAAACCCTTGTTATGTGCCGTTAAATTTAACAAAATGAAATTTAAAGAAATCAAAGACAAAGCAAGTTATTTAAAAAAGCACTACCCATTTGTAGGTGTGCCAAAATTAACAGACAAAAAACATTGTATTCATTGTGAGCAAGATTTTATAGTTGGTGATTACAAAGTAAAATTAGCAAATGGTGAGGAATACATTGTTTGCCCTAATGCTCCAAAATGTGATGGAACGCTTATAGATTGGTTTGATGCTTAATGGCACATAACGGTTGGGGCTATATGTCTGAATTTGCGTAACTAAAAAACTCAAACATCAAATTAATATGAAAATAATGCTTAGAATAATCAGCTCGCCGGCATTTTTTATAATTGTATTTATTAGGTTGCTTTATGTGGCAATTATTATGACTTACAATTGGATTAAATACGGAGGCGAATGTATTGCCTATAATGAAAAAATTAACAGAGAAACAATCCTTGATGTATTTACAGAACTTAAAAATCAAAAACTATGAAAAGAAAGTATGGTTACTACTGGGTAAATTGGGGCATTAAATGGGTTATTGCCGAATGGTGTTATGATGATGAAGGTGGAGAAATTGACGAAGATGGATACTGTCCCGGAAAGGATTTCTGGTGTTGGTCAGGAATGGAAATAATTGCAGAGCCGAAAGAAGTTGATGAACGGCAAATTGTTCGGGATTCTGTTCTTGTCCAACCATAGCAAATTTAGCATATAGCCCATGTTATAAGCTGGCTGCCTATTGTATCATATTGGTGACGTCAACGAAATGGTCTGGCAGCTTGCTTATAACGGACAGCGGTATGGTATGTGCGACACGTACCGCTAAAACGCTCAGATAACTAAATAAACTCGTCGCATATATTATACCGCATGTTACCGGGTAGTTAAAAAATAACGCGCGTTTTACCTAAGTTGGTATAAATATGACGTTTTAATACCAAATTAACACAAATAAAAGTATAAATAATGCGAATACATACTATATTATATTTCATAACTTACACGTTTATAGCGTGTTACATTGTGAAAAATATATTTTCATTATTTTGTCGAAGTAGTATAAATACGTTGTATCTTTACTTCATCAAACAAACAGTATTAAAACTCAAAACAATGAAAACAATTAGCGAAATCAGAATCGAAGCAATTAGAGTAATAAACAATGTTATCACATTGAAAGCAAATGCTACCAATGGTTGCTACACAGATAAATCAGCTTTAGAAGTAGCAGAAGCAAGGTTGTCAGGTATAAAAAGCTGGGCAATAGCTAACGATCAAATGCCAGAAATTCGCAATTATTTTGCATCACATAATTTTGGACAAAACAATCAATTTGCAGCTTCAGAAGTAGCATCATTTTTTAACAACTAATAATCTTAATCAAAATGGGAAATTCACCTAAAAACAAGTTTCGCGCTCAGATTAATTATTCAGAGCCATTATCGGGAATCGGAAGTGTTTCATCAGCAACAGCCAACACAATTGAAGATGTAAAACACAAAGCGCAATTATACATCGACCAGGCTAAAAGAAGCAACGTAAAATGCTGCATTCAAATAACTGAGAACACATTAACCTATCCGTATTTTAATTGGGTAACAATCGAAAATTACAAAGCATGAAAACAATCATAATCCAAACATCGCCAACCGTTGAATGTTACTCAACGTTTAAAGGTTTATGCGAGGCTAAAGGTTGGGTTTATCAAACCTTAGCCAATGCAAAGAAAGTTCCTACCGTTGGGAATACGGTAACAATTGAAGGCTGTAAAATACATCGTGCCGTGATTCGGTAACTCGTCTACTATGTTATTTTTTAATTACCGGTAACGGTTGGCAATATGAAACGGTTGCCTTGTAAGACGTTTCAAATTTAGTAATAGCTTGACGGCAACTGTTTTATATTGCTTGTTAGGAACAGTAAATTTTAGTAATGGAAAAATATTATTTCAAAACAAGAGGGCGAGAACCTGATGTTACTTGTATCGAAAAATGTAATAGCAAAAACAGACCGAGTGATGGTGTTATGATAGGCAGTGCAACCTGTCAAGAATGTAAATGTTGCAAAGAAACTAACATTGACGAATGGGGAGATGTTAGTTGGATTAAATGTTCAGATTTATCAAATGCGTTGGGTGGATAGTTTTATTGTGCCTAACGTTTTGCGGCTTTGTGTCTGTTATTTTGGCTTGCAGACACTTGCCTTTAATGATAAATTTTATAGCCAAAATAATAGCACAAAACCGCTGTTAGTGGATGGTGCGGTAAATTAAACGAAAATGATAGACCATATTATACACTATTACAACAACGGATTTTATTACACATGGACAATGCAACTTCCGTTTCGCTTAAATCAAGGCGACCAAATTCATAATGAATTATTAGATAATAAAGGAAGGTTGCAATATGAAAAAGAAGAAACGGATGAATGGATAAAATTCAGTTGTGATAACGAACATTTTGAAGTTGAATACATACAAATAGACCACAATGCCGATGTAGTTGCATGGTTGATGTTACCGAAGTCGTAGCACTTGCCACTAACGGTATCGGGCTTGGCGAAGTTTGCGAAGCGTTGGCTTGTGCGGTCGGGCAAATTGCACCAAACCCGTGTTATACGTTGTTTGTTTTAATTTTTTGTGCGGTGGGAAATCATTTAATCATTATTTTTTATGAAGTATAAAACAATACTAATTGACCCTCCCTACAAATACGAAGTTCCTGTAAAACGGAAAGATAGTAGAAAGGGTAGAGTAGAAAGAGCAGGAGAAACAATGCACCCACCATATCCAATGATGGAAATGAGTGAAATAGAAAAAATGCCTATTGGCGAACTTGCTGATGATAATTGTCATTTGTGGCTATGGACTACAAACAAGTATTTACCTGATGCTTTTCGGTTGGTAGAATTGTGGGGATTTAAGTTTTTCCATTTAGTAACTTGGATAAAACCAAGCGGAATGGGTATGTGGTTTGTTCACAGGACACAACCATTGATATTCGCATACAAAGGAAAGTTGAACCTACAAAGAAAATGTAACCCAAATGTATTATTTAGTGGCAACCCAAAACGACATAGTGAAAAACCCGAAATAAGTTATGAATTGATTGAGGCAGTTAGTTCTTCCCCAAGAGTAGAAATATTTGCAAGGAGAGAAAGGGAAGGATGGGATGTTTGGGGCAATGAAGTTGAGAACAGTATTTCATTTAATCATTTAATCATTTGAGGGGTGGAAAAAAAATTAAAACAAATTGCGTATAACGGCTACGGCTATGTGCAGTAGCGGATTTGAAACGCAAAACTTTAAATATAGAACGAATGATGATAGTAGAACAAATGTTGAATAACGCACAAACACCGCTATTGCATATAGCCGATGTTAGCGGTAGTGCTTTATTTCAAGGAGATTGCTTAGATATTATGCCTTTGATACCTGATAAATCGGTTCAGTTAATTTTGGCAGATTTACCTTATAATATGACGGCAAATAAATGGGATTGCTTAATTGATATTGGTGTTTTATGGAAGCAATACGAAAGAATATTAAAAGATAACGGGTGTGTTTTATTATTTGCAATACAGCCTTTTACAACAGACTTAATAATTAGCAAAAGAGAGTGGTTTAAATATGATTGGGTATTGCCGAAAGCGAGATATTCAAGGCAAACACAGGCAAAAAGGATGCCATTACTTGCACACGAATATGTATTAACATTTTACAAAAAACAGACAAAATACAAACCTTATACTAATGAAATAAATAATTTAGCAGGTAAAAAACCAACAGTAACGAAAACAGAAAACTACTTAATCCCAAATCAAAATGAGTATGTAAGACCTGAATTTAAAACTAAAAACACAATGCTTCCAAAAGTTGCGGTAGAAGACAGAGGATTGCATCCAACACAAAAAAGCGTTAATGTTTTAAAATTTTTAATTGAAACTTATACCGATGAAAACGATATGGTTGTAGATAACACAATGGGAAGCGGAACAACTTGTTTAGCATCCAAAGAACTGAACCGTAAATTTATCGGGATTGAAAAGGAAGCTAATTATTATGAGATTGCTTGTCGGAGGTGCGGTTTTTAGCATTACCGCTAACGGACGGTGCTATGAGCAGGTTTGCCTTGCAGAAATGTTCAAATTTAGCACAAATGTTATTGGCAAACTTGCTTATAGCACGTGTTATGTGCCGTTTTTTATTCACGAATTTAATTCAGAAATATGAAGAAATATCAAATAATTTACGCAGACCCAGCTTGGCAAGTAATGGCAGGGAGTAAACAAAGTAGAAAAGAAGGTGAAAGCCAAAAAAGTTTACCGCTTACTTACCCTACTATGACTTTGGAAGAAATAAAAGCATTGAATGTAAAAGATATTAAGGCAAAGGATAGCGTTTTATTCCTTTGGACTATAAACAAGTATTTAGAACAAAGCTATGCAGTTGCAAGGGCTTGGGGTTTTGAGCCTTCTACAATGCTTGTATGGGATAAAACACCTAAAGGAATAGGACTTGGTGGAACTTTTACATTAGCAAACGAATATATTTTATTTTGTAGAAGTGGAACGGTAAAAGCTAAACAAAGAGTAAAAGGAAACCATTGGCATTTACCGAGAGAAAAGCATAGTAGAAAACCTGACTTTTTCAGAAACTTAATAACTGAAACTTTTGGCGACCTTGACCGAATAGAATTGTTTGCTCGTGAAAAGCACGAAGGTTGGGATTGCTGGGGTAATGAAGTTGAGAGCAGTGTCGCTCTTTAAAATGGCACATAACGGCTACGGCTATGTGCAGTAGCGGATTTGAAACGCAAAACTTTAAATAACAGATAAAATATGATAGTAGAACAAATGTTAAAGAACGCACAAACCCCGCTATTGCATATAGCCGATGTTAGCGGTAGTGCTTTATTTCAAGGCGATTGCTTGGATATTATGCCTTTGATACCCGATAAATCAGTTCAGTTAATTTTGGCTGATTTACCTTACGGGACAACAAGTTGCGATTGGGATAGTGTTTTAGATTTAAGCAAGTTATGGCGTGAATATAAGCGAATAATAAAAGACGATGGTGCAATAGTATTAACAGCTTCACAGCCGTTCACAAGTATTTTGATATATAGTAACCTTACTATGTTTAAACATGAGTGGATATGGTGTAAAAATCAAGGCTCAAACTTTGCAACGGTAAAATACCAACCAATGAAAGAACACGAAAGCGTTTTAGTATTTGGAAAAGGTAAAGTTAAATATAAGCCAATTATGCAACAAAGAAGTAAATCGGCACAAGAGCGATTAAAATATGCACTTACAGAGTATAAAGGGGATAAAAGAGATGCGATGGGGGGATTGCAAGATAACGGGAAAAACATGAATTACAATAAGGATGAACGCAACCCTTCATCGTATCAATTTTTTAATGTTGTTCCAAGACACAAAGGAACACTACACCCAACCCAAAAACCTATTGAATTAATGCAGTATTTGATTAACACATATACCGATGAAAATGATATGGTTTTGGATAACACAATGGGAAGCGGAACAACTTGTTTAGCATCCAAAGAACTGAACCGTAAATTTATCGGGATTGAAAAGGAAGCTAATTATTATGAGATTGCTTGTCGGAGGTGCGGTTTTTAGCATTACC
>Ga0209297_1000277_pt1 | contig 34356 bp, 35 predicted proteins | sample S_130805_MF_Meta_FD_187322 | JGI IMG/M metagenome (GOLD analysis project Ga0209297, IMG submission 187322) | Freshwater microbial communities from Lake Simoncouche, Canada to study carbon cycling - S_130805_MF_MetaG (SPAdes) (version 2) | ecosystem: Environmental > Aquatic > Freshwater > Lake ...
CAACATAATTCGAACAACGAAATCAAGATAGTCATCAAATTTAATTAAGTTATCGAGAGATGATGGAGTGAATCCAAGCAATACTTTAATAGCAACCGGCAAAATGTAATATCCCAGAGTCACACCGATTGCAAAAAACGGTGTCGCAGCCACAATAAAAAGAATTGACCACTTCTTCTCTTTTTTGTGCAAACCTGGGGCGACGAAAGCCCAAAGTTGATACAGCCAAAATGGAGCAGAGAGAATAACTCCAACCAACATAGCAATTTTAATTTGCAGGTTTAAAGGTCCTAGAACACCGGATATATACAAAGTGTTGCAATCTGCAATTTTGTTTTCTACGCCGCAAACTGGTTTTGATAGAGTTTGAATCAATCTTCCGTAAGAGAACCAACCACCAATAGAACCCAAAAGAATTCCTGCTGCTGAAAGCACAACCCGTTTGCGAAATTCCTGCAAATGAGAAATTATCGACATTCGATCGGTGCTCAAAGAATTCTCGCTTTCAATTAGGTGCGAGTGATATTTAGAAAGTGCAGAGTTGCTTAAGCCCCACTATTTTTCTTGTCGCCATCACTATCTTCATCTTTGGGTTTATCCGCATTCAATTCCTTGACTTCATTTTTGAAAATCTTCATAGATTTTCCAAGCGCACGAGCTGAATCGGGTAAGCGTTTGGCGCCAAATAGCAGAACAAGAACTATTACGCGGATTAATATGTGGCTAGGTTCTCTGAGAAACATAGATCCTCCTGGATCGATTAAAGGCTATGGCGTCCGGATATAAGTATAGGTTCAAGATCAGTAATTTGCGAGTGCGGCCGCAGCCCTTTCGGCTACCTCTTTGCGGAGTACCGCGTCCTTAGGGATTCTCAATTCCCCAGCCAAAGCCAGAACTGCCCTAATGGCCCATTCATGATTGTGCAGATTAACGGTTCCAATAAACCCTTCATCTGTTCTATTTCGCTCTAGATTCTGTATTCCCCACTCTTCGGCGAACCATAAGGCTTTTTCATTTAATTCCAATTCAATAACATTGTTTCTATTTTGGTTTGACTTCGGTGGTAATTCAAATTTCATTGCTTTTGTATTCGTATCTTTTGTTGATCGAATTCGTTCCAATTTAAATTGACGGAAGTCCTTTGCTGTATAACACCAAGCATAGATATAACGTCTCCCCGCTGAGTCCTCTAGGTATTCAAGTGGAGCAATTAAACGCGAACTCAAGGAATCGCTTGTTGGTGAATAGTAATCAATCAACAACTGTAAATTCTCTGTGATTGCTTTATCAATTAAAGCAATTTCTGGAGCTTTAGCTAACATGGAAATATCGATATTCACAACCGGATCTACTCGCTCGGAGATTTTTACGAGTTTTGCAATCAAGTCAACAATCTGTTCTCTACTTTGTGAATCAACATTCAGAAGTAGAGAATTTAAAGCAACAATTAATGCAGAACTTTCTTCGTAAGTTAATTTCCTAGGTTTTGAAATTGGATCAGCATTAGATATTGAAATGTACCCACCGTCAAATTGAACATCTATTAGTTCAAGGTGGCTGTAACCAGGTAATCCGCAGACCCAAAGCAAGTTCAAATCTGCGATCAATTCACGTTCACCTACTTCAAATATTTCACAAGCTTCCGTGATTGAAATGCCCTGATGTGTGCTCAGAAAGGGAACCATTTTTAAAATTCGAGAGAATCTGCTTTCAGTCTTTCTCATTCTGCACCGTGCTTACTAAGAACCTCGGCAAGACCTTGGGTTACAGATTCGACCAAAGATTTTGGCCTGATAACTTTCACATCTGGCCCACACCAAAGAATGTTGTAAACCAAGAGGTCGAAATCAACATTTTCAAGTCGGACTCTTTCCCATTCGCTATTACTTGAATCCAAAACTTGGCATTTACCGAGTTGTCGAATAGCACTTCCTGAACCTGGCTTTATCAAGATCTCAGCTTCGTCAATCAAATGCTCTGAAATATCTTTAAGGTAATCATTAACTTGATAATCCACTGTTACTTCAAAAGCATTCTCTGTTGAAATAATCTCCGGTTGCGTTTGGAATCTACTTAATCTAAAACGTTTAAACTCGCTCGATGAAATCTCTTTAGCTATTAAGTACCAGTGGCCCCGTCTAGAAACTAGAGAATGTGGAGCAACTTTGCGTTCGGCCACCGCCCCATCAATACCTTTATATTGGAAGGAAATCATCTCCTTACGGTTAATCGAACTCCACAGTGCAAAAAATATTGGTTCTGAAGTTTGAATAAGTGGCATGGAAGCTAAAGGTTCTATTGGTACGTAGTCCGCGTTGGTACTTTGAATCTTAAAGAGTGCATCTTGTGCTAAATTTTCTAGTGCTGCGCCACGCCAAATATTTGCAGCCACGGAGAGCCAGTAGATTTCAGATGAAGTGAAATTCGTCTCTGGCATTTCGAAATTAACTTTTGCAATTCGGTAACCAACTTCATCGTCAAAGTATTTATCTTTAGGCTCTACTAGAATCTGAATGTTTAAATCACGGAGATCGTCTTTATCTCGTTCGAACATTCGCTCCATAGCCTCAGGCGTTCCGGAGTATCCGGCAACATTTGCGAAGATTTCTTCCTTGCTTAAAGGACGCCGAGTTTCCAACAAAGCCATAGTTAGATTTACGAGTCGCTCGGCTTTATCTTTTCGGGCCGGGTTCATGTTAAGTATGTTACCGATTCCCCAGAAAATGGGTAGAATACGCAGATGAAAAATAGAATTAATAGAAAATCTCAGGCTGCCATAGCAGCGTTATTTCTTTCTGGCCTATTCCTTTCAGCATGCTCCACTACCGGAGTTACTGATGAACAAGATTCATCAGCGCTACCTTCTGAATCTCCTTCAGCCTCTGCAAGCGCGCCATCACCAAGCGAATCGGCGGCTCCAGCTAGTTCTGGTCCTTGTAAGCCAAGTTCGGCTGTTGGATCTCCCGCCAAAGATGTCGGTGCACCAAATGACGTTTTGCCTGCAAAGACATATACCTTCACTTTAAGCACAAATTGCGGAGATATCGAGATAGCCGCAGATGGAGTTAAGGCCCCGATCACAGTATCAACTCTCGCCTTTTTAACAAAAGGTGGCTTCTATGACGGAACTATCTGTCATCGATTAACAACTCAAGGGCTTTTTGTATTGCAATGTGGTGATCCAACTGCGACTGGTGGTGGCGGACCAAACTTCACATTTAAAGATGAGAACTTGCCGGTGCAAGACAACAACAACTATCCAGCCGGTTCAGTTGCCATGGCGAATTCGGGTCCAAATACAAATGGAAGCCAATTTTTCTTGGTTTATGCAGATACAACCTTGGGTGCTAATTACACACTTTGGGGAAAGATCACTAAAGGTTTAGACATTGTTAAATCGATAGCTGAGTATGGAACTGCAGATGGAAGCGGAGATGGGACTCCAAAAGCAACCGTAGAAATCATTAAAGCTAGCGTTAAGTAAAAAAAGGTATTACTACTAGATCAGGAGTAATGAAAGTACTTACTCTTGATCTAGTAGATCTTCTTCATCTGGTTTAGAAGGTCTTCTTCTCTTTCGCATGGCACTAACTCCGTCGGCGACTCTTCGGCTTCTAACTAGAAATCCAGTATGGCTAATCATTCGATGTTCAGGGCGGACTGATAAAGATTCAACATGCCAAGGTCGATGCAAGCTTTCCCAAGACTCTGGTTCAGTAAATAATGTGTTCGCTCGCAAAGCTTCTACCAATCGGGACAACTGCGTTGTAGTGGTTACGTATCCAATGAAAACACCACCTGGTCGCAATATCTGAGCAGTAATCTCAATGCAATCCCAAGGTGCCAACATATCTAGTACAACACGATCAAACTTCTCCGTTAACACTGCATCTTGGAAGGAATTAATTTGTAACTCCCAAGCAGGATGAGCAGATCCAAAAAAGAGTGAGATGTTTTTTGCGGCAATTGCTCCAAAATCTTCGCGGCGCTCAATACTTAAAACACGTCCCGAAGATCCAACTGCTCTGAGTAAAGAAATTGTTAGTGCTCCACTTCCGACTCCTGCTTCAAGAACATGATCTCCGGAGTGAATATCTCCAAAAGCGATAATTTCAGCGGCGTCTTTCGGGTAAACGATCGTTGCGCCTCGGGGCATTGAAAGTACAAAATCTTCTAACAAAGGTCTTTGATAAAAATAGGGCGCACCTAAAGTTGAGAGCAGAATTGAACCCTCGCTTGATCCAATAATTTCGTCATGTGAAATATGACCTTTATGCCCTTGCCATGTCGCTCCGGCCGTTAAAGTGATCGTATGCAATTTTCCTTTGGCATCGGTCAATTGAATCCGTTCTCCAACTCTCAGTGGACCACTTCTACTGCTCTCTGCAAACCCATTTTCATTCATGTGCCTATTCTAGGCTCATTGGAGATCGCAATTGATTGGGACCTTTAAATGAGTGCAACTTCAAGACGTAACACGCTGTCTCCGAGCCGTGCCAATGACTATATGAATTGTCCTTTGCTTTATCGCTTCAGAGTCATAGACAAATTGCCCGAACCTCCAAGCGCGGATGCTTTGAAGGGAACCTTGGTGCATTCAGTCTTGGAACATCTTTTTGGGTTAGAACGCCAAGAGAGAACTCCTACTCAGGCCCACGATTCTCTTCCTTCAATTTGGGAGCAGCTAAAGGAAAAGACTCAAGGGGTCGACGAAATGTTTTTAAATGTCGATTTAGATCAATGGCTAATAAGCGCTCACTCCCTTATTGATAGATATTTTGAACTAGAAGATCCAAAATCTTTCGATCCAACTAATTTAGAAAAATTCGTTGAGTACCAAATGGAAGATGGACCGATGATTCACGGCTATATAGATCGTCTCGATATCGCACCTACGGGTGAGATCCGAGTTGTGGATTACAAAACTGGAAAATCACCTCGAGCCGGATATGAAGAGAAATCACTTTTTCAGATGCGCTTCTATGCATTAATACTTTGGCGCACTGTTGGAAAAATTCCAAAACGATTACAACTTCTTTACTTGGGTGATAAAAATCGGTTAATGAGTGAGCCAACTGAGGCGGAATTAATCAAGACCGAAGGAAAAATTCTATCAATCTGGTCTGATATTCAACTCTCGCATGAAACAGGTTTATGGAAACCAAAGAAAAGCAAGTTATGTGATTGGTGTAATCACCAATCTATCTGTCCTGAATTTGGTGGAACTCCACCAGCACTGCCGACCACTTCCGACTAAAGTTAGCGATTGAACTTTTCTCTTAAAAGGGAAACCGATACATTTTCTAAAGTTTTCACGACAATTCGACGTGACGCCTCTTCGATTGGCACTAAATGCGGGACTGCAACCACGTAAGCGCCGGCTGCAGTAGCAGATGCAACGCCAGTAGCTGAATCTTCTAAAACTATGCATTCTGAAATTTCTACTTTGAGTTTATCGGCTGCCAATAAATAGGGGTCGGGAAAAGGTTTGCTTCTGCTCACATCTGATGCAGATATTGAAAACTGGTAATAATTTTTACTTAAGCCGTTCAATACTGCATCAACTATTGGGCGAGGACTTGCTGATACCAATCCAACAGGAATCCCCTGATCGGAAATCTCATCCAGCAAAACTTCAACACCAGGCATAAATCCAACACCTAAGGAACAACGATGTGCCATTCGTCGAACCATTTCCTCAGAAAACCATTCGGCAAGATCTGGTCGATTACTTTTTTCTGCAAGATGTATTCCCACTTTAGACATAGGTCCACCTAGGCAATGCGCTTGATCTGCTAAAGACCAATCTGCGCCATATTCATTTGCTAATTCAACCTCTGTTTGCAACCACAATGGTTCCGTATCTACCGATAAACCATCCATGTCAAAGAAAAACGCTTGCGGGAAAATCACGTTGCGTTGAAATATTTCGCTTCAGGATGATGAACGATTATTGCTGAAGTTGATTGCTCAGGATGCAATTGGAACTCTTCGGAAAGTTCAACGCCGATTCGTTCTGGTTCTAACAACTTACATAGTTCAACTTGTTGCTCGATATCTGGACACGCCGGATATCCAAATGAGTAACGTGAGCCTCGATATCCCTGATCTAGAAGATCGGAAAGTTCGGCACTATCTTCTTTTGCAAAACCAATTTCCGATCTGATTCTGGCATGCCAATACTCGGCCAAACTCTCAGTTAGTTGAACTGACAATCCATGCAGCTCCAAATACTCTCGAAATGACCCAGCGTCAAAAAGTTTGGCCGTCGCTTTACTGATTGCTTCACCCATTGTTACTACATGGAAAGAAACCACATCGATCTTTCCGCTCTCTTTGGATGCAAAAAAATCTGCTAAACATAAGCGGCGATCGCGTCTTTGCCGTGGAAAAGAAAAACGGGTTCGCTCTGTTTTTTGATCCTCTTCTAAAATAATTAGATCATTTCCTTCGCTATAGCAAGGGAAATATCCATAAACAACAGCAGCCTCTAACCAAGCGTTTGTTTGTACTTCATTAAGTAAGTTGCGAAGTCGCGGACGACCCTCGCTTTCCACCATCGCCTCGTACTCACCTCGCGCACTCTTTAATCCCCATTGACCAACAAAAAGGGCGCGCTCATCGAGCATTCCTGCGTAATCCGCAAGAGGTACACCTTTCACAACTCTTGAACCCCAGAAAGGTGGCTTTGGTATTTCATTTGTGGCAGAAACATCACTTCTTACGGTATCTATTTCGCTTACTTCCTGAGTAACAACTTTCGTTCGCCGCTTTTTCAATTCTGGTAACTCAGCGCCTTCAACTCCACGCTTAATTCCCATCAAAGTATCCATCAAACGTAGGCCCTCGAAAGCGTCTCTCGCGTATCGAACAGTTCCCGGAAATTGTTCTGCAAGATCTTGTTCAACATAGGACCTCGTTAGCGCAGCGCCACCCAAAATGATCGGCCATTTTTGGTCGAGGTTTCTAGCCGTAATTTCTTCCAAATTTTCTTTCATGATTACTGTTGATTTGACCAATAATCCACTCAAACCAATTACATCAACATTTTCCTTCTCGGCCGCTTCGATAATCGCGTTGATTGGTTGTTTAATTCCGATATTCACAACTTCGTAGCCGTTATTAGACAAAATGATATCCACAAGATTCTTTCCAATGTCATGCACGTCGCCCTTAACGGTAGCAAGCAAAATTCGACCACGTCCTTCATCGTCGGTCTTTTCCATACTTGGCTCCAAATGAGCAACGGCAAGTTTCATCACTTCAGCCGATGAGAGAACAAAAGGAAGTTGCATCTCGCCTTTACCGAATAACTCTCCTACAGTCTTCATTCCTTCAAGAAGGTGATCATTGATAATGGCTAGCGGTTTTATTCCTTCAGCCATTGCTAAATCTAGATCTGCTTCAAGTCCTGCGCGTTCTCCATCGATAATTCGTCTTTGCAATCTCTCTTGTAATGGCAAGAGCAATAACTCTTCAGCGCGACTCGCACGACCAGACGCAGCTTCTACACCTTCAAATAAATCCAAAAATCTCGTTAAAGGATCATATGTAACAATCTCATTTTCGAATTTTCGTCGATCGTAAATCAAATCAAGTGCAACTTCTTTTACTTCATCTGAAATGCGAGCAAATGGAGTGATTTTTGAAGGATGCACAATCGCTGAAGTCAACCCGGCATTTACCGCCTCATGTAAAAATACAGAGTTTAAAACTATTCTTGCTGCAGGATTTAAGCCGAAGGATATATTGCTAACACCCAGTGTTGTTTGAACCTCAGGGTAAATTCTTCTGATTTCGCGAATTGCATTAATTGTTTCTAACCCATCGCGTCTAGTCTCCTCTTGACCAGTTGCGACCGGGAAAGTAAGTGTATCGATTATTATGTCTTCAACTCTCATCCCCCATTTATTCTTCAAATCCTCGATCAGACGTGTAGCGATTGCAACTTTCAAATCAGCAGTTCTGGCTTGACCCTCTTCATCGATCGTTAGTGCAATGACCGCACATCCATGTTCTTTGACTAACTCCATCATTTTCGCAAATCGGGAATCTGGCCCATCACCATCTTCATAGTTCACTGAATTTATTACTGCTCTGCCACCTAATCTTTCCAATCCAGCTTTAATCACTTTTGGTTCGGTGGAATCAAGCACGATTGGCAAGGTAGAGGAGGTAGCCAATTTCTCTGCCAAAATACTCATATCAACAGCGCCATCACGACCAACATAATCAACGCAAAGATCCAACATATGTGCACCATCACGAATTTGGTCGCGGGCGATTTCTAAACACTGCTCCCAATTTTGCGACAACATTGCTTCTTTAAATGCTCTTGATCCATTGGCATTAGTTTTTTCACCGATCGCTAAATAAGTTTTGTCCTGACGAAGCTGAACTTGTTGGTAAAGGGAAGCAACAGAAGCTTCAACTGGCAATTCTCGTGATTGTGGTTTTTCTAGTCGCGCAACTGCTACAACTTCTTTGAGATGTTCTGGAGTTGTACCGCAGCAACCTCCAATAAAATTCAAACCATAATCTTCAATAAATACTTTTAGTGCTTTCGCAAGGTCAATTGGAGAGAGTGGATAGTGCGCACCGTTAGCACCAAGAACAGGTAAACCAGCATTAGGCATACATGTGATTGCAATATTTGTCTGCTGCGACAATTGGCGAAGATGTTCACTCATTTCAGTTGGACCTGTAGCACAGTTAAGCCCGATTGAATCTATTCCAAGTGGTTCCAAGGCCGTTAGTGCAGCACCTATCTCACTACCGAGCAACATTGTTCCGGTTGCTTCCACAGTGACCTGCGCCATTAAATAAATATCTTTTCCAGAATTAGCAATAGCAGTTCTTGATCCATTAACCGCCGCTTTGGCTTGCAATAGATCTTGCGCTGTTTCAATCAGTAAACCATCACACCCGCCATCAATTAATCCTTGTGCAGCAAGTTGGTAAGCATCTTTCAAATTCTCGTAAGTTGTATGTCCCAAAGTTGGCAATTTAGTACCCGGCCCGAGTGAACCTAAAACATACCTTGGACGCTCAGACGTCGAATATTTATCTGCGCACTCTCGTGCAATTTTTGCGCCTGCAAGTGCTAACTCATAAATTCGATCTTCTGCTTCGTACTCAGCTAAATTCGCCCAATTGGCACCAAAAGTATTTGTCTCTATGGCATCCACGCCAACTTCAAGGTAAGCATTGTGAACTGCGGCCACCATATCTGGGCGCGTTACGTTCAATATTTCGTTGCAACCTTCCAAACCCTGGAAATCATCCATAGTTGGATTTTGAGCCTGAAGCATTGTTCCCATGGCTCCATCGGCCACTAAAACGCGGTTTTCTAGGCTCTGGCGAAGGCTGATCATTGCGCAAAGAGTACCGGTTAAGGCATCTGCTCTACTGTTAGGTCATGGAGATTTTGGGCATACCGCAACTGAGATCACCAATAATGATTCTGGCTTTCTCGGGTTGGAATGACGCGGGAGAAGCGGCATCTGCTGCACTTGAACATTTAGCAAGCATTTGGCCAGTTCAACCCATAGGTGAATTCGATACCGAGGAATTTTACGATTACCAAAATAATCGACCTATTGTTTCAGTGGATGAATCATTCAATCGTTCCCTCACTTGGCCCACTACAACGGTGCGAGGGGTCTCTTTGCCTAATTATGATCGTGATCTAATTTTAGTTTCGGGAGTTGAGCCTTCTTTGAAGTGGCGATCTTTTGTCGGTCAACTATTAGATCTCGGAGAAGATCTTGATATATCAATGGTTGTTTGTCTTGGTTCACTCCTCGCTGACGTTCCGCATACTCGCCCCATACCTGTTACCGCCACAGCCGCTAGACCAGAATTTGGTGAACGTCTTGGATTGGAAATGAGTCGTTATGAAGGACCGACTGGGATTCTCGGAGCAATTCAAGATGCATGTAATCAAAGAGAGATCGATGCCCTTTCAATCTGGGCTGCGATACCTCATTACGTTTCATCTCCCCCTTGTCCCAAAGCAACTTTGTCTCTTCTTAATCATTTAGAAGATTTATTGGAACTATCAATTGATTTAGGAGAGTTGCCCGAAGATGCAAAAGCTTGGGAAATTGGTGTCGATCAACTTTCACAAGAGGATTCCGAGATTGCTGATTACGTTAAATCATTAGAGGAAAGTAAGGATGAGGCGGATTTGCCAGAAGCAACTGGGGAGGCTATCGCTCGTGAATTTGAAAGATATTTACGCAGACGTGGAGAAGACAACCCACAAATTTAGATCGCGATACCTAAAACTGCATCTATAAATCTGGCTAAGGTGCCACTGTTGGCTAGCTTCGAATTCTTATCTGAATCAAACTCACTAATTGCACTTTCCACCCAAGCGTCAATGTGCGAAAGAGCTTTAGAAGTATCAAGGTCATGATTTAGCGCATCTATTACGCGTGAAATTGTTTCGGTAATTTCCGGGCCTTCTGGCTTAGCAAAACCTTTTCTCCATCTTTCCAAACGATTTGTTGCATTTTGGAGAAGTTCATCATCCCATTCACGATCACTTCGATAATGATTCGCAAGAAGTGCCAACCGTATGGCCATTGAATCAATTCCAGACTCACGAAGTTTTGATACAAATACCAAATTGCCTTTCGACTTGCTCATTTTTTCGCCTTGGTAACCAATCATGCCGGTGTGCACAAAATATTTAGCAAAGGAAACATCATTCATGACTTCACCTTGCGCTGCGCACATTTCGTGATGCGGGAAAATTAAATCGGAACCACCGCCCTGAATAGTGACTGCACTGCCGAGATATTCAAGTGCTATAGCAGTGCACTCAATGTGCCAACCCGGCCTGCCCGCGCCAAATGGCGACTCCCAACTTGGCTCACCCTCACGATGAGCTCTCCAAAGTAAACAATCCAGCGGATTTCGTTTGCCGGCCAGAGTTGGATCGCCTCCGCGCTGTGCAAAAATTTCTACCATTTGTTCCAACGGTAAGTGTGATCTGCTTCCGAATGCAGTATCCGACGTGACGTCAAAATAAAGATCATTTTCTATTTTATAAACCGAATTTTTTGAGATCAGCTTTTCAATTGCTTTGATTACCAAAGGGATAGCTTCGACAGCGCCGATGTAGTGCTGAGGCGGCATCACTCGAAGGGCACTCATGTCATCTTTGAATAGATCTATTTCCTTGGTGGCTAGATCTTGCCAATTTATATTGTCACGGTTTGCTCGCTCTAAGAGTGGATCATCAACATCTGTAATATTTTGTACATAAGATACTTTTCTACCTTGAATCAATAAGGACCTTTGCAAAAGATCAAAAGTTAAATATGTTGCAGCATGCCCCATGTGAGTAGCATCGTATGGCGTTATCCCACAGACATAGAGTTTAATTTCTTGTTCGGTAATCTCATTTAATGATTGTGTCTCGGTATTCCAGATTTGTGGTTTGGATGTTATCGCTACTCCGTGTGCCGCTAATTTGTAATCGGGAATTGATAATGAAGTCCAAGTTTGCATTGGTACAGAGTACCTAAACCGGGGGCCAAGGAATGGCAGGCCAGTCCTCAGATGGGAAAGGAAACTTACCTGAATCTAGAAGCCCAAGAACACGTTGTCTAGTTATCTCCTTCTCCTCATCGGTAAGTAGTTCTGCAATAAGGTCACTCCAATTTTCAAACTCATCGACGAATCTTTGTAATCGTGCACTCTCTTGCGCGTTGAAAGTATGCCCTCGCCACTGCCAAAGAACTGTTCGCAATTTGTCTTCTACGTGAAAAGTGACTCCATGGTCACATCCAAAGATTTCTCCGTCTTTGGTTGGCAATAAATGGCCAATTTTCCGATCAGTGTTATTAATTATTGCGTCAAAAAGCGCCATACTTCTCAAACGTTCATCGCTACTTTGCGAAAACTCGATGATTTCGAAGGATTCATCCACTTCGATCCAATGTTGAACCATTCCGAGGCCAAAGGGACCTTCACGTAAAGTTGTGAACGGAACAAGATTGAAATTCATGAATTCACTTGTTAGATAAGCTGCAACTTCGCGACCAGCTAATGATCCTTCTTCAAAATCCCAGAGTGGTCGCTCTCCTGAAATTGGTTTATAAATAACATTTATTTCGGTTTCTTCCAAAATCCCAAAAAGGGTCGCGTTAGATGCGTCAACTAATCGGCCCAATATTTCAATGGGCTTCCTGGTTATCGCCTCTTTAACGTCGATAACCATTTGCTCTCGGACATAGATGTGCGTTTGGATCTAAAGGATTTCCGCAAAATTGGCAAGGAGGACGACCGGCTTTGACTAAGGCATTTGAGCGAAGCGCAAAACTTTTGGCCATGCTTGCAGTAAGGGTGACTCTGAACAAATCAGGACCTTCTGTAATTTGATGATCAATAACTTCTTCTGTTTCTCCGGCTTGCGCTTCAATAATTAATTGTTGGGTTTGTGGATCCCAAGCAATGGCTATTACTCCAACTCGAAAATCATCCATCAATGGAAGTTCAAGCGGCGCATCATCAGTTTTTAGGACAACTGATTTCGGTGGCAAATTCATTTCCTTTAACAAGTTCAGAATTCTTTCAGCGAGTAAAGCAACTTGGCTTTTCTCAAGACTTACCGAAGAAACTCTATTTCCCTCTTTTGCTTGTAAATAAAAGGTGCGCTCCCCTGGCATTCCAACTGTGCCAGCAACGAATCGCTCAGGCTTTTGGAAATCGAAAATATTTCTGGTCATGCTCCACCCCCATCGCCTTTGCCGCCGCCAAGCCCCGCTAGCTCTTTGTTTTCTAACAATTTACTCAAGTGAGTTCCGGATTCATTCATAGAAATTAGTGCTGTTCTGGTCTCGTTTTCTGACTTATCTACTTTCACGATCGAGATTGACGCCGGATCGATCACTAATTTTTGAAATTTGTCTACTGGTAAATCTAGAATCTTAGCTATAGCCAACTTGATGATATCTCCGTGACTTACAACAATCACATTATCGTTATCTGTCATTGTTTCAATAATTGAATCCAAACCATTTGAAACCCTTGCATACATCTGCTGAAAACTTTCGCCTTCTGGGAATGTCACTGTCGATGGCGTTTTCTGCACTTGCTCCCACAATGGCTCTTTAGCCAACTCACCAAGCTTACGTCCAGTCCAACTCCCGTAATCTGATTCAATAAAACTCTCATTGATTTCAATCGCTGCTTTGCAATATTTTTCATGCCAAGGTGAGATTGTCTCGATGCATCTTTGCAGAGGGCTTGAGATCACCCGACTGATGAGGACATCCCCAATTCGTGCAGTCAATCCTTGGGCTTGAGTAAAGCCAGTTTCATCGAGAGAGATGCCTGGGGCTTGGCCAGCAAGAACTCCTGCGGTATTTGCAGTACTTCTTGAGTGTCGGACCAAAATAACGCTTGCCAACTAGCCTCCCTTAGATACCCTCCGGAGAGGTTAGCCGAAAACTTCCCAATTGGCCGAACCTGAATAGATCGGAAGAGTTAAATAGACATCTATAGATTCATAGACGGGGTGCCAGCAAGTGGAACAAAGACAACTAGGCAGTAGCGGTTTACGCGTCTCCGCTATTGGACTCGGCACCATGACTTGGGGACGCGACACTGATGAACATGAAGCTGCTGAACAACTTAGAATTTTTACTGAGTCCGGTGGCACATTTATAGATACTGCTGCAAGTTATTGTGATGGCGATAGCGAAAGAGTTATTGGTGGACTCATAGGAACAATGATTCCGCGTGAGGAAGTTGTTATTGCAACTAAAGCTGGAATCGTAGGTCGAGAAATTGATAATTCTCGCGGAGCTTTGTTACGAGATCTTGATGAATCATTAAAGAGGTTACGAACGTCTTACGTAGATCTATGGCAGATACACGCTTGGGACCCAACCGTGAGATTAGAAGAAACGCTCTCGGCTATGGATATAGCTGTAAATTCCGGCAAAGTTCGCTACGTAGGAATTTCGAACTTTTCAGGATGGCAGAGTGCACGTGCAATAACATTGCAAAGTGCGGGTGCGGGAGCTGGAAGAGCTGAAATCTGCGCAACACATAATGAATACTCATTACTAAACCGAAAAATTGAAAAAGAAGTTTTGCCGTGTTCTCAAAATCTTGGAGTCGGAGTTTTGGCTTGGTCACCATTAGGTCGTGGAGTTTTAACCGGCAAATATCAAAATGGAATTCCTGCTGATTCCCGAGGAGCAAGTCCCCACCTTGGGCCATTCGTTGCAAATTATCTCGATGCTCGTTCCAAGCAAATCGTCACTGCTGTTAATACTGCTGCCGATGGTTTAGGTGCCGCCCCGCTTGAAATAGCTTTAAGTTGGGTCAGAGATGCACCAGGAATTTCAAGTGCAATAATCGGAGCGCGCACTTCTGCACAACTTCGAGGAGCGTTGAGATCAATCGATTTGGTTTTACCGGATGTAGTGCGTTCGGCCTTAAATGATATTTCAGAGTCAGGCGATTGAAATTATCACGACTAACTCCTACGAATACCAGACGATACAAATTCCGAAAGGTATGAAGATCAATGTAGTTCGCTCGATGCTAGTAGAACGTGCCGAACTAGGAAGTTGGGTTTTAGATCGAGTTCGAATTTACCCAGATGGTAGACATTTGGTGACACTGCGACGCCGGATTATCAAGCCTGTTCTTTCCTTGGCGAATTAAGCACTAACAGTTTTGTAAAAATTTATCTAACACTCGAACCCCAAATTTTAGAGAACTAACTGGAACTCTTTCATTTATTCCATGGAATAAGGACATGAAATCCAAATCCGGCGGGAGTTTCAGAGGAGCAAAACCAAAACCAGTTATACCCAAAACCGCCAAGGCTTTGTTATCGGTTCCGCCACTCATGCAATATGGAACTGGTATTCCCTCTGGATCTTCAGAAACAATCGCTGCACACATAGCGTCAACCAACTTACCCTCAAAGGGGAATTCGAGAGCAGCATCTGTTGCGATCGTCTCTATCCGCACTCCTTCATTTAGAAGTGATTGCATGGTTGACATGAATTCGATCTCGTGTCCCGGTAAAAATCTTCCGTCTATAACTGCAGTTGCGGTTTGTGGAATCACATTTGCTTTGTAACCAGATTCAAGCATTGTTGGATTTGCGGTATTACGGGTGGTTGCACCAATCATCCTTGCCATAGAACCGAGTTGAGCAACGATATTTTCTGGATGGTCAGGGTCATATTGCAAATTGCAAGCTTCCGCGACTTTGCTTAAGAAAAAGTTAACAGTCTTGGTTTGTCGAATCGGCCACTCATATGTACCGATTCTTGCGACGCTTTCGCTAAGAGCAGTGATTGCATTTTCTAAATTAATCATGGAGCCATGACCAGCTGTTCCTTCAGAGATCAAACGCATCCAGTGAAAACCTTTTTCAGCATTTTCTATCAAGTAAAAACGTTTCCCATTTGGCAACGTTGCGGAAAATCCACCTACTTCGGAAATCGCTTCTGAACAATTTTCAAAAAGTTCAGGTCTATTTTCGACTAACCACCTTGAACCAAAAAGTGAACCTGCTTCCTCGTCCGCAAAAAAAGCTAAAACGATATCCCGCGGTGGAATGAAACCAGTCCGTTGCCAATCTGCAACAACAGCAAGGATCATTGCATCCATATCTTTCATATCTACAGCGCCACGCCCCCAGATTTCGCCATCAATAATTTGGCCGTACCATGGATCGTGTTTCCAATCTTCGACGGTTGCTGGAACCGTATCTAAATGTCCATGTAAAACTAATCCTGGACGAGAGCTGTCAACGCCTTTAATACGAGCAATTACATTTGAGCGATTTGGTGCACTGTCAATGATCTGATTTTCAATCCCACATTCTGTTAAAAAATTGCTTACAAAGATCGCAATCTCTGTTTCATTTCCATTGCCTTCACCAAAATTCACGCTAGGAATTTGAATCAATTTTTGACATATCGATACGGCATCATTCTCAAGTTGCTCATAATCTGTACTTCGCATTTGCCTATTCTTCCCCACTTTGAACTCTAAAGAGTGATTTTGGTAGGCTATCTCTCGATATCGCTGGAGATCACCTGACCGGGTGGCGGAATTGGCAGACGCGCTAGCTTGAGGTGCTAGTTCTCGCAAGGGATTCGGGGTTCAAGTCCCCGTTCGGTCACAATAAATTGGTAGGCAAGAAATTATCCAGGATGGGGTGTTTGTGAGGGCTATTTCCATATCGACCATCGGTTCTGCAGACCAACTCATAGTCGAAGAATTACCACGCCCGACCTCTTCAACCACACGTGGTGAAGAAGTTTTAATTCAAGTCGAACTTGCTGGAATCAATTTCTTTGACATTTATCAGCGCCGCGGAGAAAGACCGATGGTATTTCCTGGGATTCTTGGGGTTGAAGGTATCGGCACCATCTTCGAGAGCGCAGTGCCCCTTCAAAACTTTAAAGTCGGTGATCGGGTCGGATGGGCTGGCGGTACAAAATCATATGCAGAGTTTCTGACTCTTAATGAAGATGAATTAATTCCCCTGCCGGCGAATATTTCTTCAGAAAAATTATTACCTCTTCTTTCACAAGGTTTAACCGCACATTTCCTTGCAACCTCCTCACACGCTGCCTCTTCAAAAACAACCGCATTAGTTACAGCAGCATCTGGCGGTGTCGGTTCCGTTTTAATTCAGCTTTTGAAACGTGCTGGGGCACGCGTAATTCCAGTGACTTCTTCTCCTGAAAAAGTCGAGCGCTTAAAGAAGTTGGATTTCGAACACGCATGCACGTATTCGGAGATGGATGAACGCGTCTCGGATCTAACCAAAGGCTCAGGTGTCAATGTTGTTTATGACAGCGTTGGTAAAGCAACTTTCAACGAAACTATTCAACTAGTTGCACGAAGAGGTGACATGGTTCTCTATGGTGCTGCTAGCGGGCCAGTCGAACCAGTAAATCCATTGTCTTTGACTAGAAATTCGATTTACCTTTCTCGCCCCACCCTTTCTGATTTCATTCCCACGTTTACCGAGAAAAAAGAACGGATCAATGATCTTGTAAGCGCACTTCTTTCTGGGGCTTTAGAACTACCTTCGATTCAAATCTTTACCTTCGAAGAAGCAGCACAAGCGCATCGTCTTCTCGAAAGTGGCATGGCTGGCGGCAAATTAGCGTTTAGGACCGAATAAGATTTAGACATTCATGGAAGGGTGGAGTTGCTGATGGCTGACTTAGCATTATTGGTTGCAATGATTTTATTTTTTCCGGCAATTTTGGCACCAGTTGCCCTTGGGTTAACTTTCATGAGGCGACAAAGATGGCACATATTTTTTATACTTCCAGTTTCGATCATGGCTTCATCGATTAGTGGGCCGTTGATTCTTTCGAATTTAAGTACTGGTGGAACTGTGATGGGCTTAATCGGGTTAACCTGCTCATTACTTGCTGTTTGGCGTTGGGTTAAATCCGCGCCTCCTAAACCTTTGCGTGAAGATTAACCAATTGAGCACCTCCGAAGTTATTGACTCTCTAGAAAAAGCTCAAGAGTTAATCAAGAGTGTCCATGATTATCCAAAACCAGGAGTTATTTTCAAAGACATCACTCCACTTATCGCTAATGCTGAGGCATTTACCTTGTGTGTCGATGAAATGGCGAAATCTATGGCGGGAGCGACACATGTTGCCGGTCTTGAAGCGCGTGGATTTGTTTTCGCCGCAGCAATTGCTGCGCGACATAATATGGGCTTCGTCCTTCTACGAAAACCTGGAAAACTCCCACGAGATGTGCACAAAGTTAATTATGCTTTGGAGTACGGATCAGATTCACTTGAGTTACACAAAGATCAGTTAGGTGAAACAAATAAAGTAGTCATAGTCGATGATGTACTAGCTACCGGTGGAACACTTAGTGCAGGAATATCTTTGGTGGGTTTAACAGGGGCCACAATTCTTGGTTCGGTTGTTTTAGGTGAAATACCTTTTTTGGAGGGGCGAAAGAAAGTTCTAGCGGAACACCCAGAACACAGAATTGATGCAATCTTTCAGTTTTGAATTCTATTCCAACATAATTAAGTCTAAATACTGCTCATTCCATAAATCTTCTTCGCCATCAGGTAGTAAAAGAACTCTCTCAGGTTTTAAGGAGACAACGGCCCCTTCATCATGTGACACAAGAATGACTGAACCTTGATACTCACTCAGCGCACCTAAAATTTCATCCCGCGATGCTGGATCCAAGTTGTTCGTTGGCTCATCTAATAAGAGCACATTTGCTGCGCTAACTACCAACATCGCCAAAGCTAATCTGGTTTTCTCTCCACCGCTCAAAACTTTAACGGGCTTTTTTACATCATCGCCTGAAAACAAGAATGATCCCAAAACATTTCGTGCTTCAGGTTCACGTATGTCAACCGCTGAACTCAACATGTTTTCAAGAACAGTTCGTTCATAATCTAAGGATTCGTGTTCCTGTGCATAATAGCCAATTTTCAATCCATGTCCGGCTACAACCTCACCAGTATCTGATTCCAACTCCCCCGCCAAAATCCTTAACAAAGTTGTTTTACCTGCACCATTTAGTCCAAGAATTACAACGCGGGAACCTTTATCGATTGCTAAATCAACATCAGTGAAGATTTCTAGAGATCCATAAGATTTACTAAGACCAGTTGCAGAAATCGGAGTCTTGCCGCATGGAGATGGTGTTGGAAAACGCAACCTAGCTACGCGATCGCTCTTGCGCTCATCTTCGAGGTTTGAGAGTAGTTTCTCGGCTCGACGGAACATGCCTTGGGCGGCTTTGGCTTTCGTAGCCTTCGCACGCATTTTCTCCGCTTGCTTTTCTAGAATCGCCGCTTTCTTTTCCGCGTTTGCACGCTCACTCTTTCGACGATGTTCATCTTGTTCTCTTTGCTGCAAATACTTCTTCCAGCCCATGTTATAAACATCGATCACATTTCTATTTGCATCTAAATAGAAGACTTTGTTAACTACAGTTTCAATTAGAGCGACATCGTGGCTAATCACCACTAAGCCTCCCGCGTATTTTGCTAAAAATTCTCTCAACCAATTGATCGAATCAGCATCCAAGTGGTTTGTAGGTTCATCAAGAAGTAAAGTTTCCGCTCCACTAAACAAAATTCGCGCCAATTCAACTCTTCGACGTTGACCGCCACTTAATGCTCCAATGTTTTGGTCGAACAATCTTTCGGGTATCCCTAGATTTGTCGCTATTGCCTCTGCTTCCGCAGTTGCTGAATATCCGCCTGCGGCATTAAATTCACTATCGGCCCTTGAATATTTTGCTAGTACGGCTTCTAACTCTTCGCCTTCAGTGTTAGCCATCGCCTCTTCTGCTTGGCGCATTCGTTCAACTATTAAATCTAAACCCCTCACTGACAATATGCGATCTAAAACGGTTCCTGCTTCATCACCCGTTCGCGGATCCTGTGGAAGGTATCCAATAGTGCCACTTCTATTAACTTGACCTCCGGCAGGCAACGTTTGACCTGCTAGTACTTTTGCTAACGTACTTTTACCAGCACCGTTCCTGCCAACAAAACCAATTCGATCACCACTATTTATTCGAATCGTGACTCCAGAAACCAAAAGTCGAGCTCCGGCACGTAGCTCTAAACTCGATGTGGCAATCACATGAGAGATCATCTCATGGTACGGATGAGAGATTTCCCCAATCTCCAGTTATAATTCCGATGAATACAAGAATTTAGATCAATCTATCTTTTCAATACCAAAGACAAACGCGAAAAACAGGGAGACTAGGAAATATGTTAAAAACTCGTGGATATGCGGCTTCGACTGCTGGCGCTCAACTTGCACCCTTTGAATTCGAAAGACGCGATCCAAGAGCAGAGGATGTGGTGATTGAGATCACCCATGCAGGAATTTGTCATTCTGATATTCACCAAGTTCGTGAAGAATGGGGTTCATCCTTATTTCCGATGGTTCCTGGTCATGAAATTGTTGGAAAAGTAATAGCGGTTGGTACCAATGTTTCTAAATTTGCAGTCGGCGCCATAGTTGGTGTGGGAGTGTTTGTTGACTCATGCCGTAAATGTGAAAACTGCTTAGCCGGTGTGGAGCAATACTGTTTGGAAGGCATGACCGGTACTTACAATGGTTTGGAACGTGACGGAGTAACGGTTGCGCAAGGCGGATACTCGAAAGTAATCGTTGTCGCAGAAGATTGCGTGGTCAATATTCCTGCCAATTTGGAACTTGCCAACGTTGCACCACTTTTATGTGCAGGCATCACTCTCTACTCACCTTTACGTCACTGGAAAGCTGGGCCTGGAAAAAAAGTTGCAATCCTTGGCTTAGGCGGTCTGGGGCATATGGGAGTTAAATATGCAAAAGCAATGGGTGCTGAAGTTACTGTTTTCTCTCACTCCCCTGAAAAGCGCGAGGATGCATTGAAAATGGGAGCAACTCATTTTGTTGCTAAAGCCGGCGCGGAAGATTTCAAAAGACTCGCAAAAACTTTTGACTTGATTTTAAATACTGTCTCTGTCGACTTAAACCTTGAAGATTATTTAGGGATGCTCAAGTTAGATGGAACCTTAGTCTTAATCGGTTTGCCCGGAGCCCCTTACAGCGTTCCAGCAGGTGTTTTACTAGGTCAGCGTAGACGACTAGCAGGATCGATGATCGGTGGAGTACGCGAATTGCAAGAGATGTTGAATTTCTCCGGTGAACATAACATTACGAGTGATGTAGAAGTTATTGATCCTGAGTACATCAACACTGCTTGGGATAGAACAGTTAAGTCTGATGTTAAATATCGGTTTGTAATTGATATTTCAAAAATTTAGTGAACATTAGATACAAAAGCTGCCAGTAATGGCGCAACTGCAAGAGCCGGGAGTAAATCTCCAATTGCGATTATTTTGAAATTGAGTAATCGCATTCCTATTCCTATTAGCAACATCCCACCGACACTGGTCATGGCTGATATTTGATAATCCGATAAAATCGAACCTAGTGCAAACCCAACCGCGCTCCATGCGCCTTGGTAAACAAGCACTGAAAGCGCAGAAGCTCCAACTCCCCAACCAAGTGCTGCTGCAAAAGCTATTGCAGCAAATCCATCCATAACACTTTTAAGAATCAATAACGAATTTCCTTCACCCAAGCCGTCGCTAATGCTTCCGAGGATTGCCATAGGTCCTACGCAAAAGATTAGGGAAGCGCTAACAAATCCGGCCACAAAATTTCCGTCACCCTCTCTTGCGAACTTCTTCTCTAAGTATTTTCCAAATCCATTTAGCCGATCTTCTATGCGCAAAGCAGATCCAATTAATCCCCCAATTAATAACGATCCCAGAACAACTAATATCGGCCAGCCTTCACCAACAGCATTAACAAAATCGGAGTTCCACATTGCTGAAGCTGCGCCCGCGGCGGCCAGAAATGAAACTAATCCAAGCGCGTCAGTTACAAGAGTTCGAGTTCGGCTTGGAATTCGACCGCCAATGAGCGTTCCTGAAGCTGTTCCAACCAAGATTGCAACAACATTTATAAGTGTTCCAATCATAGGAATTTCACCATGGAGATAGCTCCAACAAATAAACAGTAAATTGCGAAGGGATATAGCGTGTGATGTCTAAACCATTTCACCAGAATTTTTACGGATACATATGTGCCCAATGCGGCAATGATCGAACCCACGATAACTGGACCGATGATGTGGCTTATCTCTGGATTAAATAGATCTGGAATTTTCAATAACCCAGCACCCAGAATTACTGGAGTCGCTAATAGGAATGCAAAATCTGATGCAGCTGAATGTGACAATCCTCGGCTAAGTCCGGCTCCCATTGTTACTCCGAACCTACTGATACCTGGGAACAGGGCAGATGATTGAGCAACTCCGATTGTGAATGCATTCTTGAAAGAGATTTGATGAGTGAGTACTTCATCCGAAGTTGAATCCATCACTGTTTTATTCTTGCTCGATTTTTCTGCAATTATCAAAATTAGACCGTTGATAGAAAGAAAAATACTTGCGGCAAGTGGTTCAGAGAAGAGAACTTGAAATTGTCTTTCAAATAGAACACCTAGTACGCCCACAGGTATGGTTGCGATCAATATTAACCAAATCACTCGCGATTCGGGGGTGTCCAATGAGCGAGATTTCAAACTTCTGAAAAATGCCTTAACTAATTGCAACCATCTTTTCCAGAAAATCAGTAACAAAGTGATTGCGCTAGCAGCATGAAGTGCAATGATCATCAACAAATATGGTGATTCACCTGCGGTGGAATTTGTCAGAAATGATTCCCAAGATCCACCAATCCAAGCCGGAACTAAAATTGAATGACCCAAACTTGAAATTGGAAATAACTCAGTTACTCCTTGCAAGAATCCAGTTAATATTGCTTGCCAGTAAGAAAGTTCAAGTTGTGTAGCCACTTGCGTAACAATATCTCCTTGGATCTAATAACATGCAGGAATGAGATTTAGACTCTCGCGGACCATTCCGCATACGCCTTGGAGAGCTGAAAATACGTGGTCGCTATCTCCGATGCGATTTATGATTTTGATTATTGGCTTGGCGCTTTTTGGTATTGGTGATGGTTTATTAGTTGTTGCTCACATCGGAAATGCTCCGTGGAGTGTTTTAGCGCAAGGATTAAGTCTGCGCACAAATATTGCTTTAGGTTGGTGGACTTTCATAATCAGCACCATAGTTCTTTTGATTTGGATTCCTTTGCGCGAGAAACCCGGTTTTGGAACCATTGCCAACATCGTGGTGATCGCGACTTTCATTCAAATAACCGTAGATCTACTTCCAACCCCGCCATCCCTATGGGGTCAGTTGACCCTTTCGATAATCGGAGTTCTCACAGTCGGGGCCGGTAGCTCTCTGTATCTCACCTGTGGATTGGGACCTGGACCGCGAGATGGCTTAATGACCGCCTTGCATTACCGAACCGGTCTCCCAGTGGGTCGAGTCCGACTCTTTATCGAGCTAGTCGTTTTGAGCCTCGGATGGTCCCTAGGTGGCCGAGTTGGGATTGGAACCGTTCTATTTGCCCTTTTCATCGGCTATTCGGTGGCTTTTTGGCTAGGAATCGTGGGGCGTCTTACCGCTAATTAAGCAAATCCACAGGTAGGTTTATGGCATCTTCCCTCGGTGTCGCGAGCCGTTACTTCGCACGGGGTCGCAAACACCCCCGTTACCAAAACAGTAAAGAGGGGTAATGCTAGATTCATTTTTCAAAATCAGTGAACGTGGATCAACTGTCGGGCGCGAAGTTCGCGGTGGTCTCGTTACGTTCTTCACGATGGCATACATCGTGGCTCTCAATCCACTAATCATCGGTCTTTCAAAAGATAGCACCGGTAAATTTATTGGTGGAGACGCTCCTAACTTGGCAAAAATAGCCGCAGTTACAGCTCTCATCGCGGGAATTTTAACAATTCTGATGGGTGTTGTTGCTAATTTTCCATTAGCACTTGCAACAGGCCTAGGTCTTAACACTTTCGTAGCAGTCGGCATTGCTTCGAAAATGACTTGGCAAGAAGCAATGGGCCTTGTAGTACTCGAAGGCATAATTATTTTGATTTTGGTATTAACCGGTTTCCGCGTAGCGGTATTCCGTGCAATTCCAACTCAATTAAAAATTGCGATCTCTGTTGGTATCGGTCTTTTCATTGCATTGATCGGTCTAGTGGATGCCGGTTTCGTACGCAGAACTGGTTCCGGTCCCGTCCCTGTAACTCTTGGTGATGGTGGAACACTAGTTGGCTGGCCAATCGTGGTCTTTGCTTTCGGTTTATTCTTGATGGTCGGCCTAATGGTCAAGAAAGTCAAAGCCGCTATTTTAATTGGAATCGTTGCTGCAACTGTTTTGGCAGTGGCAATTGAATCTGCATTTAAAATCGGTCCAAACTTTATTGCACCTGACAAGGTCAACCCTAAAGGCTGGGGATTAAACGTTCCTGCCTTGCCTGAGAAAATAATTGCAACTCCCGACTTCAGTATCATCGGAAGTTTCGATCTCTTCGGTGCATTCTCTCGAGTTAGTTTTGTTGCCGCGTTGCTATTTGTTTTCACACTTCTCTTGGCTGACTTCTTTGACACCATGGGAACTATGACTGCAATCGGCGCAGAAGCAGGACTAAATGACAAGGATGGAAATGTTCCTAATGCTAACAAGATTTTGTTAGTTGACTCAGTTGCAGCTATCGCTGGTGGAGCATCTTCTATCTCATCAAACACCTCATATATTGAATCAGCATCAGGTGTTGGTGAAGGCGCACGTACCGGATTAGCCTCTGTTGTTACCGGTATTTGTTTCTTGTTAACAACTTTCTTGGCTCCACTTGTTGCCATCATTCCTTACGAAGCAGCAACACCAGCATTGGTAATTGTTGGCTTCTTAATGATGACTCAAATCAAGGGAATCGAATGGAATGATTTGGGTGTTGCTATCCCAGCATTCTTAACAATTATCTTGATGCCATTTACCTATAACATCACTGTGGGTATCGGCGCTGGTTTTGTATCGCACGTAGTAATTCGTGCCGTGCAAGGAAAATCAAAAGAAGTTCACTGGTTACTCTGGTTGATTTCAGGGCTATTCATGGTCTACTTCTTGACTTCACCTATTAATACCTGGGTGGGTTAATAACAGTTAAAAAGTAAATAGCGCCGGTTCACCTAAAGTGGATCGGCGCTATTTTTTATTTAAATTGCTCTTGCGAACCAACGTCCATTTTCGTGCGTTAGATTTATTGTTAAACCGAAAGCTTGCGAGATATTTCCAGAAGTTAATACTTCAGAGATCGGCCCCGATGCAACAACTCCCCCATCTCGCAATAACAAGGCATGAGTAGTGCCACTTGGAATCTCTTCTACGTGATGAGTGACCAGCAAACTTGTAGGTGCGGCAGGATCAATTGCTAACCCACTCAATCTAGTGAGGAGATCTTCTCTGGCCCCTAGATCTAATCCGGCGGCCGGTTCATCTAAAATCAACAACTCCGGATCCGGCATTAATGCTCTGGCTATTTGAATTCGTTTACGTTCGCCTTCGCTCATGCTTCCAAATTTTTGGTCTTTGTTTTGAGAGACTCCGAACAAGGAAAGCATCCCCAAGGCTCTTGATTCATCCCAAAGATCATAAACTTCTTGCCACCGACCTGTGACGGCCCAAGAAGCGGTCATGACAACATCTAAAGCGCATTCATCTGGTGGAATTCGATCCGTTAACGCAGCGCTACTTAAACCGATTCGGTGACGCAGTTCAAAGACATCTACGCGACCTAACAACTCATCTAGCACCCTTGCTTGGCCTTTTGAAGGGTGGATCAAAGTGGCAGCAATAGCTATTAAAGATGTTTTGCCAGCCCCATTAGGACCCAAAATCACCCAACGCTGACCCTCATCTACTCGCCAAGTAATCGGCCCCAGGATTTGACGTCCACCTCGGGTCAAACAAACTTCGTTGAAATCGATTACTGACACAAGAGTAAAACCTACCTGATTGAGCGCCCTAATCTGCGCAAAAATCTCCAACGGAGTTAATGATATTGACGCTAATCTTGCCCACTGTGAGCGCCTCTATAACCCTTTCGGGCAATTTCCAACAAGGCATCACCCACAAGATGTTGGGCTGTTTGAACAATTTTCGGATTTCAGAGATTACTGAGGAAGTGCTTTCCGGCGAACTATCAGTTTCGGTGCTTCTAGATCACTCCGCTCAAGAGATTCAAAGTTCTGATCATTTCTTTCTTTTAAAGGATTTTGCACAACTCTCAAACTTGATCCTAAATTGTTCCGATATCGAAGCGGCTCCAAAGCATCGATTGCGACTGCAGCGAGATCAAAATTCCAACAAAAACAAGCGATTAGTCCTTTTAGACGTGGATTCGACATTGATACAACAAGAAGTTATTGAGTTGTTAGCAAATAAAGTAGGCGCTGGTGCAGAGGTAGCAAAGATAACGAATGCTGCCATGTCCGGTGAACTTGATTTTGTTGCGGCTTTGCATGCTCGAGTTAAACTACTGAAAGGTCTGCCTGAATCTGTGCTCGAAGAAGTACGTCAAGAGATTTCACTTACACCAGGTGCTCTTGAATTAATTAGAGGTCTAAAGAGATTTAATCATCATGTAGGAATCGTCTCGGGTGGATTCGTCGATGTGATTTCACCGTTGGCAAACGAACTTCAAATTGATTATGTCCGTGCAAATAAACTTGAGATTATTGATGGAATGCTCACCGGTGGCTTAGAGGGAGAGATCATCGACCGGGCAGGCAAAGCTAAATCTCTAGTTGATTTTGCTAAAACTTCAGGAGTGGATATCGCAGATACAGTTGCGGTCGGCGATGGTGCAAATGACATTGACATGCTAAAGAGTGCAGGTTTGGGAATAGCTTTTAATGCAAAACCAATTTTGCAATCAGTTGCAGACATTTCTTTGAACAGCACTCATTTGGACACGGTGCTTTACTTGATTGGTTTACCTGACCAAGATTTAGCGGCTAATTAAAGACGACAAGCGTGGATGTCTGTAACTAAAATTCCTCTAGCGCCCAATGACCACAAATCGTCCATTATCCGATGTGCATCTTGCCGTTTCACCATGGCTCGTATCGCCATCCAACCTTCTACCTTCAAAGGCGAAATCGTGGGAGATTCAATTCCTGGTGTTAAAGCGCAAGCAGCCTCAACTAAATCACTCTTTACATCGTAATCCATTAAAACATACTGTCTAGCGATGATCACACTATTTAATCGGTGAATCAAAATTTGCATCTCATTGCTTGTATTAGAACTGGAAATTAAAACTGCTTCACTCTCTAGTATTGAATCTCCAATAACTTTTAGACCCGCTTGGCGCAAGGTGTTACCGGTAGAGACCACATCGGCGATCGCATCTGCTACCCCTAGCCTGACAGCGCTTTCAACGGCACCATCAAGTTGGACCACATCAGCTTGAATAGATTTGCTCTCTAAATAACTTTTAACTAAACCCGGATAGGACGTGGCAACTCTTTTTCCGTTCAAAATCGATATAGCTTCACCACTTGTTGAAACTGGAACACCAAATCGAAAAGTAGATTTTCCGAAACCTAATGGTAAAAGTTCCTGTGCTTTCACGCCCGAATCAAGCAATAAATCTCGACCAGTAATTCCAATGCTTAATTCCCCTGAGGCAACATAGATTGCTATGTCCCGCGGTCTTAGGTAGTAAAACTCAATCTGATTAACTTCATCGATTGTTACTAAATCTCTCGTATCCGTACGTTGTTTATAACCCGCCTCTAGGAGAATCTTGATTGAATCCTCAGCCAAAGAACCCTTATTTGGAAGAGCTACACGTAACATTCCAACCCCATTTTCTACGTACTTGAAGAGACCTAGAGTTCTTGGTAAACCGCATCCATCTCAATTTCACGAGCCAACATCATCACTTGCAAATAATAAATTAACTGGCTGATCTCTAGCGCTAAATCCTCATCACTTTCATACTCTGCAGCCATCCACACTTCTGCGGCTTCCTCAATAATTTTTTTACCTATGGAATGGACTCCCCCAGCTAAGAGTTCTGAGGTGTTAGATCCTGCAGGTCGGGTTCGTGCAATCTCGCCGAGTTCCCGCCACAACTCTTCAAAGGTTTTCACACCTCATAGGATAGTGCAGGCACAACGATAGATGCGTTCCATTTACCTAGATCTTCAAGAGTTATTAACTTGGCTCACTGCTAATGATCTCAATTTGCGAACCATTTCTGCTGGATCTTCAGATTTATACACAGCAGAACCAGCCACGAATGTATCGGCCCCGGCCCGCGTGGCTATTTCAATGGTCGCAGCGGAAATACCACCATCTACTTGCAACCAAACATCACGATCCGAGGAGTTAAGTGCGCTGCGCACCTGAGCTACTTTTTCCATTTGGTCTTCCATAAAACTTTGACCGCCAAAACCCGGCTCCACTGTCATTACCAAAACCATATCTACTAGATCAATCAAATTAGAGATTGCGCTAAATGAAGTCTTTGGTTTCATAGCGACACCAGCTCGAGCGCCGTGTTTTTTAATCTCACGTATAAGTTTCTCAGGGTTTTCGCTAGATTCAATATGAAAAGTTACGCTGTCCGCACCGATTTCTGCATACTCAACACCTATTCGATCAACATCAGCAACCATTAGATGTGCATCTATAGGAATCGGACAATCTGAAATAATTTTCGCAGCGGTATCAAAATCAAAGGTAAAATTTGGAACAAATATATTGTCCATGATGTCTAAATGGATTAAATCTGAATCAGAAGCAACTTTAGAAATTTCGCTTGCAAGATTATTGAAATCTGCATTAAGTATGCTCGGTGTGATTCGTACGTGCATGCGGATAATCCTACTTCGAGACTCTTTGAAAAACGGCCAAGAACATTCCATCAGTTCCATGCAGACCAGGCCAGAGTTGAACTGAATTTGATTCCTGTAGATTCATTTCAATCGGGAAATGCTGGGCTGCAGGAATTGCTGTGAAATTTGGGTGTTCTGCTAAAAACTTGTCAGCATTGGCAATAGTTTCTGATGAATGCGGTGAGCAAGTTACGTATCCTAAAATTCCACCGATTTTGATCAATTTGCTGGCTTTTTCGAGTAAACCAATTTGGATTTTTACAAGATCGAGAATTTCATTTTGATTCTTTCTCCATCTCGCATCTGGTCTTCTGCGCAAAGCTCCTAAACCTGAACACGGAGCATCGACTAAAATCCTAGTAAAACTTTCCTCTTTGAATGCCGGCGTCAAACCATCACTCAAAATAATCGAATCGGTTGACCTCTGCATAAGTTTGGCTCTATGCGGAGAAATTTCATTTGCCACAAACCCTATGTTGCGTTCCTGTGCCCATCTATCCAAAAGTGCACTTTTACCTCCCGGACCAGCACACAAATCCAACCAGAAATCATCATTTTCAAGTGGGATATCAACAAATGCTTTACTTACCAAAAAAGATCCTTGATCTTGGACACTTGCACGCAAGCCCCTAATTGCCGGAATTTCACCGGGATCTCCTGCAATTTCAACGCCACTACTCACCCAAGGAGCGGGAGTGAACTCTAGATTACTTTCCAATAGTTCATTCTGGGAAGCTTCATTAGGCCATCCAATAACACATACCTTTGGATTCTTATTGTTTGCTATACATTCTTGCTCAACTCTATTCATATCTCCAAGTCTTTCGAGATAACTTTCTAGGATCCACCTCGGATGAGAATATTTTATTGAAAGTTGATCCAACTTGTCAGTGAAACTTAAATTTGAAACCCATTGATCGAAATCAAACTTGGAAACTTTTCGTAAGATTGCGTTGACAAAACCTGAGCTTGATTGGTTAATCTCTTGTTTAGTTAAAGTTACCGCTGTATCTACAGCTGCATGGGAGGCAACTCTCATGTTCAGCAGTTGATGTGCACCCATTCGAAGCACTTCACGAACTTCAAGATCTAATGTGTCTACTGGTCTATTGCTTACGCTGTCAATAATCTTGTCGTACGTACCACGCAATCGGATAGAACCATAAACTATTTCAGTAACAAGTGCTTTATCAGCTACTGAGAGATTACTTTCCTTGAGGAAACTAGGCAACGCGAGATTTGCATAGCTGCGTTCCTTCTCAATTGAAATTAATGCCTTTAAAGCGACCCTTCGAGAATGCAGCCCATTAGATTCAGACATATTTGATTTCTAATGCATCGTCCTTCGACTGAATCCCTCTGAACCAATCAGCACCTGACATCAAATTCTTCCCACTACTTTGAATCTTAATAACCTCAAGGTCAAAATCATTAGTTGCTACAAATAAATGCTTATTATCATACGTAATAGTGCCTGGAGTGTTTTCGCTTTTTATACCGCTTACTTTTACTTCATAGAAAAAAACTTCGTTTTCGCGAAAGGTACTTTTAGCACGAGGCGCCGGATTCAAAGCTCTAACCATATTTCTAATTGCTACTGCTGAATTATTCCAATCAATTCGCGACTCCGATTTATCAATTTTAGGCGCCGCAGTCGATAGCGAATCATCTTGTGGTTCTGGAGTTTCCAAATTTTGAATCTTAATCAACGATTCAGCAAGCACCCCAGGGACCAGGTGACCCATAATTTCTAGGCACTCGCCAGATGATTGCCCGTCATTAATTGACACTGATTTTTGAAGGTAAATAGGCCCAGTATCCATTCCAGCATCGAGCTGAAATATTGATATTCCTAAGCTGTCCTCGCCATTCCAGATGGCTCTTTGAACCGGTGCTGCTCCGCGATATTTTGGTAAAAGCGAAAAATGTACATTTATCCAACCATGTTTCGGTATTCCAAGAAGATCATTCGGAATTATCTTCCCGTATGCGATCACGACAACTAGATCTACCGAGGGAAGAAGATCTTCAGCAGTAAGAGCATTCAGAGATGTATAAAGATGAAGTGAATTCCTCTTTGCGAACTGCGCAGCAGGAGAATCAATTAAAGCGCTGCTACGACCCTGGGCAGCAGCAGGACGAGTTAGTACGCCAACAAGTTCATGTTCTGAGGAAGCAATCCATTCCAAAGAAGGGAGCACAACATTCGGAGTACCTGCGAATAAAATACGCACTAACTACCAAGGCCAAAAGTTGGGTGCGGTGAAACTCTGATTTCAGGGTTGGTAACTCCAAACCATTCAGATTCTCGCACCTCTCGAAGGGCTTCTTTGCGTAACTCTTTGCTTAATCGGTCGATAAACAAAATCCCATCAAGGTGATCTGTTTCGTGTTGGATGCATCTCGCCATTAATTCACTACCAACAATCTCGACAGGCTCGCCATGCATATTAAATCCTTGAGATACTACAGACAGGGACCTTTTGCAATCATAAACAAGTCCTGGAAAAGACAGGCACCCCTCATCGCCTTCTTGCATTTCAGAACTTAACTTCAATTTGGGATTAATTAAGTGGCCGATTTCATCGTCAATGTTCCAAGTAAAAACTCGTAAAGAAACACCAATTTGAGGTGCCGCTAACCCAGCACCACCTGCATCTAGCATCGTGTCAGTTAAATCTTTTACTAGGGACCTTAACTCCTTGTCGAAAGTTACAACTTCGAGCGATGGAGTAGCCAAAACTGGGTCCCCAAAAAATCTAATCGGCTGAGTGCTCACGGAGTTATTTTACAGTTCAATCGGGTCAACTCGGACCTTTAAGGCAGTTAATCCATGGGCACTTCTAATTCGACAGTAATTCAATAGCTCATCGACCAAACCTTGACCGTGTTGGTCAGAGGATCTCAAAATAATTTTAGAAAGGTAGACATCGTCTGTGGATTGAAGAGAGGAAACTAGGTAATTTTGTGAAAACTCTAACGCCATATTGTGTATATCAGCATGAGGGCCAATCACACTTATCGCTTTAAATTGAGGAGGTAATTGCAACTCCGTGCGCTCCATTAGGTCACGAGAAGCCGAATGCCAAGGATCCCATCTCAATAACGCTTGAAAATTTGGATCGGTGGCTACAACATCTAAGAAGACTTCAGCATTCTTTGATGCTAAAGCACTAACTGAAAACCAGTTCAACCTGGCTTGCTCTTCAGCATTCACATTTGCTCGTTCCAAGAAAATTCTGGAATCCAGAAAGACAATCGCTGAATACCCATTTTTGGCCCTGGGTTCACTGCCTGGTGTCGCAAGCACGATGCAAATATCTTGAATCTCTTCCAAAATCATAGAACCTTGCTTCGAACTTCTAATCGTTATCCCTGGAAATGCTTTTCCAATTTCTTCTACGGTACGTTCATCTCCAATACCTGAATGCCGAAAAGTTTTGCCTGCACAATAATTACATTGCCAATCTGATTGAAAAACCCCACACAACCCACAGACAATATTCTTCTTAATAGACGCAATTATCAATTTCCCGCCACATTCGCAGCGAGCGTGATTTGCGCATTTTTGACAGACTAGCGAGCGAATATAACCTCTCAATGGAACTTGAATTAATACCGGTCCACTTTGTAAGCCTTTTTGAATGGTCTTCCAAGCTTTAGTCGAGATTCGACCTCGTTGATCAGGTGAACTCAATTCCGAGATTCCATTGAATCTTGGGGAAAATTCTCTAAATACTTCGCGTGGTGGGTACAAACGTTTTAGCCATCCCGCCAGAACGTATCTAGTCGCTACTAAAGATGGTGAAAAACTTCCAAGAATTAGGGCACACCCCTCTTGTCTGGCTCTTTCTATTGCCACCTCTCGCGCATGCCACCCTGGCGTTCGTATCTCGCTGAAATTTTCATTTCCTTCATCCCACACAATAATGAGAGACAGATCTTGAATCGGCAAGAAAATTGCCCCTCTTACTCCAATCACAACTTGAACGTTCCCATTGAGTATTTGTAAATAGTTTGAATATCTCTGACTTTTAGTTAATTCAGAACTCCAAGTCAGAATATTCTTGCCAATTCCACTATCTAGAAAAATACTCAAGCACCTGTCGACGCTTTTTGCGTCAGGTACCAGAATTAGCACGCTTCCGTTTCGAACTTTGCAAATTTCAGCCATAAATTCAAAAGGTTCAGTGGCTGGAAGTGGTGTCCAGATAACATGAGAGACTTCTCCACTTTTTAGTGAATCAAAGTAGGACTGCGGGTAATGTCGAATCAAATCGTTATTGACTGGTCTCTCATCCGAATACTGAGGCGAAACTTCTTTAGCATTATTTATTGCAACTGGAATCGCAAAACGAAGTACATCCATAATATTGCTCGCATATTTTCTAGCAACCGCTCGCGATAAATTCAAGATACTAGCGGTCAATAGTGGCGCTTCGTTATTAACTTTTTCGATGTATTGCATGCGACCGACATGCGCTGAACTATTGGCTCTCCCCACAATAAATCCATCGCATTTTCGACCATTAAAGGGTACGCGTACTGAAACACCAGGTGTGGCTAACTCAGACAGTTCTTCAGGAACTAGGAAATCGAACTCTTGATCTAAATGAAATACTCCAGTGTCAACTAAAACTCGAGCAACTGGTGAACTGGATGCGGGTTTACCTTGTATTTTGGGCGCTCTTTGCCTTACTAAGGTTAAAGCTTTTGGTACTTGCGCCACCTGTAACTCACAATCCTAATGCGGTGCGTAACTCCGTTGCTCTGTTAGTTTGCTCCCAAACAAATTCTGGCAGTTCCCGGCCGAAATGACCATAGCTACTAGTTTTGCGATAAATAGGGCGCAACAAATTCAAATCACGAATAATTGCGGCAGGTCTCAGATCAAAGACTTCCATGACCGCACTTTGGATTTTCTCCTCTGAGAGTGCGCTCGTTCCAAAAGTTTCTACAAAGAGACCAACAGGTTTTGCTTTGCCGATTGCATATGCAACCTGTACTTCACATCGATCGGCTATGCCAGCAGCCACTACGTTTTTCGCAACCCATCTCATCGCGTAAGCAGCAGATCGATCAACTTTTGAAGGATCTTTTCCACTAAACGCTCCACCACCATGGCGTGCCATGCCACCGTAAGAATCAACGATAATTTTCCGACCAGTTAATCCGGCATCACCCATTGGGCCACCAACTACAAATCTTCCCGTTGGATTTATATACGCATTGATATTTTTACTTGGAAGTTCATACATTTCTAACACTGGTGCTATGACTTCTCGCATTAAATCTTTCTGCAAAACTTTTTCGAGATCTATTCCCTCATCGTGCTGAGTAGATACAACTACGGTATCCAATCGAACTGGACGATGCCCGTCGTACTCGATGGTTACTTGGGTTTTTCCATCTGGTCTTAAATACGACAAATTTCCATTTTTACGAACTTTCGCAAGTTGTTCTGCCAACCGGTGCGCCATAGCAATTGGCAATGGCATCAATTCTGGGGTGTCATTGCATGCGTATCCAAACATCAACCCTTGATCACCAGCGCCTTGTAAGTCAAGCGGATCTACCGATGAATCACTTCTTCTTTCAAATGCATCATCAACGCCTTGAGCAATATCAGGAGATTGTTTTCCGAGAGAAATGCTAATTCCGCAAGATTGTGAATCAAATCCAACCTCACTTGAGTTGTATCCGATATCTGCAACCACACTACGAACTAAAGACATCAAATCAGGTGATGCTGTAGTCGTAACCTCCCCAGCAATGTGAATTTGCCCTGTAGTTAATAGCGTCTCAACGGCTACGCGAGACTTTGGATCTTGAGAAAGGAAGCTATCTAAAATCGCATCAGAGATCTGATCCGCCATTTTGTCTGGGTGGCCCTCAGTTACAGATTCCGAGGTAAAAAGGCGATTTGGCACTGCGCTAATCTAGTCGTTTCGCTACTAAATC
>Ga0209297_1000278_pt1 | contig 34330 bp, 58 predicted proteins | sample S_130805_MF_Meta_FD_187322 | JGI IMG/M metagenome (GOLD analysis project Ga0209297, IMG submission 187322) | Freshwater microbial communities from Lake Simoncouche, Canada to study carbon cycling - S_130805_MF_MetaG (SPAdes) (version 2) | ecosystem: Environmental > Aquatic > Freshwater > Lake ...
TTACCTGAAGAAACAGTATGTATTGGTCAAGAGATAGATGGAAATATAGCAGCAGTCGTTGGTTTTAACAATTTTATGCCAAATGCGTGTCAGATTCATATTGGTGCTACAGACAGTAACTGGATAAGTAAAGATTTATTATGGGCTACGTTTGATTACCCCTTTAATAAATTAAATCTTGGGGTTATAATAGGTCAAGTATGCGCTAATAACGCAGACGCACTAAGGTTAAACCGACACTTAGGCTTTAAGATTGTAGCTGAAATACCCGATGCTCATATGGATGGGGATTTGGTAATTATGACTATGAGGAAAGAAGATTGTCGGTTTTTAGACATCCAATGTCCTCTAAGAAAGTTTAAAGGAGAATGATATGGGTGGTGGTGGATTTTTAGGATTAGGGACTGATGCTAGTGCGCCTCCTCCTCCTGACTATAAGGCGGCAGCACAAGAAACAGCACAAGGAAACTTAGATGCTGCAAGAGCTGCGACTGCCGCTAATCGTGTTAATCAAGTAACCCCTTACGGAAACTTAGATTATTCCATTACAGGTCAAGACCCATATGGCAATCCAACATGGACTGCTAATACTTCTCTTTCAGGCATCGGTCAACAACTATTAGATACCCAAAATCAAACTAGTTTGGGCTTAGGTAGCACAATTAATGCCCAACTTGGTCAAGTGCAAAATACAATGGGTCAAGGATTTAACCCTAATTTGCCAACAACAGGATATAACGCAGGTCAGACATATTACGATGCAGCAATGCAACGATTACAGCCTCAATTACAACAAAGTCGTGAGGCATTAAACAACCAGTTAGCTAATTCGGGTATACCTGTAGGTTCTGAGGCTTATATGAGAGCGCAGATGAGTCAAGCTCAGAAAGAAAATGACTTATTGGCAGCTAATACAACGCAAGGACTTAATGCTGGTTTAGCTGCAAATCAACAAGCATTTGGTCAAGAACTTACAAAATACAATATTCCTTTAAATACATTAAGTGCATTGCGTACAGGCGCACAGGTACAGAATCCTACATTTGTAAACTCTGCACAGCAAGCAACTACTTCAGGTGCTGATACTTTAGGTGCTGCTCAGATGGGTTACAACGCTCAGATGGGCGACTTTAATTCTAAGGTTGCACAACAAGCTAACTTTAATGCTGGCTTGATGGGTCTTGGTGGTGCAGCAATGATGTCTGACATCCGCACCAAAGAAAACATTAAACCGATTGGCTGGTTACCCAACGGATTATTTGTCTATGAATACGAATATAAGCCCGAATGGAAGGCTGAAGCTGGTCATGGCAAGTTTATTGGCGTCATGGCTCATGAAGTTGAAGAAGTCCAACCTGAAGCTGTTATATATAGAGCTGACGGATACAAAATGGTTAATTATGGAGTGTTAAATGGTTAATCCCTACACATCAATGTATATGCCCAACGGTTTTCAACAAGATCAACAGGGTTTAATGCCAACATTTCAAAATATTGGTCAGCAACAAGCTAACCAAAACGCTGCATTGCAAGAACAAGCCCAGCAAGTACAGCAGGCTGGTATTACGCAAAAAGGCAAGCAATTAGGTGGTGATGCAAGCCAAGTAGCTATGGCACAAGCACTTAGAAATCAAAATGGTGTTACACCCATGCAAAATGCTCAAGCGTACATGAATTCTAAATACAATCGTGATCCTTTACAGCCTGATTATGGTCAAGGAGCTAATGCTGCTCAACAATATTACGGTGCTGATTACAATCCTAACGCTGGATGGAGTTCATAATGGCTGATCAATACGGTAATTTATCACCTGAAGAATACCAACAACAACAACAGATTAATCGCCAACAAAAAATGGCGCAAATGTTAATGTCGCAAACTCAGCAACCACAAGGTCAAATGGTTAGTGGTCGTTTTGTAGCCCCTAGTTTCTTTCAAAACATACTTCCTTTGGTAAATATGTATCAAGGGCAAAGATTAGCAGAACAGGCTGACACAAAAGCTGCTTCATTAGCTGAGGCAATTCGTGGCAGAAACGCAACTGAAGCCCAAGATATTATTAAAACATTACAAGGTACTTCAGATTACAAGCCTGCTGTTATGCCTATGATTACTACTGACGAACATGGATATCCATATCCTCCAAATGTTGCACAAGTAGGTCAAGCACCTGATAGACAAGCTGCATTAATGAAAGCATTAAAATCAACAAGCCCTATGGGTCAAATGGTTGCCAATACATTAATAACTAAGTCTTTAGAAGACCCTAAGCAATTTAATTTGGGTGCTGAAGAAACACGTTTTATACAAAATCCTGATGGATCAATTAAAGAAATTGCTACTGGTAAAGGAAAAATAGAAAAGCCACCAGTATCTTATCAAGAATTTTTATTAGCAAAGCAAGATGGATTTAAAGGTTCTTTTAATGATTATCAGACTATGGACGCTAATCGTAAGCGACCTGTTACTAGCGTAACTGTTCCTGTAAGTGTAACTACTCAAAAAGCGTATGGTCAAGAATTTGGTGGATTAATAGCTAAACAGGATGTGGATAAATATTCTGTAGCTCAAACTGCTCCAAAAATATTACAACAATCTATGCAAATTAAAGATTTAGTAAGCAAAGGTGCGTTTACAGGTACAGGTGCAGATTTTGCATTAAGCGCAGCAAAAGCATTTAATGTTGCAGGTGTAGAAAATAAAGATAAAATTAGAAATACAGAATTACTTGTATCTAGTCTTGGTCAAAACGTGCTTAATAACATTAAAACTTCAGGTCTTGGTGCTGGTCAAGGATTTACTGATAAAGATCGTCAATTCTTGGAGCGTGTTGTTGGCGGACAAATTGCATTGGATAAAAACACCATTGTTGAATTGGCTAATTTACAAGAAAAAGTGGCTAAAGCATCTATGTCTCAATGGAATGATCGCTTTAAAACAATGCCAAAAGAAGTTATACAAGCAACAGGTATTACTCCTGTTTATATGCCGTTAAACACAAATCCAAAAGATGTATTTGGTGCTGCTGACGCAATTATAGGAAAATAATAATGGCTACTGCTGAAGAATACGCACAGTGGATTGTTAAAAACGAGAGCAAAAAAGGTTCTCCTGAGTTTGATACTGTTGTTCAAGCCTATCAATTGGCAAAAGAACAAGAGTTTTCTCAAGCACAAGAACAAAACGTGTTTGAAACTAAACCTAGAAGTACGTTAGGGGTTATGGGTCAAAGTGCTATTAAAGGTGTTGCTGGACTTGGTGATATAGTGACTGGCGCAATTCCAAATGCTATGGAACTTTATCGTTATGCCACAACCCCTAATGCACAACTTGGTAAAATTTCACAGCCAGTAACGCAGTCTTTGATACGTTCGGGTGTTTTAAAACCTGAAAATGAACCTAATAACCCGATGTTAAAAGCCATAGATTTTACTACCCAATTAGCTACTGGCGGTGGTATTAATCCTATGAATATAGCAAAAAATACATTGCCAAAGTTAGGTAGACTAGGATTACAGGGTGGTGTAGGTACAGGCACTCAACAATTTCTTGAATCAGCAGATGTAGGCCCATTAGGACAAATGGCAGGTACAGCATTAACAATGGGTGTAGCAGGTTCACCAACTGCATTACGTTCTACTGTTGGTGATGTATCTAGAAATGCACTTAAAAACGTAAGCCCTGAACAATTAAAATTAGCTGATTTGCTGATGCAAGATGCTAGAAAATTGGGTACACCATTAACGGCTGCTGAGGCATTAGCACAGGTAACTGGTGGTAATCGTTTGACTAGCACACAAAGAATTGTAGAAAATGCCCCTAAATCATCACAGATGATGGCTGACTTTATGAATCAACGACCTAATGCTAACGTCAACGCTTTTAACCAAACTGTAAATCAAGTTAGTCCTTTTATTACTAGGCCAGCTACATTAAATAAAACTGCGGAAGATTTTATTACTCGCTCTGAAGCGGGATTAACTAAAGGTACTAATCCAATTTATGCAAAAGCAGAATTAGAAATTAGACCAACAGAATTAGAAATAAAAAATTTAATATCTACACCTAAAATTGGTTCTTCTATTAAAAATGCTATAGATCATGTAATTTCTGATCCAAATTCAGGCGCAACTGGATTAAAACCAACTGATTCAGTTACATTAATGGCTGCTAAAAAATATTTAGATGAATTGTATGTAAATCTTGCAAACCCCTCTAAAGAAGGTTTTTCTGCAACTAAAAGTGCTTTTGTTTCTACAGCGTCAAGAGAATTAAATGATTTTTTAAGAGCAAAATCCCCATCATATGCTAAAGCTAACGACATTCAATCAACTGCTATTACAAAAGACATTTTGCCTAGAAAACAAGGAATGTTAGGTCAATTAGCTGATACTGGTGGAACTACAGAAAGCATGATGGCGGCACAAAGGGGTATCTTAATGCCTCCAGCACCTATGGCTACATCACCCAAAGAAATATCTGCAACGATTAAATTATTGCGTAGAGAAGACCCTAATGTACTTGCCGATTGGACTGGACAAACTTTACGAGGTATTTTTAATGAAAATTCTCAAAATTTACAGTCAGGTGCAAATCAATTTGGTGGGGCTAAATTTGCTGCTTCAATAGCTGGCAATCAAGCTCAAAGAGCTAACCTTAAAACACTTGTTTCTGAAAGTGCAAGCCCTCAAGCATGGAAAGGATTTGAGACCATGTTGGATGTATTTCAGGCACAAGGTAAGCGTTTACCTGCTGGCTCTGCTACAGCGTTTAATAAGGCTGAACTAGATGTATTAAGTGGTGGTGGAAACTTGGCAAAATTAGCATTAACCCCTACAAAACCATCTAAAATAATGGATGTGTTTGAAGAATTTAGGTTAGGCTCTAATACTAAAAAATTAGCTGAATTATTAACTGATCCTGACGGCATTAAGAAATTAGAGGCACTATCAAAAACTAAGCCTAATACGGCAAAAAGAGAAGTTTTAACTAACTCTATAGCTGGTGGATTAATCGGTGGAAAAGAACCAATTGAGGAGAATCAACCATGAGTCGCAACGGTAACGGAATATTCAATCTTCCTGCTGGAAACCCTGTTCAAACTGGCACTACTATCAGCTCTACATGGGCTAATAACACCCTCTCAGACATTGCTAATGCTCTTACGCAGTCTATTGCTGCCGATGGTCAGACTACGATTACAGGCCCATTAATTGGTTTAGATAGCACAGTAACATTTGGTGGTACAGGGCAGATTAATCTTCCTGTAGGAACAACTGGACAAAGGTCAGCTACACCATACGCAGGTATGATTCGTTATAACTCTACATTTGCACAGTTTGAAGGATATTCAGCAAGTGGATGGACTCAGGTAGGTGGTGGTGCAACTGGTGGCGGTGGGGATCAAGTATTTGTTCTTAATAGTACGGTTGTAACTACTAACTATACACTTCCATCGGGCAAGAATGCGGAATCCGTCGGGCCTATATCTGTTGATAGTGGTATTACAGTCACAATTCCTACAGGTCAAAGATGGGTAGTATTGTAATGAAAACTACTTTAAAATAAGAGAAAGTAAAGGATAAATCATGCCGTATGGTCAAATTCAGGTCGATACAGTCAAAGACAGTTTAAACAATACATTAGCACCATCAAGTGCGGTGTTAAATGCTCAAGTGTATCTCGTATCTAATAAACTAAATGGCAAGCAATATGTAGGTCAAACAATTAATCCACATCTTCCGATTGGTCATGGTCGTATTTTAAAAAGTGCGTATAAGTTGCATGGCAAAGATAATTTTACTTATGAACCAATATGTAAAGGAATTAATAATAGAAGTAGTTTAAACGCCATAGAACGCTTTTGGATTAGTGCTATTGATACAATTACACCCAATGGCTATAACATTGATTTGGGTGGCTCTGAAGGTTCTATATGGACAAATGAGCGTAAAGAAAGAATAAGTATTGCTCGTACAGGTAAGAAATTAAACAGACCACTTGGTAGTAAATCAGGTATGGCAGGTAAAGCATATCCTGAAGAAGGCAAGCGTAAATTATCTGAAGCATTAAAAGGTCGCATTGGAACAAATCTTGGTAAACTTGCTTCTGAAGAAACCAAAGCAAAAATGTCGGCTAGTCAAAAGGCTAAAGCTGATTCTTTTGAAGTTCACCCCAATATTGGCAAAAAAGCATCTGAAGAAACAAAGGCTAAAATGCGAGCGTCTAGAGCAAAGAGAATTTATACTGATGAAGATAAACAAAAGATTAGCGAGGCTGTAACAGCTTGGCATCAACAACGTAAGGAGCAAGCATAATGCCATATGGAACGGTTAATGCCGACTTAATAACAGGCTCTACAGGTGGGACAATGTCTCCTGCAAGCACGTTTGGCTTCAAATCAAGAATCATAAATGGAAGCATGGTTATAGACCAAAGAAATGCTGGTGCTAGTGTTACTGCAACAGGCTCTAATTATTGTTTAGATAGATGGCAAATGCTTGCTTCTGTAACTTCTAAATTTACAGTTCAACAAAATGCTGGTTCGGTAACACCGCCTGTTGGGTTTAGTAATTATTTAGGAGTTACTTCTTCTGCTGCTACTTCATTAGGTGCAACAGATTATTATTTAATTACCCAAAAAATAGAAGGATTTAATACGTCCGATTTGGCATGGGGAACAGCTAACGGAAAAACAATAACTGTATCGTTTCAAGTGTATTCCTCTTTAACAGGTACTTTTGGTTTTGTTTTAAGAAATAGTGCTGGTTCTAGTGTATATCCAGCAAGTTATACAATATCTACTGCAAATACATGGACTTCAGTTTCAGTAACGGTTTCAGCACCACCTAACGGAACAACATGGATTGGTGCAACTAATGGCATTGGAATTGAATTAGATTTTGGATTAGGTGTAGGCTCTACTTATAGTAATACTGCTGGAACTTGGACAACTGGTGGATTAGGTGTTACAGGAGCAACATCAGTAGTCGGCACAAACGGTGCAACATTCTACATAACAGGTGTACAACTAGAAGTAGGAACAAACGCTACTAGCTTTGACTATAGACCTTATGGGACTGAGTTAGCTTTGTGTCAGAGGTACTATGAAATGTACCCAAGCATGGCTTACAGAAACTCTAATGGAACAATTTTGACAGGAGGAGCTATTTTTGGAAACATGGTAAATACTCTTGTTGGATTTTCAGGCAGTACAGGAACACAGGCTTCAATTTCAACATCTTTTAAAGTAGAAAAAAGAGCAACACCTACTGTTACTTTATCTACTCGGTCAACATCTTATACAAATCAAGTTGAAACACGAGGCGGTTCAGGTGTTTATTCAAACTTGGATAAAACAACTTCTGGTATTTCTGTTATAGCCAATCAAGTTGCTGGTGGAGCTGATTGTTATATTGGATATGGTTATGAAGCATCAGCGGAGTTATAAATGAAAAACTATCAATTAGAAAAACTTGTTTCAACAATTGGGTTACCCAATCCAACTACACATAATTCTGTTTTTGGTATTACAGAAGATGGTCGTTATTTAAGCATTCCTTTTGATGAAGCTAACACAGACTACCAAGCATATTTAAAATGGCTTGAAGAAGGCAATGCCCCCACCCCAGCAGATGAAGGAGTAACACCATGAGTGTAGTGATAAATGCCTCAACGACTTCAGGGCTTGTAATGACCTCTGACTTGTCAGGTAGTCTGCAATTTCAAAACAATGGCATCAATCTACCAATGGGTGGTGTAGCACCTGCGTTTAGTGCTTATGGAACTGCTGGTCAATCTTTAGCTAATGGTGTTTTTACAAAAATAGCTTTTAATACAGAATTATTTGACACAAATTCAAATTACGACTCAACAACAAACTATCGTTTTACTCCTACAGTTGCTGGATATTATCAAATAAATGCCAATATATTTACTTCTGCAAGTGCCGCTGGATTAGCTTTTATTGTTGTTTATAAAAATGGAAGCACTTACTGTAATGGAAACATTGTGCCAAATACAAATGGCGGATATATTACCGCTAATTGTTTAGTTCAATGCAATGGTTCAACTGATTATATTGAAATTTATGCCTATCAAAATTCGGGAGTTTCTCTAACTTTTGGTTCAAGCACTTCAGCATTTCAATTTAGCGGTTGTTTAGTGAGAGGTGCATGATGACTTTATATGAAAAAATAATGGCTTTATATCCTAGCCTTACAGACAAAGATTTTACAACTGTAATTAGATTACAAAACGATTCAGACGGTAAAGGCGATTACATAAAAGAATGGAATCATTCCTTACCTAAACCAACTCAAGAACAATTAGCATAAAATGCCAATAACAATTAGCGGAGACTCGCCTAACTTTTCTAGTGCAGAATTTACTACTGCTAGTGTTACTACACTAAACGCACCATCAGGTGTCTTGGCTACTCAGAACGGTATGACTGGAATTGCAAAGGCATGGGTAAATTTTCAAGGTGGTAACGGAAACACATCAGGAACAATTAATGGCTCATACAATGTTAGTTCTGTAACTGCAAATGCAACAGGAAGTTGGACTGTAAATATTACTACTGCACTTCCAAATGCAAATTATTCAGTACAAACAGCTGTAAATTATAGTTCTAGTCATAATCAAAATGCTCTTTCTTTTTACGGAACTAAAACAACAACGGCTATCAATGTTTATTGTGTTGTTGCGGCTAACGCAGCTTCTTTAAGTTGTAGCAATTATTCTGTTGCAGTATTTAGTTAAAGAAAAAATAATATGGCACAAATAATCATATACACAAATGACAATGGCAATGTATCTGTTTGTATTCCTACAGGCGAATTACCAATTGAAGATGTATTGGTTAAAGATTGTCCTGAAGGTGCAATAATTATTGATGATTCTGAACTTCCTGCAGACAATGAATTTTTTGATGCGTGGGAATTAGTAAACGGTAAGGTTGTAGTTAACCAAGCTAAAAAACAAGCAATAATTGACGCACAAGAAGCCCAAGTAACCGCAAAAGAATCAGCAATGGCTAAACTTTCTGCACTTGGATTAACTGAAGATGAACTCAAGGCTCTGATTGGATAAATTATGGCAGATATTGATCCAGTTAAAGTTGGTGTTATGTGGCAGAAAATGGAGACTATGGAACGTGAAGTTTCAGAGCTTCGTGAAGATGTCAAGACACTATTAGCGTTAGCCAATAAATCAAAAGGTGGTTTGTGGGCTGGCATGATGGTGGTATCTGCTATCAGCTCTTTAGTTGGATTTCTTTCTCACTATTTTTCTATTAAATAATGGATACGTTAGAGATACTAACGAAGATATGGCCTTTACTAGTAGCGTTTGTTACGTTAGTTATTGTCCTCGCTAAGATGGATAATAAAGTATCTGTATTAGAAGAAAAAGTTAGAACGCTGTTTGATCTTTGGAATAAAAAATGAATATCCAAGATATTTTAAAAGCTGTTTTACCTATTGTGGTAGCGTGTTTAGCTTGGTTACTTGGTCAAGTTTCGGACTTTTCTACTCGATTGACTAAGATTGAAGGTCAAATGCCAGCTTTAATTACCAAAGAAAATGTACCAACTGACTCACCTCTTTCTGCTGAAGCAAGGCATAAACTAAGAAATGAAATTTATACTGATATACACCAACTTCAAGTAAAAGTTCAGTTGCTTGAAGAACGTGAAAAATATGGGAAAAAATAATGTTCGGGATAGATGATATTTTAGCCGTAGGACTTAAACTTGTTGACAAGTTTGTTCCTGATCCACAGGCCAAGCAAGAAGCCCAATTAAAGCTCTTGGAGATGCAACAGAACGGTGAGTTGGCTCAGTTACAAGCTGACATGAACGAGCAACAGGAAGTCACCAAGCGTCAGCAAGCAGATATGATGTCTGATTCATGGTTATCTAAGAACATTCGACCAATGACTTTAGTGTTTATTTTGGTTACTTATACCGTATTTGCCATGATGTCAGCATGGGACATAGAAGTAAACAATAATTACGTTGAGCTGCTTGGTCAATGGGGTATGCTAATTATGTCTTTTTACTTTGGTGGTCGTACTCTTGAGAAAATTATGGAGATGAAGAAAGGAAAATCTGATGCTAAGTAAAGAAGAACTTAATAATATTTTTGAATATAAAAATGGCGATCTTATACGAAAAAAAACTGGAAAAATCATTAATTCATCATCAAACGGATACCTTAGAGCAAGAATAAATAAAAAAAATTACTTTGCTCATCGCATTATTTTTATGATGAATTATGGTTTTGTTCCAAAAATTATTGATCACATTAATGGAAATCCATCTGATAATAGAATAATTAATCTTAGAGAAGCAAATAATAGTCAAAATGCTTGGAACAGAATAGCTAATAAAACTGCAACAAATAATATTAAAGGTCTTAGATTACGGACAAATAACAAATGGGAAGCAAGAATACAAGTTGATAAAAAATCAAAATATTTAGGTGTGTTTGATGATCTAGAACTTGCAGAACTTGTTGTAATAGAAGCAAGAAATAAATATCATAAGGAGTTTGCAAATAATGGCTATTAGTAATTGGGATAAATCTTGCGACATGGTGCTTGCTCACGAAGGTGGGTTTACTAACGATCAACGTGATTCAGGTAATCATTTAGCAGACGGTAGACAAGGCTCTACAATGCTTGGATGTACTCAGGCTAACTGGGAAGCGTATGTCGGTCATAAGGTCACCCAAGACGATATGAAGAAGCTAACCAAAGATGATGTTAAGCCTCTCTATAAAAAGAACTATTGGGATGCTGTGTCAGGTGACTTACTACCTACAGGACTTGACTACGCAGCATTCGATTTTGCCATCAATGCAGGCCCAAGTGCTTCAAGAAAGATGATTCAACGTGCATTAGGTGTAACTGCTGATGGTGCGTTTGGCCCTAAAACAATGGCTGCTATTGAAGCTGCTGATGTTAAAGAACTCATGCAAAAGTTTAGTGACGCTAAAACAACATTCTATAAAAGCCTAAGTAACTTTAATGTATACGGTACTGGCTGGCTTAGACGTGTTGCGGATGTCCAAGCCGTAGCCAATAAGATGATTGGTTAGCCCTTATAGTATTTCCATTTTTCAATGAAATAAGGGTTTTTTGAAGGTCGGATAAAACCAAATCGTTCCCATGTTTTTAATACGTTAGTTGCTTCAGGTTTTACCCATACAAACAATTGTGGATTAAATATTTTTGCTGGTGTCATTTTGGTTCTCCTACACATCTATAAAGTTTGTATGATTTAGATGGATGCCATTTGTCTAATATGGTATAGCCAGCTCTACGCAGTTCTCCAACACGAGTTGATAGCTTCATACCACCACCATTAGTAAATGCGTCTAGTGGGCTTATCCAACGTTTCTTAGCTAGTTTTACAATAATTTCATATTGACTCATTTTTCACTCCTTGTATATATTAAATTTGAGTTAGGACTTAATGAAATAACCAGTGCTTTTAACTGTTCTATTTCAGCGTGTTGTTGACGTAATGTTTCAGCCGCTTTATTAATGTGAGTACCTGTATAAAACTGTTCTAATCTATCTGCTAAATCGTTTGCGTTCATTTTTTACTCCTTGCTATCCTACAGTCAGCCTTTTCTTGAGGTGTGAAGTCAGGACTAATCTCAGCCAACTCACAACTCTTTGTACCCCAGTGCGTTCTTGTTTCTTTACGAGCAAGTTCAGTCATAAAGATCAGATAAAAACAAATAATAAGCGTGGCTGTATAAACCACACCCATTTTCATAATTTATCATCCTCAAAGTCACGTTGAGCTTGTATTCTGGCAAACTGCTCACGACTTTCAACAGATATACACCACATTAATCTACCTAGTTTTTCAAAGTCCTTAGACTTTAAATATTCTTCAATAGATTCTGCCTGTTCAATAGTCGCTGAATATATATCTTCGCTAAAGTTCTCAAACAATGTGTGATCATAGTCAGCATTGTGATTGACTAATTCTTTAACACGTTCTTCAATAATATCTTCAGCAGCAGCATAGCGTTCTGCTTCTGTATCTGTGGTTAACCAAGAATCGTAGCTCATTAGAATCCCCTCACTATAATCCAGCACAGAATTGCTGGGCCAAACATGATTAATGCTCCAATAACTGCTTCTATGAATGTTTGCATTTTATTTCCCTTTAAAATGATTAATGAATACAACAACTACAGAATAATTAAGTTTTGTTAATAATGCAAGTAGGTAGATTCCCTAGTGTGTAAAAATACAACAAAAGGGAAAGTCAGAGATAGGCACGTATGGGCTAAAGGGAATAAGCCCCCTACCCCTGACTTAGATTATTTTTTAATTGAAAGTAGCTTAATAAACATTTAAACATTTCCCAATGTTTTTGTAAATCTGCTTGTTCTATTTCGTGTATCTGCGTTTCTGTTTCACTAACAAACACAATGGCGCAACGTGCATTTGGCATATTTAATCCATGTGCATACGCTACCAACTGTAGTATCATTTCAGGATAGACAGATGCGTTTTCAAGGGATTCTTTCGTCTTAAAATCGCAGATGATACCCTCTTTAGAAGATAAGTCGCATTTACCTGCGTAACCCAATGGATGAGCAAATGATTGCTCGCAGTCATAAAACTGATCTCCAAAGTGTTCTCTTAATGCTGCTTCAGTTCTACGTGTATAGCTAGGGTACTCAGGCAAATACACTAGGGTAAAGTATGCCTCTAATACATTGTGCATAGCTGTACCACGATTCATAGCATCTCGACCAGTAGCCCTTGAATCTTCTGTTACACGCTTTAACCAATCGGCTTCAGGCTCGTTTTCTCCACGAGGTAAGGTAAGACTAGCCAGTAAGACTTGTTCTTGCTTCCAACGCTCTAAAGGTGGTTTCGCAAGGACATTAATAATTGTAGTTACTGAAGGTAATAAACCCTCTTTTTTAGCGTCTGCTAATGTGGTGTTCCGTACATTACCATTTTTTGCTATACGTGTATAGCTTGGAGTTCCATCTTTTTCATACCAATGGCTTGAACTACTTTCAGATGTAATGATCATATTTTCCCTTTATGAACCTATAAGTTAAACAATAAACTACTTAATGATACCTATAATGCACATTTATAAGTCAATATGCACACAATGAGTTACATACAACACAAAAATTATTTTTCAATTGCTTTTTTTATAAATACTACTAAGTCAACGTGTTCACCACACCAGTCATCAGGTGATTTATTTTGAGTTGCTGGAAACCTACGACAAATGCCCATTGAATCAAAGTTCTTTGGGCTATACCAGTATTTGCAAGTTTTACAGTTCATTTTATCCCTTTTAAAGTGAACACTACCCTATTCATGTTGCTGCATGAATTTTAAATAAAGTTAATAATCTTTAAGAATATACAATCTTATCTGACAAATCAGAAGCACGTCTCATAACCTGTTCAACAAAACGAGCTAAACTCGTCTCATTAAACTGGTATACAGTACGTTCTTCATCTACGTTAAAATACTGCGTAAACGTGTCAGAGTGTGATTTCGCATATTCACGAATCATATTATCCATACAAACCTAAAATGGTAAATCCTCAGGAATATCACCCAAAGATAAAGAAGCATGATTTGATATGCTTGCCGTATCAATAGGTGGACTCTTTACTTCTTTACTACCCAACAACTGCATATTGCTTACTTGAATATTTACTGCGTACTTTTCTACACCAGCTTTGTCGGTATATTTATTGGTTTTAATCTTGCCCTCAATGTAGACTTGAGTACCTTTAGTAATTAGCCTAGATGCTATGTCAGACAACTTACCAAAGCAGCTAATGTTATGCCACTCCGTTTGATCTACCATATTGCCGTTTTTATCTTTGTACTTTTCAGACGTTGCCAAGCTAAAACTAGTAACACTTGCACCATCACCAAACGCACGAGTCTCAGGGTCTTTACCTACGTTTCCAACTAAAATAACTTTATTTACCGACATGATCTGTTCCTAATTTTTTTTCTAACATTGAAATAGCATCAATAGCTTGATTTCTATCTAAAAGCGTTACAGAAGGTTTTTTAAAGAAAGCAAGTAACTTAGCCTCATCCGAACCTGATTGTTCAATCAAAGCGTTTATAGACGCTATTTGTTGAGATGTTGCACTTGGAGCTACAGGTGCTGCTTTTTCAGATGCAGAGTTTCCATCATCGTCAGCTTGGACTATTCCAACAACCGCAGCCAAAGCATAACGTCGCATATAAGTAATTGCTGATCCTGCGCCTTGTGCGTCAGGCTTGCTCACAGGAAGGCTCATTGTCTGGGAAATCCATTCGCCTGAACTATGAGTAATGATGGTAGTTAATTCCATATTCCCATTCAAGTAATCACCAGGGAACTGCATAACTGCTAAACCGTTAAGTGATAACTGCTCTCTGCAAGCATCCCATACAGATTCAAGATCGGCATAGTTAGATTTAAAAAATGGATTCTTAGAGTCTTTTTTAGCAAATGTTAGTTGGCCTTGAACAATAGCAAGGGCTGTTGATAATTCTTTTATGCTAGTAGAAAAGTTCAATTGATTCTCCTAAAAGCTGAACGTGGCAGACCTGTCTCAAACCAAATAACGTCTTTATCTTCTTCAGACAACAAACCGTTCTCCATAGCGTCTAATGCTTCTAAAAGTCTCATTTGTCTTTCTTCTTGCATCATTCTTTGTTCTTGTAAATCGTTATCAATTTCAAAATTATCAAACATAGTTTTCTCCCTTTAAGTAACTATGTTGTTATATTAACATAAAATTAAGTTTTGTGTAATGTTTTGATGAAACTGTTGTAAAATAAATAAAAATAAAACAACAAAGGTTAATTATGAATTTTACGGATGATCAGATTATTGCTTTATTGGGGGGTACAAAGGAAGTTGCTAGGATGTGTAGCGTAGCACCCCCAGCAGTTACTCAATGGCGAACAAGAGGTATTCCGCATGGACAGATGTTATTCTTAGCTGCTCAGATAGAAAAACAGTCACATGGCTTGGTTACAAGAAAAGATATGTTTCCTAAAAGTTATGCCCTTGTATGGCCTGAACTTGCATAAGTTTTAAATTGATATATAATTAAATTGTCAGGCGTGGAAACCTGTATAAATCGGTAGATAAGTGCCTATTCACATGGGTTGGTTTTTTAATATAAACTTTTCTATCGGTTTGTTATATTAGATTTCCACACCAACTCAGTTGAATGGGCATTTTCATTTGGGTGACCGTACTCCACACGTTAGTAATGATCCTAAATGGGATGCTTGGAAAGAAACATAGGCTGACATACACTCTGTTGCAAGCCTCGCTAACTTAAATGGGTATAGCATAAGATTAGGTTAAAATGAGTGGCAAGACCATCCTAATCGATTGAACATTAACTTAGGTAGCATTAGTAATAATATGTAGTTCTTATTATTATGGATGGATAGTGGGGTTACCACTCAGGGTAGCGTATTGTTTAAAATATAAGGATGTATCTACTTGGATACTTATAGTGAAGATTGGAGAAGAATCTGTGAAGCTACTTCAACCCTTAAGACAGAAAAACAACAAAGAATTAAATATTTAAATTTAGTAGAAGAAAAAAGAGGTATAGTAGCAAGACGTGAGTTAGAAGTAGAAATTCTTAAACAGTGGAACATTTTAAAGGGAAAATAAAATGAGTTCTTATCTTATATGGGCTATAGGTATAGTTTATCTATACGTTGCAATAGAACAAATACTTAAAGGTAATGTAGCACTAGGTGTGTCATTTGTAGGATATTTTATAGGTAACATAGGACTAGGACTGGTGGCTAAATGATAAATCCTAATGATGAAATACAACACATAGTTGATCTTATTGATGACTATGCTGATGCCGATGCTAATCTTGCATGGTTAGACAGCTATAAATCAGCTTTAAAAGCCTTAAAAATGAAAGAAAGCCCTAGTCCATCTATTGCAGGCAAAGAAATGGATGCGTTAGCTTCTGATGACTATATGCAATACTGCCATGATTTAAATGAGGCTAAAAGAAAACATACTTCATTAAAACTTACCATCGAAACTGCAAAAATGAAAGTTGAAGTCTGGCGAACAGAACAGGCTACTAACAGACAAATAGAAAAAATAACACGTTGACTAAGGCGGAGAAAGAACATTATGGCAAAGTGGCCCGACTCGGATGTATTCTGTGTAAATCCGTACTTGGGTACGATGATACACCATGTGAAATCCATCATATCAGACGGTATGGAGGAAAAAGAAGCCTCGCACCAGTTATCGGATTATGCCCTGAACACCACAGGGGAGATACTGGTATTCACACACTTGGAAAGCAATTCGAAGCTCGCTATGGAGTTGACGAGCAAGCCTTACTCGATAAAACTTTAGAATTATTACAGCTCTAAAGGATCAAATCCAAATTCATCAGCTACTTGTTTAGCGTAACGTCTAAAAACTGCATCGTGTTGATCCCATTTTTTGGTCTTGTATCTTTTTAAATGGATAAGTTCATGAGCAAGTGTTTTTAATATTGTCTCAAAAAAACAACACTTAGCTTTAGATATGGTAATAATGTGAATATCGTCATCAAACACATACGTTCCGTAGGAATCTTGTTCTTCTGTTACAACAAAGTTAATACAAGCAGTATTAGGTAAATTCCAATTTTTAAAAGGCTTCATCTGACATAACATCAGATACATAGCTTCTAAAGTTCTTGGGGAAGGTGTCATACACCATACACCTTTCCTCTAAATTCAATAGTATGTTCGTTCTCATCGTGTACTTGGAATAACTCAGGCATTAATAAACGACCTTTATGGAAGGTAAGCATAGCAAACCCCGATCTCCAATCCACAGGAGAATCTTCACAATAATCTATAAACTGCGTTCCTTTAGGATGGGCTAATGTGCCTGTTTGCACTCCATAGAATGTTTTTTGATACCCTGTTAGTGGTTGGACTGCTAATACATGAGTATGGCCAGTAACAATATTAGCTCCCAAAGCTGCTTTAACATTGTTATAACCAGCATAAGCTCCACCTTTTAATCTGTGTTTAATAATAGTTTCATCATTTAACCAGTATGACCAACAGGGTTTCCAAGCTGGAAGATGGTCTTTAAGACTAAATCCTTTAATATTTTGGTATTGGGGTACTTGGGCAGATAAGAAAGTTTCAAACCTTGCATCATGATTGCCAAACGTATGTATTAAATTTTGTTTAAATTTAGAAACTGCTTCAATTTCACTCATGTAATGCGTTACTGCTTCTAATTCTTCTAAGACTGAAGGGGCGTCTTGAAACATAATACGAGGATGTCGGCTTATAGTAGAACCGTCAAATATATCCCCATTGGCAATGATAACTTCAGGTTTATATTCTTTAATAGCTTCTAAAAGGGCTAAGTATGCTGTTGTTTCTGTGTCAGGGTAAAAGTGAGCATCGCTAAATACTATAACTCGACCATTTTCTATTGTTGAACCTCGTCTTACATTGGTTCTTGTCTCATCTAATTTAGCTTGAAGTTTTGCTTTTTCTTGTTCAGGCTTAAATTCATATCGGTAAGTGGGATTTACGGCTTCTAAACTTATATTATATTTTTTCTCTAGTGATCTACGTCTTTTATAAATAGTTGTAAGATCATTCCCAATAACTTTAGCTAATTTTGATGGTGACTTATATTCATGCCATAATTGTATAAAATATTCGTCCGTAATCTTGGGTGCAGGCATACAATCCCTTAGAGAGTTTAATACTTTATAACATAATTATATTAAAATACAATGGTTTATGCAAAACGAGTGGATTTAAACCACACAGAGATAGTAAAAACACTACGTTCTTTGGGCGCAGGTGTTGTAGATATGTCACGAGTTGGTCAAGGATTTCCTGATTTATTAATACATTTTCAGAATCAAAGCGTATTAGTTGAAGTAAAATCAGGTGAAAGCAAGAAATTTACACAAGCTCAACTAAAATTTATTAGTAACTGGCAAGGCCCAGCAATTGTCAGGATTAATGATGTTGAGGGTGCAATACGTTTAATGAATATATTAAGGGGTAATAATGATTGATATTAAAGATGATCAAACTTTAGTAGAAAAGATAATGGCTCATTTTGGTTGGTATAAATGCAAAATGGTAGAATTCCCTGCCACTAGAATAGAAACCAACATTATTATAGAAGTTCCTGAAGCACCAGAATCCCCAATACCTGTTAAAAAACCTGCACCAAGAACTAGGAAAGTAGTAAAATAGATTATGGAAAAGAATATGGCCTTGTTTTTAGCTACCCTGTTACATTCAGGGACTAATACCCATTTTATGCACTGGGCGACTAAGTCATATGCTCAACACAAAACACTTGGTAAATTTTATGAAAATATTGTCGAACTTACTGACACTCTCGCAGAGGCTTACTTCGGATGTTATGGGCAAATTACTAATTTTCCTGATTCTTATCATCTGCCTAAAGGTACACCAATTAGTTACTTAGAGTCATTACAACGTTTTGTTAAAGACGCAAGAAAAGACTTGCCTACTGAATCCGAAATTGTGCAGTTAATTGATAACATTGCACAAGAAATTGACACAACAATCTATCTACTTAAATTCAAGGGTTGATATGCCATTAGATAAATCAGGTACAGAAGCATCAGTCGGCAAGAACATTAAGACCGAGATGAAAGCTGGTAAGCCTAAAAAACAAGCCGTAGCTATCGCCTTAAATGTTGAACGTGATAATGCTAAAGGCGCAAGAAAATCTATGCTTGAAGAAGCATATGGTCGTTTTATTGGCAGAAAAGAAGATGACTCGCAGGGATGATATTCGTGCTGCAGTAGAAAAGCATGATAAACCTATTCCTAAAACAACTGTAGGTAAGGGTAAGAACTATCTTCCTACCGAACAGGGTGCAGGAATGACGGCTAAGGGTCGGGCAGCATACAACGCAAGGAATGGAACTAATTTACAAGCACCACAAGCATCAGGATCAAGACATGATAGTTTCTGTGCTAGGTCTGCTGGGTGGAATGGAGAACGAGGTAAGGCAGCTAGAGCAAGGTGGAAATGCTAATGAAGAACGGACTATACGCTAATATTCACAAAAAACAGGCTAGGATAGCTGCTGGATCAGGTGAAAAGATGAATAAAGTTGGAAGCAAGAACGCTCCAACTGCTAAAGACTTTAAAGAATCTGCTAAGACTGCTAAACCACGCAGACAAATGATTTCAGACGCAATGAAGGATATGTAATGGAAAATCAAAAATTAGCTGCTGCGTTGCGTCAATTTGACCCATCAGGTTCTGATTATGATTACACAACTGCTATTGGGGCAGGAATGCAACCCCAGCAACAAGACGGTGAAAACAAAGGACATTGGGGATCAGTAGCCCCAACACCTATGCAATATCGTATGGACTATAAACTTCCCGAAGATTCTTACATGATGCTTAAAGGCGCAGCACACCCCACATTTCACATGGGCGTAAAAGGGGAAGAAGATAGAGGTTATAAAGTAATGAAGTTTGGTGACCGTTATTTTTCAGTACCAGCAGATTTTAATAAATAAGGATATGTAATGGTTAAGATGATTACCCCAACACCAATGAGCAGAACTTACAAAAAAGAAGATGCAATGCTAAGACCTCACGTTGAATCTACACTAGAAAAGCAACAAAGACTACGCTTAGAACGTAGAGCTGCTATTGCTAATAAACTAGAGGACTTAGACAAAGAAGTAAAATAGTAGTAGAATTAATATATCTTAACTAATACCTTAGAACAGATATGGAATCTACAGTAGAAACAACTAGAAAAAAGACAGGTGGACGTGTTGCAGGTGTCCCTAATAAGTCAACAGCACTCGCTAGAGAGGCGATCGCTAAGTTCGTGGACGGTAACTCACACAAACTACAAGAATGGCTTGATGACATCGCTACGAATGAAAAGCTAGGCCCTAAAGTAGCCTTTGATTGTTTCATGCAAGTAGCTGAGTACCATGTGCCTAAACTAGCTAGAGTTGAACAAGTTGGTGATGCCGAAAAACCTGTTGTTCATGTATTTAAATGGAAGGATTAGTCGAAATTGTCCATGAGTTTGATTACAAAGCTCGTGACGCTTTCCTAGACTTTCATTACCGTAAAGAACGCTGGGCAGTCCTAGTATGTCATAGACGTGCAGGAAAGACCGTAGCAACGATTTGCGACATTATCCGTAGGGCAATCACAGAAAACAAACCAAACGGTAGGTACGCTTATATAGCACCTTTCTACGCTCAGGCTAAAAACATCGCTTGGGACTATCTTTTAAGGTATGCTGAACCTGCTATTGCTAAAGCTAATCAGTCTGAATTGTGGGTAGAATTAATTAATGGGGCTAAGATACGGTTATTTGGTGCTGATAATCCTGATAATCTTAGGGGTTTATACCTAGACGGTGTAGTCTTAGATGAATACGCAGACATGAAGCCTAGAATATGGGGTGAGATTGTACGACCTTTACTGACCGATAGAAACGGTTTAAATGGTTATCAGACATGGGCAGTCTTTATTGGCACACCCAAAGGCCACAATGCTTTCTATGATATTTACAATGAAGCGCAAAAAAGCCCTAATTGGTACACAAAAGTATTGCGAGCAGATCAATCAGGGTTAATACCTAACCATGAGTTAATGGATGCCCAGCAATCAATGTCTGCAAATCAGTATGAACAAGAATTCTTAGTTTCATTCGAGGCCGCCATACTTGGGGCTTTCTATGGTCAACAGATGCGTCAGATTACAGACTTAGGCAGAATTACCAATGTCGAATACGACCCTATGTTTCCTTGTCATACTGCGTGGGATTTAGGGTTTAATGATTCAACATCTATTTGGTGGTTTCAAGTCGTGCATGGTGAGATTAGAGTCCTTGATCATCATTCCTCAAATGGTCAGGCTATCCCATATTACACAGGTTTAATTAAACAAAAAGAAGAAGAATTTGGGTTCTTTTATGGCACTCATTGGCTACCTCATGACGCTAGGGCTAAAACATTGGCAAGTGGTGGTAAGAGCATAATCGAACAAATTGCGACAAAAATTGACATAAAACACCTAAAAATCGTACCAAATCTGTCATTACAGGACGGAATACAAGCAACGAGACTTGCATTAACTCGCACTTGGTTCGATAATAGATGTGAAGAAGGCATAGAATGTTTACGTCAATATCAACGAGAGTGGGATGATGATAAAAAAGTATTTAGAGATCGCCCAAAACATGATTGGACAAGTCACAGCGCAGATGCTTTTCGCTATCTTGCTATCGTATGGAAAGATGAGGACAAGCCTGCGGTTAAAGATGATCGGATTACAGGAATTCATGTCGGTAAAACTGATGTTACGCTCAATGAATTATGGAAAGAAACACCCAAAATAACGGATCGTAGGATATAAATATGGAACATACATACCAAGACTGGTACAACTGCATAGCTCAGTACGAACGTACTTACAAAGATTGGGAAAGTCGTAGCGACAAGATTGTTAAACGGTATCGTGATGACAGTCGCTCAAGAAACAATCCTAATGCTAAGTTTAATATTCTGTGGTCTAACGTACAGACAATCACCCCAGCTATATTTGCTAGACTTCCTAGACCTGATGTAAGCCGTAGGTTTAGAGATAACGATCCAGTAGGTAGGGTAGCCTCAATGATGCTAGAACGTGCGCTTGAGTACGAGATTGAGCATTATGCTGACTATAACTCAGCTATGAAATCATCAGTATTGGATAGATTACTTGGTGGACGTGGTACATCTTGGGTGCGTTATGAACCTCATATTGTCGGTACAGAGGGTGGTGAAGCTGAGGGTGCGCCCGATGATGGCTATCAGATTACTGAAGATACGGACGAGGCTGAGACTGAAGGCGGTATTTATCGTGAAGATCAGGAGCGTATTGAGTACGAATGTGCGCCTGTTGACTATGTAGCTTGGAGAGACTTTGGACATACAATCGCTCGGACTTGGGAAGAAGTAACTGCCGTATGGAGAAAAGTATACTTAGGTCGCCCTGCATTAGTTGAACGCTTTGGTGAAGAATTAGGCGGTAAAGTTCCTTTGGATACTAAGCCTGAGACTACCAAAACATTCAACGAAAAGATGGGTGAAGGCGCAAGTGAAGCCTGTATCTACGAGATATGGGATAAGACAACTGGTGAAGTCATTTGGCTATCGAAGTCAATGGGTAAAATCCTTGACACTAAGCCCGATCCACTTAAACTTGAAAACTTTTGGCCTTGTCCTAAACCTTTATACGCAACAATCACCACAGATTCATTGATACCTGTACCTGATTTTGCTCTGTATCAAGACCAAGCTAGACAGTTAGATACCCTTGCAGACCGTATTGATGGCTTTATTCAAGCTCTTAAAGTGCGTGGTGTATACGATGCCTCAGAGCCTAGCTTACAGCGTCTATTTACTGAAGGTGATAACAACGCATTGCTTCCTATTAAGAATTGGGGAGCATTTGCTGAGAAACAAGGTATGGCTGGTGCTATCAATTTGGTGGATATTCAACCTATTGCCTCAGCTTTACAGTCATCTTACACAGCAATGGATCAAGTCAAGTCCCAAATTTACGAGATTATGGGAATTGCTGACATTCAAAGGGGTCAAACAGACCCTAATGAAACACTTGGCGCACAAATCATTAAGAGTAACAACGCTTCAGGTCGATTAAAGACTATGCAGCATGATGTAGTAAACTTCGCTACTAGCTTATTGTCAATTAAAGCGCAGATTATCTGTAATCACTTTACTGATGACACGATTATCAAGATTTCAGGTGCAATGCAGTTATCGCCTCAAGATCAAATGTTAATCCCACAGGCTTTAGAGCTATTAAAAAACGAACCTGCTAAAAATTTCCGTATTGAGGTCACATCTGACTCAATGATTTATCAGGATGAGCAACAGGAAAAACAAAACAGGGTAGAGTTTTTAAGTGCTGTCAGTTCATTTATGCAAACTGCCCTACCAACCGCAATGCAAGCTCCTGAATTAACACCGTTACTCATGGAAATGCTCAAGTTTGGTGTAACAGCGTTCAAAGCTGGTAAGGGTATGGAAGGTCTGATTGACGAGACTGCCGACAAGTTTAGGGAACAAGCTAAACAAATGGAAGGTCAACCAAAACCGCCATCACCTGAACAACAAAAGATGCAGATGGAAATGCAACTGGCTCAGGCTAAGATGCAGGCTGCTCAACAACAAGCCCAACAAACTGCTCAACTTGAACAACAGAAGATTACGATGCAGATGGAACTTGAGAAAGCTAAACAAGAATATCAGGCACAAGAGAATCAGCTTAAATTCCAGTTGGAAGATCAGCGCAATATGCGTCAAGCCGAGATGGACTTAAAGGTCGCCCAAATGAAGATGATGACAGAGCGCAACACTCAAGTCTTACTGGCTCACATTAACAACGGTGCTAAGATTGAAGTTGCTAGAATTGGTGCGGATGAATCCAACGGTGCAATGGCTTACATGACTGAACAAGATATGGCTGAGTCAATGCAACACCCATTAGCACCCATTGCTCAAGCTATTGAACAAGGTAATCAACAAATGACACAGGCTTTAGGTCAAATTATGACTACAATGAACGAGAATCAGAACAGACCTAAACAGGTATTAAGAGGCGCAGACGGTAAGATTATTGGAGTTCAATAATGGCTATAACCGTAAAGCATAAGTTTGTTAGTGCTATTCCTGATGCTGGCGATCCTACGATTGTCCAGCCGTCTAACTGGAATGATAGCCATGATCTAGTCGGAACTGTTCCTGTAATTAATGGTGGTACTGGTCAAGCTACTGCAAATGCTGGATTTAATGCTCTTGCTCCCACACAAACAGGTAACTCAGGAAAGTATCTAACAACAGATGGTGTAGACACAAGTTGGTCAGTTAATCCATTAGGAACGGTGACAAGTGTTAGTGGAACTGCACCAGTTAATGTAGCAACAGGAACAACAACACCAGTTATTAGCCTATCTTCTACAGGTTCAGGCAATGTTGTACTAGCTACAGGTGCAACACAAGCAAATCCAACCATTAGTAATTATGAGGACTTCACACCAACTGCTGCACCAAGTTATGTTGAAGGTCGAGTATGGTATGACAGCACAGAAAAGGCTTTGGCGTTCTATAATGATTCTTCTGCATTAGCGGTTCATGTAAGTCAAGACTTAATTGTTAAAGTAATCAACAACACAGGTTCAACAATAGCAAATGGCAGTCCTGTTTATGTTACAGGCACATCAAGTGGTCAAACATATCCAAATGTGGCATTAGCTAAAGCAGATGTAGCAAGCACTTCTTCAGTCATTGGTCTAACAAATGGTGCAATCGCTAACGGTGCAATAGGTTATGTAACAAGTCAAGGCACAATAGATAATGTCAATACAAGTACATTTACAGTAGGTCAAGTCTTATATCTAAGTCCTTACTCTGCTGGTCAGTTAATGAACACTATTCCGCCAACAGGAATAACAGTTCAAGTGGGTGTAGTTACGTTTGTAAACAGTTCAACAGGGCATATCTATGTTAAACAAACAACTCCTTTATCAATTCCTGCATCTATTATTTCAGGAACGCTAGGTGTAGATCATGGTGGCACAGGTGCTACGACATTAACAGGATATGTCAAAGGTAGTGGTACAAGTGCAATGACAGCATCAAGTACAATTCCTACTACAGACTTATCGGGAACAATCACTAACGCACAATTAGCCAATTCAGCGATTACTATTAATGGCACAAGTACAAGTCTAGGTGGTTCAGTTTCAGTCGGTACAGTTACTAGCGTAGCAGCAACAGCAGGCACAGGAATAAGTGTTACTGGTAGCCCAATTACTTCTAGTGGCACATTAACTATTACTAATACAGCACCTGATCAAACGGTAGCTATTGCAAGTGGTACAGGTATTAGTGTTACTGGTACTTACCCTAACTTTACGGTTACTAATACAAGTCCATCGTCAGGTGGTACGGTTACCTCAGTTACAGGAACTGCACCAGTAGTATCTAGTGGTGGCAATACTCCTGCTATTAGTATGCCAGCAGCCACTACTTCAGTAAGTGGTTATCTTACAAGCACAGATTGGAACACATTTAACGGCAAACAAGCAGCAGGAACTTACGTCAACTCAGTATCTGCAACAGCACCCATTACAAGCACAGGTGGAGTTACCCCAACTATCGCTATTCCTGTAGCTACAGGTTCAGCAAATGGATATTTAAGTTCTACCGACTGGACTACTTTTAATAGTAAGGGTAGCGGTAATGGAACTGTTACGTCTGTAGCTGCATTAACTTTAGGAACAACTGGTACTGACTTATCATCTACGGTAGCCACAGGTACAACAACTCCTGTTATTACCTTACAAGTACCTACTGCATCGGCTACTAATCGTGGTGCGTTAAGTTCTACAGACTGGTCTACATTTAACGGTAAAGCACCTGCCGTAACGTATACATCAACTTATGTACCATACGGTCAAGGAACAACAACTCCTGCTTTATCTGCTGACTTTACTTATAATCCTACTTTAAAGAATTTATCAGCACCCCAAGTACGAGCAAGTAACGGTATAGTGATAAATGCTACATCAATTTCTGCTAGTTATTCTATTGCAAGCGGTGATAATGGATTATCTGTAGGCCCTGTTACCGTAGCTTCAGGTCAAACTATTACAGTCGCTAGTGGGTCTCGCTGGGTAGTTCTGTAATGTTTTCTACAGCTTTCCAAGCAAATGCGTTTCAAAATAACGCTTTTCAGATAGCTGGTGGGCCTCCTACACCTACGCAAGTTGGTGGGGATGACGGTTACATTACAAAAGAAGAACTACGCAGAATACAAAGACTTCAGCAAAAGATAGCAGCACGTCAACGTAAACTTGAACAGTCTGCAAAAGATGCTAATGCTTTCCGTAAGGACGCTATACGCAACTTGGTTGATCCTAAACCTGTTGCCAAAGTTAAGCAAAGTAAAGTACAATTTAAACAAGAGGTTGAAGCTGATATACCGTTAGCTGAAACAGAAGAATTACAACGGTCTATCGCCTACCTTGAACGACAACTGGATAATCTCCAACAGGCGGTGGCACAAAGACAAGAGTACGCTAGATTACAAGCGCATTTAAGAATATTGGAAGCCAAACGCCTAGAGGAACTAGACGATGAGGAAGCCATATTATTTCTAATGTAGACCACCAATATAAATTAGCATACGAACACCTCCATGCTGGACGCTACGAACAAGGATTCAAATTATTTGAGTATCGTTGGCATCCTGAAATTATTGGACAACAACATCAAAAATATGCTCCATCATTACAAAATGTACCTGTATGGCGAGGCGAGTCTTTATTAGGGAAAACCATTGCTGTACAGATGGAACAGGGATATGGTGACATTATTATGTTTGCTAGATTCTTGCCAGCATTAAAGGCTTTGGGTGCTAAAAAAGTCATTGTTCTACAGGAATCTTCACTTCACTATCTATTAGGTCAAATGGACTGCATAGACAAATTAACCAATGAGCCAAATGACATGAGTTTAATAATGTCTAATTATTGGATAGGCTCGATGTCGCTACCTTATTACATTAGCTTGATGCACCCATCGGTTAAATGTTTATTTCCAGTCAATAAAGATAAAATTGTAGGTTCTGAAGGGTATTTTCATGTTGAACCAAGCAATATTCCTAGCAAGATAGGGGTAAATTGGGAGGCATCTAAGCAAATGCTGTACTACATCAAGTCTATAGATATGCGTGAGATGGAAAAACTCACAGGATCGGACTGTTATAGTCTAAATCCCAAGACGGAAGGGTTATTTAACGCACTACCTGATGACGGATGGCAGAAAGATTGGTCTAAATCAGCCTCACACATGAAAGCCTGCAAGGGAATAGTTACCGTAGACACAGGAACAGCACACTTAGCTGGTGCATTAGGCATAAAAACCATTGTTTTATTACCCAAAGAAGAATTTGTCTGCTGGCGATGGAAAAATGCACGTTGGTATGACAGCGTTGTTTGTTTAAGACCCCATGAGTACAACCAAGTACCTGAATTAATAAGGAGAATGTAATGTCTGTTGTAAAAGTCCATAAATGTTGCCCTTTATGTAAGAGTGACTATGAAGAAGTTGACGAGGCTCAATTGAGCGACAAAGAAAAGTACCTGATGTACTGGAATTATGAGATAGGTTCTCCTGAAGGCGAGGCTGCATGGAAGGAAAAAGAGGCTATGACTCCCAAACAAGCACCTATGGTAATCCCTGATATTGCAGGTCATATATCTATGGCAGACGGTTCTTGGGTATCTAGTCGGTCTAAGCATCGTGAGAACTTAAAACGTAATAACTGCGTTGAGGTCGGTAATGATTTGCCAATGACACAGAAAAAACACGAATTTAGCACTAAAGACAATGAAGCTAGAAAACGTCAAATTGCTGAAATAGCATACTCAAAACTTAACTACAGATAGGAATCGCCATGTCAGAAGAATTAGAAAGTCGTAGGGATATGATAGAAGCAGCACTCGATCAGGCTGAAGAAGGTACATTAGAAGCACCTGCTGAAAAAGAAATTGAGGTCAATGATGACCCTATTGAAGCAGAAAATGAAGCACAGGCTCGTGATGAACAGGGTAGATTTACTGAAAAAAATGAACCCGAATCTTCTACCCCTGACGAAGAAGAACCCGAAGAACCAGTAGAAGAAATCAAAAAACCGACTACTTGGAAAAAAGAGTATGTAGAAGTTTGGGACAAGTTGAAGGATGGTAAGCCTCTTGATAAACAAGAGTTTGCTAAATTTGCTGACTATGCCAACCAACGTGAGAATGAGTACAGACGTGGAGTATCTACTTACAAAGAGGAAGCGGATAGAGCTAGACAATTAACTGAAGCTATTGGGCCATTCATTCCTGAGTTACAGGCACAGAATATTCACCCTGTAGCATGGATTAATAACTTAGGTCGGGCGCACATGGTTCTATCTAAAGCTCCGTACCAAGAGAAGGTACAGATGTTTCATAGACTTGCACAAGATTATGGAATACAATTAAACCAAGACGGCATACAAATGCCTGAACAGCAATATGTTGATCCGTATCAACAACAGTTAATGCAACAACTTCAAGCTACACAGCAACAAGTTCAGCAACTGTCAGCGATTCGTGATCAAGAAGAAAATGCTCGATTAAACCAAGAAATCAATCGAGTAAGTAGTGACAGAGAGCGGTTTCCGCACTTTGAAATGGTAAGGGAAGATATGGCTCAACTCCTTGAGCGAGGTTTAGCCCAAAACCTAGAAACGGCTTATTCGAAAGCTGTGCGTATGAACGATGAAGCCTACAAGTTGGAGACGGATAAACTCCTGAAATCAACTAGTAGCCAAGCATCTAAGGCGCAGCAAGTAGCACGAGCCAAAGCAACTGCTATTAGTCCACGATCCGTTACACCTAGCGGTCAAGTGTCTAAGGGAGATGCAAAGGATAGACGTTCATTATTAGCCGAACAATTAGGTCAGGCGATGGACGGCAGGCTTTAACTTAACTTAAATAAAGGAAATATCATGGCATTCGCAAATAGCGCAATCACCGATATTATCGCTACTACCATTCAAAGTCGTAGCGGAGTGTTGGCAGATAACTTGACTCAAAACAATGCAATTCTTCAGCGTTTAAACTCTAAGGGCAATGTACGTCCTTTCTCAGGTGGTAATGTCATCCTTAATGTTGGGGTCACTCTGAACTAAAACTCAGATGTGAGAATTCTCTCTGATTGACTTGGAACTCCCGAAGGGGACAACAAGGGGCAAGTTTAAATACAGCCTGAACGACTAAGCGAGAGAACACCTGAAAAGGTGAAGCGATAGTCTGCACTTGGATATAACTTGAATTAATTTAAGTCCAAGAGTTAGGCAGAAATGACCTAACATGGTTAAGTTAGTAACCATTAACAAATAGGCGAGGAAATAATGTACAATGATCCAAATACTAACAATGCTAATAGCTATTCGGGCTACGAGGTGCTTAATATCACCCCTGATAGCCCAATTAGTGCTGCTCAGTTCAGTATTACTCAGTACGCTGACTCAGTAACAATGAGTGGTCTTGAAATGTTGCAAAACAGTTCTAAAGAAGCAATCATCGACTTGTTAGATGGTCGTATGCAAGTTTCTGAAGCTCGTCTATTAAACCGTATATCTACCGATATTTACGGAGACGGCACAGGCAATTCTGGAAAAAATATTACGGGATTGGCTGCTGCTGTATCAACTTCACCTACAAGCGGTACGTATGGTGGTATTAATCGTGCAAACTGGGAATTTTGGAGAAACCAAGCAACAACTGGTGCTACTTCTTCCACAACTATCCAAGCTGCAATGACTACTGCTGCTATCAAATCTGTTCGTGGTACTGATAAAGTAGACTTAATCGTAGCTGGTAATACTTTGTATCAATACTATGTTGCTTCTTTACAGGCTATTCAGCGTATCGCTGGTGTCGAAGAAGGCGCAGCAGGTTTTGCATCATTAAAGTTCTACGGTGGTGGTATGTCTGCTGATGTGGTATTAGGAGGCGGTTATGGCGCACAAGAGACAGCAACTTATATGTATTTGCTAAACACAAATTACATCTTCTTGCGTCCTCATAAAGAACGTAACTTTGTTCCTATTGGTGGCGAAAGACAGTCCATTAACCAAGACGCTAAACCTACATTGCATTAATGGTGTCTATAAACCCACTCTGATTGACTTGGAAGTCTAGAAGTAGACGACAGGGCGCAAGCGAAAGCAGCGTGAACGACTAAGTGAGAGGGACTCGAAAGAGTAAGCGATAGTCTGAACTGGGATATAACTTGAAGTTTAAAGTCCTAGAGAGCGATTCGAAGAAGTTGCTCCGCCACGAAAGTGGTCAGTAAGTCGAAAGACTGAAAGTAACAGAAATGATTGTGAAGTTGTATGGTTGGGCAGGAAATTTAACTTGTTCGAATTCGTTCTTACAAGGTGTCTTAACAGGCTCTTAATCCATTTTTTTAAAGGAAAATTATCATGGCATTTACAATTACCCCCTTAGCTGGGATCGACCTTTACAACACCGCACAAACCAATCCAAATTCTGCTGGTACAGCAGTTCCTACGATTGGCCCATTGGGTGCTGAAGTATTTGGTTCAGATGGCTTACGTTATGTGTTCGCACAAGCAGGCGCAGCAATTGGAGCATCGACAGCAACTTGCTCAATTAACGCTTCTACTTTTGTAGCAACACCATCAGCAGGTACATATTTATCAGGTGCTTCTATGGCATCAGGTGATTATGGCTGGTTTGGTAAGGCATCTGTTTGATTTTTAGTAGTTTTGTAGCATAATAAGGGGAGACTTCGGTCTCCTCTTTTTTTAACCCTTAAATACCTTTAAAGGAAAAAACAATGGCACTTCCAAGCGATGAACAAGGCGCAGATTCAAGACTGCAAGTAAGATTCTACAAACGACCAGTACAGCAAGAAGCTGAAACATTAGAAGCTGGCAGACCAATATACAAAGAATTTGATTTTGTACATATTTGTGTAGCTGGTGATACCCTAACCGAAATTGATACTTATGTGTTAAATAGCCACAAAGTTAGATTTCCGATTCAATGGGCTAATTATCAAAACAGAGTAGGTGCAAACGATGAAGAAGTAGTTGGTACTCCTGTATCTGAATGGCCTTTAGTATCTAAATCTCAGGCTGAAGAACTGCGAGCATTGAAGTTTCATACAGTAGAATCCATCGCTGGTGCTTCTGATCAACAACTTCAACGTATGGGTATGGCTGCTGGTATGTCACCTTATGCGTTCAGGGATAAAGCTAAATCATATTTAAATTTAGCCTCAGATTCGGCAGAAACCGACAAAAGAGCGCAAGAAATTAACAATTTGAAAGAAGAACTTGCCAAAAAAGATGAAGAAAATGCTAAAATAAAGGCAGAAACAGATGCGAAGCTCGCCTTAATGCAAGAACAAATGGCAGCTATACTTGCTACTGTTGGAAAACCTAATCGTAAAAAGACGGTAGCCACAGAGGAAGCATAATATGTCAAGCAATCTACTCCAATTAGTCCAGCAAGTAACTGCTGAACTTAATCTAGCCGTACCAACGTATGTTATCGGTAATCCAAGTCAGGACGTGCAACAAGTCTTGGCTTTGATGAATCGTGCTGGTTACGACTTGATTAAGGAGTATGATTGGCAAGCATTAGAGCTAGAGTATCGTTTCTATACAAATTATTTAACAACTACTTGCAATACAGTACAAGGCACTCAGACATTAACTAACATTCCTAGCACTACAGGGTTAGATAATACTTACTCCATTGTTGGTGGGGCAATACCTCAAGATACTTATATTGATACGGTTATAAGTCCTACTATTGTGACTACAACGCAGCAATCATCTTCAACAACTGTAGGCGGTTCAGTAACATTTAGTAAGACTATATATCCCTTACCACCTGACTACGAAACCATTACAGACAATACTCATTGGGACAAATCGCGCCATTGGCAAATGTTGGGACCAGTTGATGCACAGCAATGGCAATGGCTTAAATCAGGTTATATATCTACTGGCCCACGAGTACGTTGGAGAATCTTAGGCAATACATTTCAGATATGGCCTCCATACAATACACAAGAGTATTTAGGCTTTGAGTACAGATCAAAAGGATTTGTCAGAAGTGCAACCAACGCTGTTTTAAATAGTTTTCAAGCTGATACAGATACAACGGTATTAGATGACACTATTATGGTCTTGGCTACAAAACTTAAATACTTCCAAATTAAGAGCTTTGATACAACATCCTTACAACAAGACTATATGCGTTATTTAAACATCGCTAAGGCTAACGATAAGGGTTCTGCTACATTGTCATTTGCCCCTCAACCTAGTGCTGTACTTATTGGTTGGGCTAACATACCTGATACTGGCTATGGGTCTTAATCATGGCACAAGCCCAACGTAGAACAGCAGCCACTACCTCAATGGCAGCCCCAATTGGGGGTTGGAACAATCGGGATTCATTGGCAGAAATGCCACCTTTAGACGCTGTAACATTAAATAACTTTTGGCCTACCCCTACAGACGTACAACTCCGTAAAGGATGGACAAAGGCTTGTACAGGAATAACAGGTCAAGTTGAAACCTTGATAAATTACCCAACAAGTACAGGTTATAAGTTATTTGCGTTTGCTGATACACAAATATATGACGCAACTGGAACAACTGGAACGGTAGTATTTACTGGACTTACTAATGCCAAGTGGCAATCCATTAATATATCTACTTCAGGCGGTGATTTCATTATTGCTTGTAACGGTGTAGACCCTGTTCTTATTTATGATGGCTCTTTTTGGGCTTTTATGGCTACCACGTCAACGGCTCAGACAATATCTAGTATTACTAGGGGCGGTACAGGTAACTTAACTGCCACCTTAACAACGGCTGCACCTCATGGATTAATTACAGGTAATCGGGTATCTATATCAGGTGCTACACCTAGTCAATTTAATGGCATTTACAGAATAACGGTTACAGGTGCTTCTACCTTTACTTACACAATGGCTTCTGCCCCAAGTGGTAATGCTACTGTAGTAGGAGTGTATACGGTTAACGGCATAACTGGTGTAAACAGTAACACATTTGTTAACGTTAACTTATTTAAAAATCGTCTGTATTTCTGTAAAAATAACAGTTTAAGTTTTTATTATTTAGACGTAACAGCTATATCAGGCCCAGCTACTGAGTTTGCATTAGGAGCTTTCTATCGTAACGGTGGATATTTACAAGCAGCAGGTACATGGACGCTTGATGCTGGTTACGGTGTAGATGACTTTATTGTATTTGTAAGCTCAATGGGTGAGATTCTTGTCTATCAGGGTACAAATCCTAGTGATCCTACTACTTGGGCTATGAAGGGCTTATGGCAGATGGGTCAAACCTTTAGCCGTAGATGCTTTTTTAAATGGGGTGGAGATTTATTACTGTTAACTCAGGATGGACTTCTTCCTTTAACTGCTGCGCTTCAATCAACCCGATTAGACCCTAGAATTAACTTAACCGACAAGATATTTTATGCAGTCTCATTAGCTTGTAGTGAATATGTTAACAATTTTGGCTGGCAGATTACTTTTCTAGCTGAAGCCAATATGTTGATATTAAACATACCGACTAATGATGGCATAGAACAGTATGTAATGAACACCATTAATAAGGCATGGGCTAGATTTACAGGAATTCAAGCTAATTGCTTTGAAGTGGCAGGCGATACCAATATGTACTTTGGTGGTAACGGTTATGTCGGCTTATTCTTTACTGGATTCTCAGACAATAACGCAAACATTATTGGAAACGCTCAACAAGCGTATAACTACTTTCAGACACGAGGTCAGTTAAAACGGTTTACATTGGTTCGACCTATATTTCAGACAGATCGAGGGATGCCTACGGTACTTTGTGGTATTTCTACTGACTTTGAGACTGTTCCACTAGTTAATCAATTAGCGTTCAACCCAGCCACTATTAATACTGGTATTTGGGACTCTGCTAGGTGGGATGAAAAATCATGGGGTGGTGGTGCTGTTATTACTAAATACTGGCAGGGTGTCACAGGATTAGGGTTTGCTGCATCTATAAATCTTAACGTTGCTTCACAGAATATAGACTTTCATTGGGCTTCCGTTGATTATGTGATGGAAAATGGGGGAGTTCTTTGAGGAGAGTTACTACTGAGAATCAGAAGTATTTGGGGGATTGGTTAGTAAGAATAATGAACCACCCCTTACCTCATGAGACAGTATGTATCGGCCAAGAGATAGATGGAAATATAGCAGCAGTCGTTGGTTTTAACAATTTTATGCCAAATGCGTGTCAGATTCATATTGGTGCTACAGACAGTAACTGGATAAGTAAAGATTTATTATGGGCTACGTTTGATTACCCCTTTAATAAATTAAATCTTGGGGTTATAATAGGTCAAGTATGCGCTAATAACGCAGACGCACTAAGGTTAAACCGACACTTAGGCTTTAAGATTGTAGCTGAAATACCCGATGCTCATATGGATGGGGATTTGGTAATTATGACTATGAGGAAAGAAGATTGTCGGTTTTTAGACATCCAATGTCCTCTAAGAAAGTTTAAAGGAGAATGATATGGGTGGTGGTGGATTTTTAGGATTAGGGACTGATGCTAGT
>Ga0209297_1000280_pt1 | contig 34134 bp, 35 predicted proteins | sample S_130805_MF_Meta_FD_187322 | JGI IMG/M metagenome (GOLD analysis project Ga0209297, IMG submission 187322) | Freshwater microbial communities from Lake Simoncouche, Canada to study carbon cycling - S_130805_MF_MetaG (SPAdes) (version 2) | ecosystem: Environmental > Aquatic > Freshwater > Lake ...
ATTCCAGCCGCGGGATTCGTCATACGGGAGGGCCAATCCGCTGTGCGCGTGCGCGCCGCAGATCACCGTCACCTGATGGCCGCGCGCGATCAGCGCCCGGGCGAACTCATAAGAGCGCGTGCCGCTCGCTCCCCGAGGGGTCGCGAAATGCTGATGGAAGTAAAGGAGCCGCACGTGTGCTGACTAGATTCAGTGCAAAAGTGCAAAGGTGGATTCAAGAAATGCCTAGCCTACAATGAGTAATCAATGATGGCTGTGTATCTTGAGGGTTAGGCAGCGAGCGACAATCCTGCGGCATGGCATCCTTTACAAAATTTGAGGAAATTGAGGCCTGGAAGACCGCTGAAGCAATCGTCGTGCTAGCATACGGGTTACTGAAAGAAGGCCCTGGTTCAAAGGACTGGGCGCTTAAAGATCAAGTGCAGCGCGCTTCCGTTTCTATCATGTGCAACATCTCCGAAGGATTCGAGAGCCGCTCTGACCGCACTTTCTATGACATGCTACGCCGAGCCAAGGACTCTTGTGGAGAAGTGCGTACGCTTATGTACGTCTCGGCCAAGATCGGCCATATACCTTTGGCCAAATATGAGACCATGAAACCCCTGTGCGTTAAGTGTTCATCTCAGATCCAAGCTTTAATGTCTCATCTCGAAGCCACCCGCCCTGAAATCCCTAGTCGGAAAAGATGGTGAGCTTCGGTTGCGTTCACTTTTGCACCTTTGCACAAGCCAAAGGCGGGGTGCACTTTTGCACTTCGCCTGGCGCTTACAGCGCCTCTTCCATCACCCGCGCGATCTTGGCGGCGGCGATACCATCACCATAAGGATTGCGGAGCTGGGAACGGCGGGCGTATTCGGCGGGGTCGGAAAGGAGGCGAGTCGCGGCGGTGACGATGCGGACGGGGTCGGTGCCGACGAGTTCGCTGGTGCCGGCGGCAAGGCCTTCGGGGCGCTCGGTGTTATCGCGCATGACCAGCACGGGCTTGCCGAGTGAGGGAGCTTCTTCCTGCACGCCGCCGGAATCAGTCAACACGAAGGTCGAGCGATCCATGAGCCACACGAAGTCTTCATAGGCAGCCGGTGCGGCGAGCGCGATGCGCGGGTGGCCGCCGAGCAGGCGACGGACCGGCTCCTGGACCTTCGGGTTGAGGTGAACGGGGTAGACGACGCCGAGATCGGGATGGGCGTCGACCAGCTGGCGGATGCCTCGGCAGAGATTCTCGAAACCCGGGCCGAATGATTCGCGGCGATGACCGGTGACCAGGATCCAGCGCGCCTTCGGGGAAGCGAGATGCGAGGCGACGAAGGTCGGGGCGATGCCGAGGCGAGCGCCGACGGCGGCGGCTTCGATGCCGCCGAGACGGGCGCGTGTGGCGAGCAAGGCGTCGATGACGGTATTACCGGTAACGTGGCAGTGCGCGGCCGGAATGCCTTCGCGGAGGAGATTTTCCTTGGCTTGTTCGGTCGGGCAGAAGTGCCAGCGAGCGAGCGTCGAAGTCACGCGACGATTCATCTCTTCCGGGAACGGCGAGCGGAGGTCGTCAGTACGCAAGCCGGCTTCGACATGACCGACGGGGATACCGGCGTAGAAAGCGGCCATCGCCGATCCGAGTACCGTGGTCGTATCGCCCTGCACGAGGATCGCGTCCGGCTTCGCTTCGGCGAGCCAGGCGGAAACACCGGTCAGGACGCGGCTCGAGAGGTCAGGCAAAGACTGACCGGGCGTCATCAGGCCGAGGTCGATATCCGGCTTCAGCCCGAAAGACGCTAGCGCCTGGTCAAGCAGCTCGCGATGCTGGCCGGTCGAGACCAGCAGCGGTCGCACCTTGCCGGAGCGACGCAGCTCGGCGAACACCGGCGCGAGCTTGATGCACTCGGGGCGTGTGCCGACGATAAGAGCGAGGGAGGGCATTGGGACGGAAGAATAGAGGACTGAGTCGATGACTGCGTGAGGACTGGATGGATGAGAGACGGCCGAAGGAGAGGCTGTGCAAAGGTGCAAATCGGAGCGGAGCTCCTGTGCAAAAGTGCAAAGGTGATTTTAGGGGCAGGGATAGGGGTGGGGGCAGGAAATACCTTCAGGTCTCAGGTCTCGGCAGTCGGGAGCCAGGTTCAGGTATTCAGGTTCGGGTGCAGGTTCAGGTCATGAATTTTACCCGCACCTGTACCTGACAACCCGTACCTGAGACCTGAGGGCTGAGGTCTGGGACCCGAAACTGCCTTCACATTTGCACCTTTGCACAGGCCACAGGCCTATTTGCACCTTTGCACTTCACTGCCTGACTCTATTCCAAAGGATACTCCTCGCCGTCGGCGAAAAAGCTATGGGCCTCGAGTCTCAGCGAGCAACCGAGCGCGGTGACGAAGGTGATGTCGTTGCCGGTCGCGGCGATGCGGCGACACCAGGAAGGCTCTTTGGAGCCGTAATGCGAGGAATGCCACCCTTCCCCGCCATCCGGGAGTGCAGTGACAGTTTCTTCCGTCGAGGTCGCGGAACAGGCGACGGTCAATTGTTCGAGTCCTTCGCGCGTGCGACCATGCCAGCGCAAGGTAAAGCGACCGTCCTGCTTCAGGAGGCCAGTCAGGCGATCAATGATCACGAAGCCGCTGGCGACCTTCATAACGCGACGTTGGGCCTTGAAGCCCGGGAAGCCGCGGTGCGAGGCCCGTATGCTTTGGAAATAATTCCGGACGTCGCAGCCCGTCCACGGCAGCCAGAGGAAGCGACCGACGCGACGCATAGAGTCGAAGTCGCCGACCGTGACGAGATTATGGAAGCGGGAAGCCGCCAATCCGTCCCAACCGCCGGGCGCATTATAAGAGTAGGTTCCTGCGTCTTCGGCGATCCACTCACCATCCCAGCGCAGCGAGACGTGCAGGTGGTCGGCGTGCGAAGGGCGCGTACGGAACTCCGCTGGAGCGCGGAAGAAAAGCGTGCCGCGCGCGTGGCGCAGCTGAAAGACGCCGGCGTCGCGGAATTCGGCGGGCAGACGCACCGCAGGGTCGGCGCTCGCGGAGACCGGTCCAAGCAAGAGAAGAGCCGCCTCGTCCCAAGGCCCGGCTGGCAGGCGTTCGCCCTTGAAGAGCGCGAGCGCTGCGCCGACGGCTGGGCGGAAATCCTCGAAGGGACAACCGCTCAGCGGAAGGATATTCGCTCCGTCATCGGCGCCGTAGCGCGGGACGGTACCGTCCGTTTCCATCAGCGCGGCAAGAAAGTCGGTCGCCGCGGCCGCCTGGGCTCGCACGGCTTCGGGCAAAGTGTCGCGCACGGAACGCTCCACGACCTCCGACCAGGTCAGCAGCTGGAGGAGCAGCCGATGATAGTTCGTCGAGTGCTGGCTGAAGCCGCCATCGGGGCCGATTAATTCGGCGCACTGCTTCGCGAGGGCCGCCATGCCGTCGCGATACCAAAGCGAGGCTCCGGCAAGTCCGGGCCAGAACGTGGCGGCGGTCTGCAGGCCGATGGCTTCCGAGATGCCGTGGTTGTTCTGCTGCGAGAGCGCGTAATCCAGATGGAAGGCGATGCGTCGGCCGGTGGCGTCGGCGAAACGGGCCGCAAGCGTCAGCCGCGCGTCGGTCGTCGAAGGGTGATCGCGAAAGGCTTGGAGGGCGAACGTGACTGCGATCAGCCGAATGGCGGCTTCCTGGCCGCACATCCAGTTCGGCCCGCGGTTAGGCGGGTTGCGCGTCATCCAATCCTCGAACGTCGACCAGAAGAGCTCGACGTGACGTTCGTCGCCGTCCCGCAGCCAAGCACGGACGAGCGCATAGGCCCAGGAGAAACGGGAGAGTTCCCAGACGCCCTTGATGTCATCTGAGCCGGCATCGCGGTGGCGCGACCAGTGGGCGTAAGGGTCGGTGGAATGGCCGGTCAGGACGCTACGGGTCCAGCGATCGGGGCGCCCTACTTCGACGAGGCGATCGGAAAAGACGCGGGCGTAACCGCGGGCGAACGCGGCAGCTTCGGCAACCGGCGTGTGGCCTGCCTCGACCGACCACGCTTCGAGCTGCGGGACCAAATGGCTCCGGTCCAGGTTGGCAATCGGCAGACGCGGCACGGACTTACGCCAGACGGAGGGATCGAAGCCCGGCGCGAAATCCTTCCACGGGCGCATCGGCGAACGCCATTCCCAAGCGCCGAGCCTGCGCTCGCACGCCCAGCGGACGCGACGGGCGAGCCAGGAAGGGCCGAGGTGATGGAGGAGAGGAAGGAGCACTAGTTAGGGGACACGCTGGCAAGTGGGCACGTGGGCAAGGGGCGGACTAAATAGCTGGCCGGTTGACAAGTTGACCAGTGGACAAGGGAAACGCCGTACGAACTCAAAGGGAAACCGGAGACCGGATATTTGGTAGGGCGGCGATTGCTATCGCCGCCGTTCGAGACAGAGGGCGCGAAGTTAACGGGTCTTAGCTAAGTCGCACAGACAACAGAGTCGTTTGGCGAACGGACGTGATGGCAATCACGTCCCTACCCAAGGCAGCTATATCGTGACGCGGTCCCGACCCTACCCATTGCATCCCTCGTCAACTTGCCAACTTGTCAACGGGTCAACTAGTGGTGTATCCATCGGGCCTCTAGCCTCGCACCACACCCCGCGTATCGATCAGCTTCTTGCCGGCGAGCTGCGCCAGGGTGAGGCCGGCGAACGCGCGGTGATCAACGAGAAGGACGACGACGGAGGCACGGGCGAGCGCGTCGGCAAGCGAGACGAGTTCCACCCTGCCCTGCAGAACCTTCGGCAGTACGGTGACGTGCGGCTCAACGGCGAGCACCTTCAGGCCGGCATCCGCGAGGTGCGCCGCAATCTCGACGGCGGGAGATTCGCGAAGGTCATCGACGTTCGCCTTGAAGGCGAGGCCGAGGCAGGCGACGACGGCGTCCTTGCCCGCCGCGGCACGGACCTGCGCGACGACGTGGTGCGGCTTGGAATCATTGACCTCGCGGGCGGTACGCAGGAGGCGTGATTCGGCGGGCGCGGCGTCGACAATGAACCATGGGTCGACTGCGATGCAGTGTCCACCGACGCCCGGACCGGGCTGGAGGATCTTCACTCGCGGGTGGCGATTGGCCAAGCGGATGAGGTCCCAGACATCGATGCCCAGCTTATCACAGATCAGGGAAAGCTCGTTGGCGAAGGCGATATTCACGTCCCGGTAGGCGTTCTCGGTCAGCTTCGCCAATTCGGCCGTGCGCGCATCGGTCAGGAAGATCTGCGCCGTGCAGAACGTCGCATAGAGGTCGCGGGCCTTTTCGGCAGCCGCGGGAGTGAGTCCGCCACAGATGCGGTCGTTGGAGACGAGTTCCTTGAGCATCTGGCCGGGCAGGATCCGCTCCGGACAATGGGCGTAGAGCAGACCGTCGGCCTTGCGACCGAGCTTCGCGAGTTCGGCTTCAAGCCAACCTTTGACTTTCTCCGTCGTTCCGACGGGCGAAGTGGATTCAAGGATGATGAGGTTGCCAGCGACGACGAACGGAGCGATCGAACGAGCGGCGGCTTCCACGAACGAAAGGTCCGGCACGCGGGCGCCGTCAGCCGAGACGATGAAGGGCGTCGGCACCGCGAGGATGAAAATGTCGGCAGCGCCTGGCGTGGTCGCAGCCTTTAAGTTGCCTGATTGCACCGCCGCCCGCACGAGCACGTCGAGGTCAGGTTCCTGAATATGGATGCGGCCGCTGTTGATTGTCTCGACCACCGAGGCGGAGACGTCGACGCCGAGGACGCGGCGGCCCTTCGTCGCAAAGATGGACGCAGTCGGAAGGCCGATATAGCCGAGGCCGAGGACGCAGAGGGAGGACATTTGAATCGAGGAAAAGAGGGGCTGAATGGAGGGCACGAGGGCCGGAGGGCAGGAAGAGGCAGGATTAGAGGCAGTGCAAAGGTGCAAATCGGAGCGGAGCTCCTGTGCAAAAGTGCAAAGGTGAATTCAGGGGTAGGGGTAGAAAATACTTTCAGGTCTCGGGTCTCAGCCGTCGGGAGCCAGGTTCAGGTGTTCAGGTTCGGGTACAGGTTCAGGACCTGAGCTTTGCCCCGCACCCGCACCTGTACCCGATAACCCGCACCAGAGACCTGAGGGCCGAGACCTGGGACCCGAAACTGTCTTCACATTTGCACCTTTGCACAGGCCGCAGGCCTATTTGCACTTTTGCACTTCAACCCGACTTCGCTCCCTGCATGCGAATACTCCAGCGAGACACTTCTTCAATCTCATCGAGCGAGACGGGGGATGGCCCAGCGGTGCGGACGGCGGAGAGGAAAGCGGCCAGCGCTTCGTTATGCCCTTTGCCGCGGGCAGGGCCTCCCAGCCAGGAGGGAAGCGCCGAGGCGCCAGGAAGATTCGTCGAATGGAGAGAATGCCAATTATTGATCTCGGCGGACCAGCCTTCGCCGGAAACCGCGAGTCGTTCCTTTGGCAGATGGGCCGGCTGGTCGGTACGATAATTGAGGACGCCAAGATCGCCGTTGACGAAACTCAGCTCGAAGCAGCCGCCATCCTGACCGTCGGCATCGCGCGTCAGAGCACGGGCGGAAACGATTGCGCTACCGGAAAGGAAACGGAGCAAGTCGATGAAGTGACAGGCCTCGCCGACGATGCGTCCCCCGCCCTGCTTCGGGTCGAGCGCCCAGTGATCGGCCGGTAGGCGGCCTGCATTGACGTCGACCGTGAAACGGCGAGCGCCGGGGCGTGCGGCGAGCGCGGCGCGGAGACGAATCGCGAGCGGGGCGAAGCGGCGGTTGAAACCTACGGTGAGGATACCAGCGGACGAGCGGGCGACCGCTATCGTCGCGTCGAGGTCCGCTTCGGTGAGCGCCAGCGGCTTCTCGACCCAGACGGATTTACCAGCGGCGAGCGCGGCGAGCGCAAAAGTGCCATGCTCGTCATGCCGGGTCGCGATGATGACCGTCGAGAGACCCGGGTGATCGAGCAAGACGGCCGTGTCCGTCGTGGCCGTCGCCGCGGAGCCAGCGAGCAACTTGGCCGAAAGTCCGTTGGCGGAAGCGAAGGCGGAGGGCGACGCGCCTTGGCGACGAAGCTCCGGCACGAGGACGCGGGCAGCGAAGTTACCGCAGCCGATGACCCCGACGCCACCGGCGGTGGGGCTGTGCCCGTCGACACCGGGAATCGTCCGGGCGAGAGCTGCGTTGGCAGTGACATATTCGATGACCAGACCGAAGGCGCCAGGCCGACGCAGGTCATCGTAGATCTTCGGTGATTCGGGGAACGCGTGACGTGAGGTCAGCAACGGGGCGACATCGAGCGCACCGGACGCCATGAGCGCGAGGGCCTCGTTGAAATTAGCGCGGGCGGAAGAAGGATCGGCCGGATCGGCGGAGCCGTAGGAGCGCGAGACCTGAAACGAGACCTCGTTCTGGTAGAAGTCGGCGCGATTAAGCGAGAGGCCCGTAACGCCCACGAGCACCACTCGACCGCGACGACGGCAGAGGCGCGCAGCTTGGTTAACCGGTTCGTCGGAGGCGGTGCTGGCCGTGATGAGTACGCCAGCCGCGGCCGAAGGAAGCAGTGAAGGCAGCTGAGCTAAGTCGGACGGGACCAGCGCGCCTGCTTGTAGGGCGGTGGCGCGCTTCGCGGCGTCGGGATCGACGCCCACGACTACGACGCCACGGGTGCGAAGCAGACGAATGGCGAGCTGACCGATCAGGCCAAGCCCCATGACGACCACCGTCTCTCCGGGTTGGGCGTCGATGAGGCGTAGGCCTTGCAAGGCGACGGCGGCAAGCGGAGTGAAGGCCGCGTGTTCATCGGAGACCGCGTCGGGGATGGGCGCCGCGAAAGCCGGATCGGCCGAGATCACTTCGGCGTGCGGAGAATTAGTGACCACGCGGTCGCCCGCGGCAAAACCCGTGACACCGCCCGCATCGAGGACCAGGCCGACGTGGCAATAGCCGAGCGGAATCGGCTGGGCGAGCTTACTGCGGACAGCGCGTATGGTCGTGAAGACCCCTTCGCTCCGAGCCTTGGCGAGGACCGCACGGAATTTCTCTGGCTGTTGGCGGGCCTTGCTGAGCCAGCCGCCGCGGCCGAACTCGACCAACATCCGTTCGGTGCCGAGGGAGACCAGCGAGCGCGTCGCGCGCACGAGCAGACGGCCGCTCCGCGGACCTGGGGCGGGGACGGCGAGGAGCTCGGTGCGACCCGAGCCCAGATGCTGGACGAGCTGGCGCAAGGTCAGGAAAGGTCGCGCTCACGCTCGGCCGAAGACTGTTCGGTGAGGCAGAGCATGGCGGCCGCGATGAAGGCAGCGGCGAACATCAGCGGCGTGAACCAGAAAAGCAGGTCGATCGAGGCGTGCGCCGCCAGCAGCAGGAGCACGAGCCCAAGCGGCACCGTCTCTGGATGGCCTGCGTGGAACGCGCGCACGATCCCTCTGCCTAGCCAGAGAAGCCCGGCCAAGACTGGTAGCAGGCCGAGGATGCCCCACTCCGCCAGCATCTCGAGCCAATCGTTGTGCGCGTGGATGGCGCGGTAATACAAGCGGCCGTCACGCTGGAGTTCTTTCTGCTGTGCCTGGTAGGGCGGCGCGATCCAGCGGTAGGAGCCAGCGCCGAAGCCGACCCAGACGCGTTCAGTCAGGGCGCCATCGGCGATCAGCGCCAATGTAGCGCGACGAAGCGGGGCCCTGTCGTCGGCCCCGGCCAACTGGTACGCCACGGCCTTCTCCTTGAAGCGGTCGAGGATCGGATTGAGGTCCGCCGTGGCCAGGATCGCCGCGGCGGCGACCGCCATCGAGGCGCCGGTAATCGCGATGATTTGCCGACGTGAACCGCGCGAGCCGGGGAAGCCGAAGAAATAGGCGAGCGGCACCGAGATGAACATCAGCGCCAAGGCCACCGCGACGCCAGCGGTGCTACTCGTGAGCGCGACGAGCAAGCTCAAGGCGAAGGCCAAGAACGCCGCAACGAGGTGAGGGCCGCCGCGCGTCGCTTCACCGGACGCACGCCGGATGTGCCAGAAGGTGAGCGCCAACGCGAGGGCCACGTGAAGGTAGAGATACACCCCGGCGTGGTTGCGACAGAGGAACGGGCCGAAACAGACGGTGTTATATGGCACCGGGTAGCCGAGAATCGTGCCGTAGGAATACTGGCTGAGAAAGCCGAAGACACCGATGACACCAGCCATGAGTACGGAGACCCAGGCGAGGATCACGTAAGAGCGACGACGACGTAGGCCGCCGCGCAAGGCGCAGAAAAGCAGCCAAGGTGCACCGAGGATCATCATCATCCGCCAAGCGTTCATCGGCTGCTGCGAGGTATCGTCGGCGGAGAACGGAGCGCTGAGTCCCGAAGGAAGCCAGCGGAGGTACGGCTGCAGGCGGACATCAAACTTTCCGACCTCGATACCCGGCAGGCCTTGCTTCGCCCAGAAAGCCTCGCGGTCGACGACGATACCCCAGGCGTTGAGGTCCTGGATGGCAAAGTAGGCCAACAGCGCGAGCCCGGCCCAGAAAGGCACCGAGCGGAAGAGTTCCCGGCGGGCTTCGGCGGCCGGGTATGAGATCAGGTCGCGCGATAGAAGATAGGATGCCAGCGCCGAGCCGAGGAGCGCGCAGAACGGGAAGCAGACGTAATCAAGCCAGCGATAAGTGAACAAGGCGTGGCCTTCGGCCGCCGCGGCGATCAACGCCGCAAGCAAACCGACCGACCAGGCCGCCGTCGCGAAGCGTTGCGTGCGCGCCTCGGCGAAGACCGCTACGAACGCGGCGGTTGCGAAACCCAACGCTGAGCAGACCGTCCAAAGCACCACGCCGGCCCAACCCCACGGGGCGAGGACCAGGATGAGCCCGGCAAGGATCATCACCGTCAGTTCACGTGAGGTGAATTTGGAGGAAGGCATGAAGAATTACTTACTGGGGGCTTAGTTGACCAGAGGCTCGGAGGCTCAGGGGGAGAAACAAACTAGCTGGCAGGTTGACAAGTTGACCAGTGGGCAAGGGAGGCAGACGGCGTAATTCAAAGGGGAACCGGAGACCGGATGATTGGCTGAGCGTTTTGGGTAGGGCGGCGATTGCTATCGCCGCCGTTCGAAGCCGAAGCCGAAAAGTCGGTAGGTCTTAGCTAAATCAACTATACTTCAGCGTCTTCAGGCGAACGGACGTGATGGCAACCACGTCCCTACCCAAGACAGTGGCTCGTCACACAATCCCCGCCTGATAGATATCGTGGATGCGGATGAGGCCGAGGCAGCGGTTGGTAGCGGCGTCGGTGACCGGCAGTACGGAGATCTGCGACGGGCGGTCTTCCATGATGCGCGCGGCTTCGCCAAGCGACATCGGGGCATGGGCGCGCACCGGATTGACCGTCATGATGTCGGCCGCGCGGGCGGCGTTGATATCGACCCCGCGGCTGAGTGCGCGCCGGAGATCGCCATCGGTGATGAGCCCGGCGAGCGAGCCGTCGGCGGCGAGCACGCAGGCGGCGCCGTGCGGATGACGGGTCATCGCGATGACCGTGTCGCGGAGTGAGTCGCCCGGCTGGGCGCACGCGCACCGGTCGAGCGGCTGCAAGGCCTCGCCGACCGTGAGCGACAGGTTGCGGCCGAGCTGGCCAGCCGGATGGAAGCGTGCGAAGTCGGCCGGGCCGAAGCCGCGCTTCGTCATGAGGGCGGCCGCGAGCGCGTCGCCAAGGGCGAGCGTCAGGAGCGCACTCGTGGTCGGCACCAGTCCAAGCGGATCGGCTTCGGGGCGGGCGCCGATGTCGAGCACCACGTCGGATTGGGTCGCCAAAGGCGACTGCGTGTTACCGACGATGGCGACAATCGGGGACTTGAAGGAGCGCAGGACCGGGATGAGGCGGACCAGCTCGGCCGTGGTACCGGAGCGCGAGATTACCACCACCGGATCCCCAGGCTGGAGGATACCGAGGTCACCGTGCACCGCATCGGCGGCATGGAGGAAGATCGCGGGCGTGCCCGTGCTGCAGAGCGTGGCGGCGATCTTCTGGCCGATGAGGCCGGATTTGCCGACGCCGCAGAGTACGACCTTGCCGGAGTGCCCGGCGATGAGGTCGACGGCCTTCGTGAAGGAACCGTCGAGGCGCGTGGCGAGTTCGGCGAGCGCGGCGGCTTCGGCCTGGAGGAGAGCGCGGGCGGAGTCGAGGGGAGTAGGCATGATAAACGAGAGTATGGAGTTTAGAGTATGGGGGCAGAAAATTGTTTCGGGTGGCGGGTGGCTGCCGCAGGTGACGGATGATTGGCCTGGTGTCATGGGTAGGGCGGCGATTGCAATCGCCGCCGTTCGAAACCGAGGTCGTAAAGTCGTCGGGTCTTAGCCGAATCAATCAGCCTCCAGCGTCATCAAGCGAACGGACGTGATGGCAATCACGTCCCTACCCAAGACAGCGAGTCAACTAATCAGCTTCCGTGCGGCTTCGAGATCCTCTGGGGTATCGATGGCGACGGGATGGTAATCGGTGACGACGGTCTGGAAGGTCAGGCCGTGAGCAAGGAAGCGGAGCTGCTCGAGCGATTCGGTCGCTTCGAGTTCGGTCGGCTTCAGCTGGGCGTAACCAGCGAGCGTCGCGCGGTCATAGCCATAGACGCCGATGTGGACCCAGTAGTCGCGCTGCTTGACCCATTCGGCTGGATCGACACCCCGCAGATGCGGGATCGGGCTTCGGGAGAAATAGATCGCCTCGCCATTCTCGGCACGGACGACTTTGACCACGCTCGAAGCTAGAAGACGTTCGGTGGCGTGAATCTTCGAGACCGCCGTGACCAACCGGCACTTCGTCTCCTTCCAGCGCGTGATGAGTCCGTCGAGGAGGTCCGGCTGGATGAACGGCTCATCGCCTTGGACATTAAGGAAGAATTCACCCGGCAGGCGGTCGATGATGCTGGCCATGCGCGCGGTGCCGGACGGACAGGCCGGGTCGGTGATCAGCACTTCGGCGCCGAACCCGCGGGCGACCGCGGCGACTTCCTCCGAATCCGTCAGCAACACCACGCGGTCCGCCTGACGGACCTGCTTGGCACGTTCCCAGACATGCTGGACGACCGGCTTACCGCCGAGGTCGAGCAGGACCTTGCGCGGCAGACGCGTGGAAGCGATGCGGGCGGGGATGCAGAGGGTGACGGAGGGCATTTTAGTTTAGGGGGCAAGCTGGCACGTGGACACGTGGACAAGGGGGAGATGCAAATGACAGGCTGAGTTGACCAGAGGCTCGGAGGCTCAGAAGAGAGGCAGTGCAAAGGTGCAAATCGGAGCGAAGCTCCTGTGCAAAAGTGCAAAGGTGTTTTCTAGACTAGCTGGCACGTTGACAAGTTGACCAGTGGACAAGGAAGACAACGGACTGGCTCAAAGGGTGCCGGAGACGATGCACCTATTTCGTGACGCGGTCCCGACCCTACCTATTGAATCCCTTGTCAACTGGCCAACTGTTCAACGGGTCAACTAACTTTGCGGCTTACCGCCGCGCTTCAGCAGAATGCGCAAGATACCAAGCGTAGGCGCCGCGGATACCTTCGGAAAGGGAGATGCGGTGCTTCCAGCCGAGCGCGCGGATACGAGCGACATCCATCAGCTTGCGAGGGGTGCCATCGGGCATTGTTGGGTCGAATTCCAAGCGGCCGGTGAAACCGACTTCCTGCGCAATCAGTTCGGCGAGCTGGCGGATGGTGAGTTCTTCACCCGAGCCGACGTTGATATGCCCGGCCTGAGAGTAACGCTCAAGCAAGAGCACGCAGGCCTCGGCAAGGTCATCGGCATGCAGGAATTCGCGGAGGGGCGTGCCCGTGCCCCAGAGGCGGAGCGAAGTGTCGCCACGAAGCTTGGCTTCGTGCATCTTGCGGATGAGCGCTGGGAGCACGTGTGAGTTCTCCAACGAGAAGTTATCACCCGTACCGTAGAGGTTGCAGGGCATCGCGCTGATGAAGTCGCAGCCGTATTGGGCGCGCGCGTGGTCGCAGAGCTTAATGCCGGCGATCTTCGCGACGGCGTAGGCCTCGTTGGTGACCTCGAGCGGACCCGTCAGCAGGGACTCCTCCCGGATCGGCTGCGGCGCCAGCTTCGGGTAGATGCAGCTCGAGCCGAGGAATAGCAGCTTGCGGACGCCGGCGCGGCGGGCGCCATCGATGACGTTGGCGGCCATCGCCAGATTGTCGTAAAGGAAATCGTACGGCTCGGTCGAGTTGGCCTTGATGCCGCCGACGCGCGCGGCGGCCATCACCACGGCGGCAGGCTTCTCGGAAGCGAGGAACGCGCTGGTCGCGGCGCCGTCGCGGAGATCGAGCTCGGCAGACGTACGCGTGACGATGGACGTGTAGCCAGCGGCGCGGAGGGCTCGGACGATGGCGGAGCCGACCATCCCACGATGCCCAGCGACGTAGATCTTCGCAGCGCGGTCCATCAGCGGTTCGCGTGGGCGACCATCTTCAGGTCATGATCGACCATCTTCTGCACCAGCTGCTCGAAGGAGGTCTGCTGCGGGTTCCAGCCCAACTCGCGAATGGCCTTGGCCGGATTACCGAGGAGTTGCTCGACCTCGGTCGGGCGGAAGTAGCGCGGGTCGACGGCGACGAGCGTCTTCCCCGTCTTGCGATCGATGCCCTTCTCGTCGGCCCCGGCGCCCTGCCAGTCGAGCTCGATGCCAGCGCGGCGGAAAGCGTGGGTGCAGAATTCGCGGACCGTGTACATCTTACCGGTCGCGATGACGAAATCGTCCGGCTGCTTATGTTGCAGGATGAGCCACATGCACTGCACAAAGTCAGGCGCATAACCCCAGTCGCGCTGCGAGGAGAGGTTGCCGAGGAAGAGGCAGTCCTGGCGGCCGTGTATGATGTTGGCGACGGCGAGGGAGATCTTACGAGTGACGAACGTCTCGCCGCGGCGCTCGGACTCGTGGTTGAAGAGGATACCGTTGGAGGCGAACATGCCATAGGCTTCGCGATAGTTACGGGTGATCCAATAGGCGTAGATCTTCGCGACACCGTAGGGGCTGCGCGGGTAGAACGGGGTCGTCTCGGACTGCGGCACTTCGACGACCTTGCCGTAGAGTTCGGAGGTCGAAGCCTGGTAGATGCGAACCTTCTTCTCCATCTTCAGGATGCGGACCGCCTCGAGGAGGCGGAGGGTGCCGATGCCATCCGTGTCGGCGGTATATTCCGGGATATCGAAGGAGACCTTCACATGGGACATCGCGCCGAGGTTATAGATCTCGTCCGGCTGGACGTCGCCAATCAGGCGAATCAGCGCGGTCGAGTCGCCAAGGTCGCCGTAGTGGAGCTGAATCTTCTTCGTGTGGATGTCGCGGACGAGGTCCTCCATGTAGAGGTGCTCGATGCGTGAGGTGTTGAAGGACGACGACCGGCGGATGACGCCGTGGACCTCATAGCCCTTGGCGAGGAGGAATTCGGCGAGGTACGAACCGTCTTGGCCCGTAATACCGGTGATGAGCGCGCGTTTTTTCATGGGGTGGTTGATGATTGAGCGTGGGAGATTTTCAAGCAGAAGGCTTTTTCGCCTGAGCGATGATGCGGGAGCTGCTGTCGATCTTGGCGCCCAGGCCATCGATCAACTTCGCCCCGTGCTTGTCCAGCACGACCATCTCGGGGATATTACCGGCGTTGCGGTCGCCGCCCTTGCAGAAGACGGCCTCATGCCCTTGGGCTTTCGCTTCGCCGATAAGCCAGTCGAGCGTGGCACAGACGGAGCCGTCGGTATCGACCGAAAGCACGGCACGGTCGACGACGCGGAGGGCGGAGGTCACCGCCAGGCGAGTATCCTGATCGATGAAGGCCTTACCCTTCTTCAGCGCAGCCTGGGCGTCGGTATTGACGATGACCCAAAGGACGTCGCCTTGGGCGCGCGAAAGCTCCAGTAGCTCGAGATGGCCTCGATGCATTGGGTCGAAATAGCCGGAAGTGATGGCGATACGCATGGGAAGAGAGGTGTTAGCGGTTAGCGGTAAGCGGTTAGGAAAATGCATGCCAAGGCGACGCTAAGGATTTATGAGGCCGTGAAATATTGGTTCGGGGTTTTCTGTTGTTTGTCCTAACCGCCAACCGCTATCCGCTACGCTCTTTTTAATTACTTGGGCAGGCTACCGCACGTGGAGGCGAATTTCGCGTGCACGTACGGATGGAGGAAACTGTCACCGGCCGAGCCGGCAGAAAGGGTCAGGCTCCCGGAGGGGGGAGCAACAGGGGGGCGAGCTCGAGAGCTCGACTGTTCCAGCGATTGAGCCGGGTGAGGCGCTCGATGACTTCGGGCTTGGCTCCGTTTTGTTGGAGATCGGTGAGGACGCGCTGCAGGGACGGCTGGGCCTGTTCGAGGGCTGGGAGGACCTGGCTACGAAGTAGGGCGACGAGGGATGCGGCCAGTGAGGGGGTCGGCTGCCAGCGTTCGCGACGGGCACCCTTCTCTTTGACCGACAGAACCATCTCGTGGTCTCTAAGGAACTTAAGTCCTTGACTGACAGAGCCTTTACTCATGCCAAGGCGACCCTGAATATGGTCGAAATCCAAGGGGCCAGGGGAGATGTAAAGCAGGGCGTAAATCTCGGCGACGGAGCGCGGGACGCCCAAAATGCCGGCCATGCGGACGAAGAAGTCAGCCAGCTCGATCTCATGCGGCTGGAGGGGCTCGAAAGTGGGGCGACTTTTACGCCGGCCGGCAGACTTTTCAGAAGGGAGCTTCATCGGGGTTAAGCCAGCGGGGCTGAGGGCTAACCGATGTTTCAATAATTTTTGAACCTAGGCAAGGGGTAATGTGAGTAAGTCCAAACCATAGGTCCGCCCTCCCTTGCGGAGAGTACGGATCGAAAAGCTTCCACCTGGCGCCCCCTTGGGGATTCGAACCCCAGTTACCTCAATGAAAACGAGGTGTCCTGGACCGGGCTAGACGAAGGGGGCGGTCGGTGGAAGTGAGGAACTTAGGAACGAAGGCCACCTGGTCAAGATTTTTGAAATAACCCCTGGGTTCAGCCCTGTCCGGGGGGCTTACCGTCCAAAAAGGCTCCGGTCTTCGTAGGGATCCTTGGCCTTACCGTCAGACTTCGCGCCATGCAGCTGCTGCTGACGATTGCCGTACCAAGCGGCCCACGCCGCCGAGGCGATAAAAAGAATCAGGAAGGCTCGGATGGTCCACTTACGGGCCACGCTAGGATCAGGGACTTCGCTCATTTCTATAATAATTTAGTCATTTAATGGGGCTTGGCAACCTCGGGGGATTTTTTACATATGTGATTACCCCCTAGTCTTACCCCCTCCTGATTCTGCATGAGCCCCAAGCAGAAGCCACTGGTAGTCATCATCGAAGACGACCGAAGCCTCGCCGCCTCGCTCGCGGACGATCTCCTGACCGCCGGCCTTTCCACCCAAGTCTTTCACAAGGGCGCCACCGCGCTCAAGTTTGTCGGGGAATCCTATGTCCATCTGGTCTTGCTCGACCCCAGTCTGCCAGACTTGGACGGACTCGCGGTGTTGGAAACAATCCGCCGGATGAGCCATTCGCCAGCCGTGATTTTCCTCTCGGCCCAGCGCGACGGCCATCATGTCGCTCGGGCGCTCGAGGCCGGGGCTGATGATTTCATCGGCAAGCCGCACCACTCCGAAGAGCTCGTCGCGCGCATCCGCGCGGTGCTCCGTCGTAGCGAGACTTCTGGTGATAGCCGCCTTACGGGCAACGCGGCGCTCGGCACCGACGTCTTCATCTTCAACGGAGCGGAAGTCCATCCCGAGCGTCTCGAAATCGTCTTCGCCGGCAACAAGAGCCGCAAGCTGGGCCGCAAGGAGCTCGGCATCCTCTATCACCTACACGCGAATCCCGGCGTCATTATCAGCCGGCACAGCCTGATCCACGCCGTCTGGGGCGTGCATGCCGACATCCGTAGCCGCTCGCTCGACCAATATATCGCCAAGATTCGCGATGCCTACGCCGCGTACGGTAAATCCTTGGAGTGCCTACGGACAATCCATGGGATCGGCTACTGGTACGAACCCGCACCGCTGGCCTCCGAGGAAAAGGCGGCCCGAAAAGGTCGCCGGGCTTGATTACTAGCCGGAGGCCGGCATAGGTACGGCCATGGAAATCCGTTGTTACCTCAAACCCAGCTGCGGCTGGAGCAACGGCGTGCGCGCCATCATGGCGAAGTACGCCCTGAATTACCAGGACGTGGACATCATCAACAGTCCGACGAACTACGCCGAGATGGTCGAGAAGAGCGGCCAGCGTCTTTCCCCGTGCGTCGAGATCGACGGCGTGATGCTACCCGATATCTCCGGCGCCGAAGTCGAACAGTACCTACTCTCGAACAAGCTCGTGGCGCCGAACGATAAGGCCCCGGCTGTGCCGATTGACGCTCCTTGCACCGACGCCGAGCACGAGAAGATGCGGGTGAAGACGGTACGGTTCTTCTGAGGAGAAACGACATTTCGGGTGGCAGGTGGCGGCCCCGGGTGGCGGGTGCCAGATAGGTCTGTATCAGAGGGAAACCGGAGACCGGAGGAGAAGCCGTGCAAAGGTGCAAATCGGAGCGTAGCTCCTGTGCAAAAGTGCAAAGGTAGAACCAACTTCAGGTGACGGGTGACAGCAACGGCTGTCGGCGACTCAGGAGTCGGCTTTTCAGCCATCAGCCGCAGGAACCCGGAGCCGGCCGCCGAAGGCTGAACGGATAACACCCGAATGGCTGATGCCGCGGTGGCCGGCACCAGTCACCTATTATGTGACTATCACGTTTACACCTTTGCACAGGCCGCAGGCCGATTTGCACCTTTGCACTCACCTTACCGCTATCCGCCAACCGCTAACCGCTAAAACCTTTTACTCACTCTTCCCCGCGGCAAAATCAGCGAGCGAATCGGCGACCCACTGGCGCTGCTCGGCGCTGAGCTCCGGGAAGATCGGGATACTGAGCACTTCGGCGGAAAGCTGTTCGGAGACCTTGACGCTATCTCCGCCCCGGTAGCCCTTGTCGGCGAAACACTCCTGGCGGTGAAGCGGAATCGGGTAGTAGATCTCGCAGCCAATCTTACGGGCGAGAAGGAAGGCCTTGAGCGCGTCGCGGCGGCCACCTGGCACGCGAAGCGTGAATTGATTCCAAATACCTTGGCCGGAGAAGTCTACAGGTAGAAGGATCTTCGCGGCCTTGTCGGCGCCCGGGCGGTTCTCGGCGATACCGGCCGAGCCCTTGAGCGCGGTATGGTAGAAGTTAGCGTTGCCCGCGCGGGCGCAGTTATATTCCGGCAGGTGCGGCAGCTTGAGGTGCAGGAGCGCCGCTTGCAGCGGATCCATGCGGAAGTTGGCGCCGATCTCGCGGTGGTAATACTTCGGCTGCATACCGTGGACGCGGAGGATGCGCGCTCGCTCGGCGAGGGCGTCGTCCTGCGTGGTGACGAGGCCCGAGTCGCCCATGCCGCCGAGGTTCTTGGAAGGGAAGAAGCTCGTAGCGCCAAAGTCCCCGGACGACATCGTAGCACGACCTTTCCAGCGGGCACCCATCGACTGGGCGGCATCCTCGATCACGCGGAGCTTATGGGCGGAGGCGAAGGCCTGGAGCGCGTCGAGGTCGAGCGACTGGCCGAAGAGGTACACCGGCATGATTGCACGGGTATGCGGGCCGACCTTCCGGGCAGCATCCGCGAGGTCGATATTGAAGGTGTGTGGGTCGACATCGACCCAGACCGGCGTGGCACCGAGGCGGGCGACCGAGCCTGCGGTGGCAAAGAAAGTGAAGGCCGGGAGCAGGACCTCGTCCCCTTCGCCGATGTCGAGCGCCATGAGCGCGAGGAGGAGCGCGTCGGTGCCGGAAGACACGCCGAGGGCGTGCTTCACCCCGAGGAAGGCGGCGCAGTCTTTTTCAAAGGCCTCGAGACGCGGGCCCATGATGAACATGTTTGAGCGCAGGACGTCGCGAAAGGCGGCCTCGAACTGGGCCTCAAGGGCGCGGTTCTGTGGGCCGAGATCAAGGAGCGGAACGTTTGTCATGGCGCAATGGGGTTTTCCCACCGACGGACCGCACGGGCAACATCATTCAGCCGGGCGGCGAGAGCGGAGGACTAAGAAGAGCCCGAGGGCCGCGAGCGGCAGCGTCCAGAACTGGCCGGCCGTAAGCCCGAGTACGTAACCGTCTTCGGCGGAGCGGAAGCATTCGCAGAGGATGCGAGCGGCGGAATACAGGAGGAGGAATTCACCGGCCAGACGGCCGGGCGGGAGCCGCCGCGGATAGCGGACCAGCATCCAGATGAGCGGCAGCAGGCCTTCGCCGAAGGCTTCGTAAAGTTGCGACGGATGGCGCGGCAACGCTCCTTCATGAGGGAAGATGACGGCCCAAGCTAGACTCGACGGATTGCCGACCAGTTCACCGTTCACGAAGTTGGCCAAACGCCCGAAGAGGAGGCCCGCCGGGGCGAGCGCGCAGAGCAAATCCCCGACGGAGAAGAAATTCGCTTTCGCACGGCGGGCGTACCACACGCCAGCGAGAAGCACGCCAAGGAAGCCGCCATGGCTGGCCATACCGCCTTGCCAGACGCGGAAGAGCATCATCGGGTCGGCCGCGAATTCCGCGCGGGCGTAGAGGAAGACATGGCCAAGGCGACCACCGGCGACGACGCCGATCATAACCGCAGTGATTAAGGCCGATTCGTCATGGATATCGCGCAAGGGAGTCAACCCGGCGCGGCGCCATCGTCCGAGGAGATAAGCGGCAACCATGAAGCCCGCCGCATAGGCGAGCCCGTACCAATGTATCCCGCGCAAGCCCCAGCTTTCAGGGAAACGGATCGCGACCGGATCGAGGTCGTGGACCCAGTAGGCGAGGGCGGCGATCATGTTCCGGTCTTGGGCGGATGATCAGGACGACGGCCGACGCGATGACCGCGCTGGCGAGCCAGTTCACGCATGTCGGGGTGCGGATCGTCCTTCTCGTAGATCTCGATACCCAGCAGAGATTCGAAGACATCCTCCAGCGTGATGACGCCGGCGAAGGCGCCAAACTCATCGACGACGACAGCCAAGTGCTGGTGCGCGCGGACGAGGTCGTGGAGGGCGTCGGAAAGTGTGGCATTCTCAGGTACGATATGCGCCTTGCCCATGAGTTCACGGACGCGGACCTCACGGCGGTTCTCGCCGGCGGCCTTCAGGATATCACGTCGACGCACGACACCGACGATACGGTCAGGGTTCTGCTCCCAGACCGGCATGCGGCCATGCGGGACAGTAGGATAAAGCCGAAGGACATCGGCCACCGTGAGGTCGGCCTCAATGGCGGTCACGACCGGTCGGGGCGTGAGCACTTGCGAGACCGGGATATCATCGAGACGCACAGCGTTGGCGACGAGGTTACTCTCGGCCTGCGTGATCTTACCTTCGCGGGCGGCCGCTTGGGCGAGGCTACCGATATCGGCATCGGCGCGGTCGACGCCGGGCTCCTCGGGCGGAGCCAGCGAGTCGTGCAACTTACCAAAGGTGCGGAGGATCTTCGCGGCCCCGCGGACAAGCTTGAGCGAAGAGGCGATGCGGGGAGCGAGGGCGACGCGGAAGTGCATGCCTACCTTCCGGGGCAGCATGATCGTGAGCCAGGCCATCACAAAGGAGACGGCGATGAAAGCCAGTGCCGTGAGCACTCCGACCTGCCAGCTGACATCTAAGCGGCTTAGGAGGCGCGCATCGAGGAGGAAGCCGCCGAGCAAGGCGCTCATGCCGACAAAAGCGGCCGAGAGGACTTCGAAGGCGGCGAGGGTGTTGCCTTGGTCGCTACGGGATCGCTCAATCGAGACCGCTGCCTTGGCGTCCTGACGGCGGAGATCCTCCAGCTCGGTGTGCGAAAGGGCCGAGACCACCCCGGCCACGAGCGAAATTCCCGCTGCACTGCCGTTAAGGAGGATGAAGACCGGCCAGAGATACCAAGCGGAGTCCATGTCCTTATTCCGTAGGACGAACCGCCGTGTTTGGCGAGGGAGAATCCCGACATTGACCCTGCCAGCAGGGCTCGGGATACTTCCTTCATGACCCCACGCGAGCTCCAGATCGTCTCCGCCTTGGCCGTATTCTTGACCGCTACCCTTCCCGCCGCCGCCGGTGCGATCGCCTTTCGCTCACAACCCATCCTGGTCGCGACGATTACTGGGGAAGCAGGCGCCCTCCCTGGACTGACCGGAATTTACTTCAATCACTTCGGCGCGGCCCTCGTGACGCTGCTCGTCATCGCCCTCGCCATCACTGCCTACGCTGGACTCTCGCACCTACGCAAGGACGAGGAACCTGTCGTACGGATGGCTAAGCTACTTGTCGCGACCTGCTTCTCCGCCTTGGTAAGCGTCGTCTTCCTCGGCTTGCTGGTACTCGCGACCGTCCTGCCAGTTTACGCGAAGCTGATGCAGCGCTGAGCCCGCCACGAGGCGAGTAACGCGAGCGCCCGAGTGGCTTCAGCCTGCGGACCCATTGCCTGCCAGGCGAGACGGCCGTCGGCATGATAAGAACGCGCGAGCACCGCGCCGCCCTCAAAGGTGGAGCGAAGTACCAGGATCGATTCGGCGGAGGCCGGGAAGCCGGGCCAAGAGACGTCGCGAACCGGCCGGCCAGCCTGGATAAGCACACCGCGGAGCTGCGCCATCACGGTACCCGGCAGCCGACCCGTCTCGACTGCGGGAAAATTCCAACAAGCGCCGTCCCACCACGCCAAGGAGCTACGCACGCCCTCGCTGAGGCAGCCCCGCTCATCAAATTGGATTCCTTCGGCGTCGGGACGATCAGCGACCCCGCGCAGCTCCTGCCATGCATCGGCGGAATTCTTCCATGGTCCACTCTTCGGGCGAGGCAACCATTCGGGCGCGTCACGGCGGAGGGTCAGTTGATAGAGATCAATTGCCGAAGGCGTAGCGGGTAAGGCACGGACCGTGAGCCACTCGGTGGCCATGCCATCGCCGCGCGGCGCCACGAGGAGGCGCACGACCGCGTTCGTCAGCGAATTACGACCGAGCAAGCCACCGAGAGGGACAGACCAGCGTGGCGCATCGGCGGAACTCCCCAGCATCAGGCGCGCTGGGTCGAGTCCGAGGCGCGGACAGGCGAGGGCGAGACGATCGAGATGATCGCCAAGGCAGGCGATGCGACCGCCGCGCACGGCGAACGTCTCAAACAGCGACGGACCTGGCACCAACGCCGCAACCGCGGCGCCATCGGGGAGCGTGACCCATTCGCCTTGGCGCCAGCCGATCATGGTCGGAGCGCCGCGCGCGTGGCGGCGAGCAACGGGGCTTGGGCCTTCCGTAGGCTTTCGGCGTATTCGCGGGCGGGAACGGAATCAGCGACGACGCCAGCCCCGGCTTGGATGAACGTCCGGCCTTCGGCGGACCAGAGGGAACGGATGATAATATTGAGGCAGAGGTCGCCAGAAGCCCCAATCCAACCGAGCGAGCCAGTATAATAGCCACGCGCGACTGGCTCGAGTTCGGCGATGACCTGCATTGTCCGGACCTTCGGTGCGCCCGTAATCGTACCGCCCGGGAAGAGCGCGCGAATGACGTCGGCCGGTCCGGCGGAGGCCTGCAGTGAGCCTTCGACCTGTGAGACGAGATGCATCACGTGCGAGTAACGCTCGACGGCCATAAATTCGGGCACGCACACCGTGCCTGGTCGCGAGACGCGGCCGACATCGTTACGCAGGAGATCGACGAGCATTAGGTGTTCCGCCTTCTCCTTGGTGTCGCCTGAAAGTTCCTGCGCCCAGACCAAGTCGGCGGCCTCATCGGCGCCACGTGGCCGCGTGCCGGCGATCGGACGAGAAGCGATGCGACCGGCAGAAACTTCAACGAGTAACTCGGGCGAACCGCAGACGAGCGTCGCGCCGGGCAGGCGGACTAGCCCCATGTAGGGCGAGGGATTGGCTGTCCGCAGGATTTCGTAGGCTAGCGATGCATCAACTGGGGGCACCTCGAGGCGCGTGGAAAGATTGACCTGATACGTATCTCCGGCGGCGATATAATCCAGGCAGCGCTCGACGGCGCGGGCGAAGGCCGGCTGATCGAGCGATTGCGTGAGTGTTTGCGTCGGGGTGACCGAGGGCGGAGGCAGCGGTACCGCGGGTTGCGCGCAGGTGGCGTCCCAACGAGCGGCGTAATCGAGGGCGCGGGCGCGGGCGGCGCGGAGAGCGGAGTTCGGCGAGCCGACCGGACAGAGAATAACTACCGTCAGCTCACGCTTCATCGCATCGAAGACGCAGGCTTCATGTGCCTCGAGGAAAGCCGCGAGCGGCGCACGGACGTCGGCGGGCGCGGACTTCACGGGCTCGAACTGCGTGGCGAGCTCATAGCCCAGCAGCGCGATCAGCCCGCCCTGAAAATCTGGCCAGCCAGCGAGACGGGGGGCGCGGACTTCACGCGACCAGCGACGGAGATAGGCGAGCGGCTGTTCCGAGGCTTCTTCGTGCGCGCCGTCCTCGGCATGCAGCACCACGCGCCCGTCGGCGAAGAAGACTGTCGTGCGAGCGGCGGCGGGGACGGCGATTGTCAGGCTTCCTGAGCGACCGCTCTCGAGTACTGCATGATGGCGGCCAGTGAAGAAGCCTTCCCAGGAAAGCGGGAGCCGGTCGGCGCGAAAGCGCGCAAGGTAAGGCAGGTGCGTCCAACCGGGGCCGGCGGCGGCCCAGTCGGCGGCCGTGACTTCGGCGACGATCACGGGAACCTCACTCATCGGCGAAGTTCAGCTTGTAGCCCGAGAAGTCTGGACCGGACAGGATCACCCCAGCGCGTTCAGCCGTGATGCCGTAGACATGGAGTTCTTGGCGGGAGCCCTTGGAAACGACCGTGATGCGCAAGCCGCCGCCGAGCTTCATGACCTTGATTGAAAGCGTGCTAGCGCGGACGCGTGCGCTGATGACGCCGCGGGATACGCGGCCACAACGCTCGAGAGCCTCGGCCACGGGACGGGCGGCATCCGTCAGCGACGTATGCGTACCCGCCCTGCCCCGCCCTTTGGCCATGCTCAGGCAATCTCCCAATTGTAGGGGTGGGAGGAAAGGAACTCGCATCCCTTCTTTGTGACCACCACACAGTCTTCGAAACGACAGCCGCCGATACCGGGATAGTAGAGACCTGGCTCGACCGTGACCGCATGGCCGACGACGAGCGGAGACGTGTTGCGCAAGGCGAGCGACGGATCCTCGTGGATATCGTAACCCAGCCCGTGACCCGTGCCATGGAAGAAGCCCACGTAGACGCCTTTCACGAGACCCGTCTTGTAGCCGCGCGATTTGAAACAATCTTGCACCACCGTGTGCACCTTGGCGCCGGTCACGCCCGCGCGGATCGCCTTGATGGCGCGACGCTGGGCCTCGAGAACCGCAAGGACCATCTTGCGCTGCTTCGCGTTGGCCTTCCCCTTGAGGTAAGTACGGGTCATGTCGCCGTAATGATGCGACGCGATATGGCGCGGGTAGATATCGCACACAATAAGTTCTTTGGCCCGGACGGGGCCAGAGCCAGAGCAGTGGCAATCCACCGCCTGATCGCCCGGGGCGATGATGAGACCGATGTCGCAGAGGGCGCCCTTGCGGAGGATCGCGACCTGCGCCTCCTCCTTCAGGATCTCGGCCGTGAGCGTCTTACCCTGCCACTGCAGTACGCCCTTCTTATCGGCCTTGGCTTCCGTGAGTACCTTCTCCACGGCCTTAAAGCCGGCGGCGGCGGCGACGTTGCCGGCGCGGATGCCGGCGAGTTCCGCCTTCGACTTCACTTGCCGCTCCGGGAAAAGCTCCGGGGCGCCGCGTTCATTCTGTTGGGCACCGACAGCGTGAAGCTCGAGGCCAAGCTCGCTGAGCCGCTGGAAGAGGCCGACCGGGAAATCTGCCGGCACACGGAAGCGGTAGACGCCCCGCTCCAGCGCCGCGAAGACAATCGCGTCAGCCACGCCAGCCTTGGGGTTGGTCTTGCGGAGATCACCGATGGTCGCGGTGAGGTTGAGCACCTCGTCAAAGGCCGATTCAACCTTCGCGCGGCCCACTTCCATGCCAGGCAGGAGGCCGATGCGACGACCATTAACGGAGAATGCCGGAAACGGGTCGGAGGCATGGAAGCCGCCAAACCAGCGTAAGTCGGCGTTCTTGGAGGGGGTCGCCATCAGCAACACGTCGCGGACGGCTGGGATGGAAGTGCGAGCAGTGCGGGCCATGGGCGCAGGATGCCTGAAGTCCGCCCTGCGTGAAGCGCAAACGCTATCGCCCTGCGCAACAGGTGCGCCTAAATTGCCGACATGCTCGCCCTAGCCCCGTCCGACCCCGGACTCATGCCCTTCCAGATGCTGCCCCAGCTCCACTGGGCCGAGCTGATTCTCCGTGCGGTGGTCGTCTACGTTTTCCTGGTCGTGCTCATTCGGATTACCGGACGGAGGCAGGTCGGGATGATGTCGCCCACGGACTTCATCCTACTGCTGATCCTCAGTAACGCTGTGCAGAATTCCATGAACGGTGGCGATAATAGCCTCGGTGCGGGGCTTGTTCTCGCCACAGCGCTCGTCACCCTGAACTACGCGATGTCCTGGCTCGCCCGGCGCTCGAAGTTCATCGAACAACTCCTGGTCGGTCGCCCAGTCTTCATCGTGCGCGACGGAAAGCTCGATGAGCACGTATTGGCGAAAGAAAAGGTCACGCATCATGAGCTCGCGGCCGCACTGCGGGCGGCCGGTTGCCCGAATATTGAGGCCGCTCGGCACGTGATTCTCGAGTCCAACGGTTCGATCAGCGTCGTCCACCGGAGCCCGGCTTGACGAGGCTAAGCCGGCCGGACAGGCTGGAAGGACGCCTGAGAGCGCGGGTATCGTTCAGTGGTAGGACCCTACTTTCCCATAGTGGTGACACCAGTTCGAATCTGGTTACCCGCTCCAGGCGAGGCCCCTCGGGCCGAGGCTTGACCCCGGGCGGAGGGCTTGGAATAGTGAGCGTCCTTGGCCACGCGGGTATCGTTCAGTGGTAGGACACCACTCTTCCAAAGTGGATACACCAGTTCGAATCTGGTTACCCGCACCAAGGAAAACGCCGTCGTTCAGTTCCTCCAGGGGAGCTGACCGGCAGGCGTGACCTCGAGGAACTCCTTCCAGCATTCGACTTCGTCGGCGGACAAGGACGATGCGACCACCAGGCGCCACTTCGGCTTGGTGGGCGCGTGGCGGAGTGTCATGCCAGCCTGTTCGGGCAAGCGATTAGCTTTACGCGAGTTGCAGCGGATACAGGCCGTGACGATGTTCTCCCAATTGGTCTTACCGCCGATATCACGGGGCACGACGTGGTCGAGGTTGAGCTCCTCGTCGCGGAACTGGCGACCGCAATACTGACAAGTGTTTGCGTCGCGCAGGTAAACATTGCGGCGGGAGAACCGGATCTCGCGGCGCGGGACGCGATCGTACTCGCCCAGCAACAGGACGCGCGGGATGCGGAGCACGATACAAGGCGAGCGAACGGACTCAGCGGCAGGTGGAGGGGCCTCCACGGAGAAACGCATCCACTCTTCGGCGCTCATCACGCGGTGCCCGGACGAGTCCGCGTGAATGGCTGAGGCACGACCGCGGAAGAGCAGGCTCATCGCGCGCAGCACGCCGACGATGTTAACCGGCTGCCAGAGACGGTTAAGGACGAGGACACGTTGTTCGAGGCGCGGAGGCACTATGCCGAGAGAGATAAGCCCGGGCAGGCGGACGGTCAACCCCCTCGACTCAGCGAACCGCCTTCGCCTTGGGGACGGGGGGCGGAATAGCCGTGGGCTTAGGCACCGGCGGGGAGGTAAAGGTATCGGGCAAGGATACGAGCATCGCCCCGGTGACCGAAGTGGAAATCGGGAATGGGATACCGTCGATCTGCACGCGTAAGTGTTCGACCGCAGAAGAGCGAAGCTCGCTTGGCCCCTTCACGTTAATGATAACTGGCTTATCGCGCGGGGAAAGTATGCCGACGCCCGGGTATTCGCCCGTGTTCACTTCGATAACCTCATAGCGGACCCTCGCCTTGACCGACGTAAGGGTAATCTGGTGAGGCCGGCTCGTCGGTGGTAACGTGACCGCAACCGCCGCGATTGGCTTAGGCTGCGTCCGCTTCGCCGCAGACGAGCTTAGGAAAAAACCAGCGCCAGAACGATCGCAACGACCGCGATGCCGATCACGATGTAGACCAAGGTGTCGCGGCTGAGCGTAATGGAACTGACGCCCGACTCTGGCTCGAACGGCGCGTCTTCATCGGCACCTACTTCGAGCGGGCGACGGGATGCTTTGGCGGAATGATGCGTATTAAAATCGGCGCCGGCCTTCTCGTCGTCGAGACGGAGGTACTTCGCGTAGACCTTTACGAAGCCGCGCTTGTAGACGTCGGCAAGCGGGATGGATTCGAACTGGTTGGCCTCCATCGACTGGAGATAATCGGTGCGGATCTTGGTGAACTCCGCCGCTTCGCGGAGGGTCACGCCCAGTCGCTGCCGGGCTTCTTGGAGTCGTTCGCCGAGGGTTTGCATGGCCCGAGATTCGCCCGAAGGCGGCGAATAGGCAAGCCTCTCGTGGCCGGACCAGCGGTCAGGCAAGCAGTTCCCAGAGGCCAAGCCAAGGCGAGGCCAGCAAGATGATACCTGAGTGCATAACCCGAAGGAACGGCGGCAGGTTGACGAGAACAATCAGGATGATGAACCCCCATCGGGCAAGGGAGAGGAAGAACTCTTCGGAGTACAGCCCGAGGCGAAGCGCCAGACGGGAGCCGTCTAAAGGTGGGATCGGGATGAGATTAAAGACCACAAGCCCGGCGTTGAGGTAAATGCCGCCGACCAAGAAGCGAATGATAACCTCCTGGGTCTTCGGGTCGAAGTTCCCTAGGCCGCCGATGAGAGCGAAGACGAGGCAGAGCACTACGTTCATCGCCGGGCCAGCCAGGGTGATATAGATATCGTCCATCCGGCGGGTCTTCGAATTGGGCAGGGAGATCTGGACAGGCTTACCCCAGCCGATGAGGCCGAAGCCAGGGCTGAGGAAGATCATGACCGCCGGGAGAGCGATGGTGCCGATGGGGTCGGCGTGGGCGAAGGGATTGAGCGTCACACGACCCTGCATGCGGGGCAGAGGATCCCCCCTCATATCAGCCATCCAGGCGTGGCCAAACTCGTGTAGGCCGATTGAGATAATCAGCAGGATGAGCTGGAGCAGGCCGTCACGGAGCGTCTGGGTATCCATATCAGTTGCTGCTGCAGCCGGCGCTGGTGGTATCGAAGATCGGCATAGCGAACGAAGGAAAGCAAACGCAGGCCGGTGGGTTAGCCAATCCGAAAGCAGAGCCCGCACTCGCTCCTTGAGCAATTGGCGCCGTCGGCTAGACCTTAGGCATGTCGCTCGCCACCCGGATCCGACTCGCGCAGAAGCGTGGCCTCAGCCTGCCGGCGGCACGCACGCTGGCCCGCCTGTCCACCCCGAAGGCAATCCAGGACTTCCTCGTCGATTTCCCGCAAAACTTCGAGCCGGAGGGTGACACCGCCCGGTCCGTCGAACAGACCTTGAAGCATCGCCGGGCCCATTGCATCGAAGGCGCCATGATCGCCGCCTTCGCGCTCTGGCTCCAAGGACACCCTCCCCTGCTGCTGGACTTCAGCGCCCATCAGGACATGGACCACGTCATCGCGCCTTTCCAGGTGAACGGCAAATGGGGCGCCATCTCGAAGACCAACTACGTCTGCCTCCGCTGGCGAGACCCAGTGTACCGCAGCGTCCGCGAACTCGCGATGTCCTACTTCCACGAATACGCCAAAGGGCCACGCAAGACCCTGCGTAGCTATTCCAAGCCGTATGACCTCAGCGTCCTACCGCCCGAGAAGTGGGTCAACAATCCCAAGGACTGCTGGGAAGTCGCCGACCGCATCACCGCCGCGCGGCATTACGAGATTGTCACAGACGCCGAGGCCAAGGCCTTACGTCACCGCGACGACGTCGAGGTACGCTCGGATAAGATCACGGTCTTCCCGATTCCGAAGTGGAAGCACCAGCGGCTCTGAGCGCGCTTAGCGGCCGACTGGCTTAGCGCGGAGAGCCAACCAAAGATCGGTCGGTTCGCCGGAGCGCAAAGGTTGCACCTTGAAAGTCGAGCCTTTCGCCGGCTTCCAATCGACGCCGACGAAAGTAGTCTGGTCTGGACAAAAATCCTCGGAGGGCTGGCCGATCGACTTACGTGACTTGAGATTCCAGAAGATATTCCAACCACCCGCGTCCAGGCCGAGGTCGGCGCCGCCCCCGCAAGCAAAGAAGTGGGCGCCGGAATCCGAACTCACGTTGGTGACGAGATTGGCGAAAGGCCCCTCCTTGTGGAAATCCAGACTGAGATCGACGCCCTTCCCGGCACGGACGACGTTACCGTTCGTCCATCGCTCGAAGGTGACGTCGTGATGGAAGCGCGTCTTGAATTCGAATTCTTCTAGCCGGTGAGCTTGCCCTGAGAGAGAAATGCCGTGATGTCCAGTCGTGCCGGCGACGTCGACCTTACGGCCGGCATCTAATTGTACCCGACGAAGCGTGACATGTGAGCCAGAAATAAAAATCCCGCTATCGACCCCGGAGCAGGCAACATCTTCGATCCACCCGTGGTGGACATCGTGAAATTCCAGAGGATTCCACCCATCTTCCTTAAAGTGTCCACGGTACGGGGTCCTGGTGAGACGGAAACCGACGCCACGAATACCATACTCGTCTCGCTCCCCAGCCAGCGCGACGGTCGGCGTAAAAGCCTCGGGTAAGTCTATGAGTAAAGGGGCGGTCAAAGTAACTTCGTTGCCAGCGACGGCGGCGATCCGGGCAGAAAGTTCGACTGACTTCGGAGCCTTAAGCTTATCGGTGTTTCCTGGTTCGTTCGCATAAAGAAAGCTGACCAGCTTGCCGGCGTCGTCTCCATGCAACGTGATAACGAGCTCTCGACCCGCCTGAAAATCGGCCTCCTTCGTCAACGTCAGCTTAGTGGCACCACGCTTTGCTGGCATCAGTGCCGACGCCTTACCATCACGAGATGTTCCTTGGAACACCAGTAGGCCGCCAGTCCAAGACCACACCGTCGTGCTTTGCCCACCAGCATTCTTCGTTGGGCTAGGTTCAAGTTTCTCCAGCGGCTGAGTGAAGCGCAGCAAGGTCTTCGTTGAGCCAGCACCCAGAATAATCGTGCCTCGCTTCTTTACAAAGAGACGGCGGGAAAGTGTAAACTCGCCAGCAGGAATGGTAATCACGCCGCCCTTTTCGAGCGCCTTCTCGAAGGCATCAGTGTCGTCAGCCTGGTCATTCGGCTTTGCTCCGAAATCGGCGACAGAACAGGTGGCTTGCGGAGCCTTGGGCAGCTCGCCGCCAAAATCATACCCTGCCTCTGCGTATACTCCTAGTCCGGTCGGAACTGTTGCCGCGATGACAGCAAAGGCGAATGCGGTGATCATGAAGGGGATGCTTAGCTGACGTGCTCAAAGGCGCAGGCCGCCGCGCCGACGACGCCGACGTTACCACCGAGCCCAGCCGGAACAATCGTGCAAACCGCCGAGAGGCGCGGGAAAGCGTAGCTGCTAGCACTCTTGCGCATCGGGACGAAGAGTGCGTCGCCGGCCGCGGTCACGCCACCGCCGACCACGATCACGTCCGGGTTGAAAGTATTAATCACCGCACCGAGCCCGCGGCCGAGGTAGTTGATGGATTCGGCCCAGATGTCCTTGGCGAGAGCATCGCCTTCGGCCATCGCCTGGAAGAGATGGTGTGTCGTGACCTGATCGATGGTGCCGGCGAACTTAAGGATGCTCGAGGGGCGGCCAGCCGTGAGGGCTTCACGGGTGCGTCGTGCGATGGCGGTGCCGGAGGCGTAGACCTCCCAGCAGCCAGGATTACCGCAGCCGCAGCGGGGTCCGTCCATCGTCAGAGGAATGTGGCCGAGTTCGGCCGCGTTGCCGTTGGAGCCGCGCATGAGGCGTCCGTCGATAACCGCGCCGCCGCCGATACCGGTGGAGACCGTAATGTAGACGACGTTTTTCTTACCCTTGCCGGCGCCGAAGCGGTATTCGCCGAGCGCCGCCGCGTTGCAGTCGTTATCGATGCGTGCGGGCAAGCCACCGAAGGAGTTGCTCAGGAAATCGGTAATCGAGAAGCCGGTCCAACCAGGGAGATTGGGCGACCCATCGACGCAGCCGCGGGCGATATCGAGCGGGCCGGGCGAAGCGACGCCGAGGGCGACGAAGTCGACGGGCTTGAGCTTCAATTCAGCGAGGAGTGCATGAGCGGCTTCGGCCACGCGCTCGCAGGCTTGCTGCGGGCCCTTCTCAGCGAACGTCTCGACGCGGCCAGAGCCGAGGACGGTGCCGTCCTGGTTGACGACGCCGAAAGCGAATTTCGTGCCACCAAGGTCAAAGGCCAAAACTTTGCGCATAGAATAGAAAGGTCAGTCGCGGGCCGGCCGCGAGAAGTCATCCTGCAGGCGGACGACGTCGGTCAGGTCAGGCGTGGAGGACTCGATCAAGACGCTGTCCTCGAGGGCCTCGAAACGGTGGATGGTCCGGACGGGGATGTGGACGGTGCGTCCAGGTAGCCACTCCGACTGATCGGCGGGGGTGACGAGCGAGGCCGAAGGCGTCTCGCCTGGTGCGAGCGGGCGAAATGTGAGGACCATCTTACCTGAAACCAAATAGAGCGTCTCCGTCTTACGCTCGTGATACTGTAGGCTAAGCCGGCAGCCCTTCTTCACCTCGAGGATCTTGCCAGCGTAAGCAGATTGATCAGCAAACCAGACTTCACGCCCCCACGGCTTCTCCACGGTTTTGGGGGTATGCAATGGATCGGCCATGCCAGAGGTCTGTCGAAAAACGTGCCGTTAGCCAAGCAAATCCCCGAAGAAGTCGGGCTGGTCCATCGCCCCAACCAACGGTCGCACCAATCTCTCGGCGTCGATAGCGACGCGATTCACGTCAGGGGAGACGCGGTGCAGCGAAAGCGTTCGGTCTGGAGCCGTGAGGGCGAGGCGCGCGAAATCATCCGCGGCGAAGGCCTTTTCGGAGAGCCAAGCCTGACGGTCGGCACCGGATAGCACGATTGGCATGCGGGCATGGATCTCGCCGGCTTCTCGGTTTGGCGCGACGGTCACTAAGCAAAGCGTGCGACGATGGGTGCCGTCCGCGGCGAGGTGGAGCGACCAGAGGCCGCCCACTGCGAGCGGGCCACCATCGGCGGCGCGAAAATAATACGGCGACTTCAGCTTTCCCTCCGTCTTCCATTCGTAATAACCGTCGATTGGAATAACGCAGCGACGGTGGCGGGCCGAATCCCGAAACGTCGGTCGGTCGAAAATGCCTTCGGCCCTGGCGTTGGCGTGGCCTTCCTGTTCGTCGGCCGGCGCCCAGGCCGGCACGAAGCCCCACGGCAGCGCTTCGGTACGGAGGACGCCCTGCTCACGACGGACGGAGACGAGCGGCGTGCCGGGTGAGATATTATAACGGGGCAAGACCTCGGCCGACGGGGCACCGAGGCTCTTCACGATCTCTTCCCAACGGGAAAACTGGGTGACGCGGCCGCACATCGTTCGACTTACCAATGGGGCGGCCGTTCGTCGGCGGGCGGAGCTTGGTCGCTAGCGTCGGCGGACTGGGTCAGCTTGGCTTCGGTGCGGGCCAGGCGATCGGATAGCTTGGAGACCTCGCGGGAAAGCTCGAGGATGACGCGGTCCTGCTGCTCCACATGGCGCTGCAGAAAGGTCAGACGTTCTTCGAGGTCGTGAAGCCGGGAATCCATGCCGGCAAGATGACGGGCTAGGCCGCGGGAGCAATACTCGGCCGCCGAAGTTGCCGATTCGGCCGGCGACGGGGCCGAGCCCCATTTGGCGGTTGTAAGAAAAATATAGACTAGTGAAATACCCTCATGTCCTCACCCCAGGACGAATCCACGGCAGCGTCCCCCTCGACGCCGCTGCAACGCCCTAATCGTACGCTCTGGCAACGGCTAGGCGGGGAAGGCTTGGCGCTTTCCGTCCTTATCCATGGCATCCTCGTCGCCATCGCTGTCGTCTGGGTCATCTCCACCGTCACGGATTTCTCCAAGGGCAAGAACCCAGATTCCTTCGCCACCGGGGCAGGTGGCGGCAGCGGCGGACCTAAGGCCAAGGAATATAAAACGAAGCTGCAGCCCAAGAACATCAAGTCCCTGACCAAGACCAACACGCGGATCACGAGTAAGAACGCCAACGCCTCGATGTCCGTCAGTAGCCTGCCGAGCATGGCGAATCCGTTGGCGACGGCCGGGGCCACTGGCGGCGGCAGCTCGAAGGGCTTCGGCGGTGGTACCGGCGGAGGTATCGGGAGTGGCAAGGGCGCCGGCGTCGGCGGTGGGAAGAATTTCGTCTCCCTCTTCGGCATGAAGAGTAGCGCGGGCATAGGCACCGGCGGACTGATTGGCACCCTCTACGACCTCAAGCAGACCTCCGAGCGCAAACCCACGGCCATGATGGACGGCAAGACGGGCATCCCTCCCTATCGTGCAGCCGTCCGGGACTTCCTCGAAAGTGGCTGGAGCCCGGGAAGGCTGCAGAGGTTCTTCAAGTCGCCAGACATGCTGGTCTCTGGCCAGCTCTTCATCACCGGGCGTTCCGCGGACGACGCCCCTAAGGCGTTTGAGGTCGAGAAACTGATGAAGCCCTCGCGCTGGGTCGTGCATTATCGCTGCTACGTTGAAGTGCCCTCCTCTCTGCCCTTCCGTTTCGTGGGCTCGGGAGACGACTTCCTCCTTGTGCGCTGGAACCGAAAGATCGCCCTCGATGACGGCTACGAGACCTACCTCGCTGGCGACGGTAACTACAAGGATTTCGGCGAAAAGGTAAACAAGGAGTACAAGATCGACCGCAGCCCTGGCAGCCTATCTCGCCTGAAGGCGGGCCCTTGGATTCAAGTGACTAAAGGCACGAAAGTGGCGGTGGAAGTATTGATGGGCGAGACCCCAGGCGGCGTGTTCGACTGCTACCTAACAATCGAGGTCGCGAAATCAGGCAAGAAGGTGAAGGGCCAATACGAGGGCGAAGGAAAGCTGAAGCTCTTCCGCTGCAACGCGGACCCGCTACCTCCGGAGATCCAGAACCAAAAACGCGGGCTAGATATCGATATGGATGCGGCCGGCTGGATCTTTAAGGTGACCAAAGACTCAAACACCATCCCGCGCTAGCGCTTACCGGCG
>Ga0209297_1000282_pt1 | contig 34036 bp, 26 predicted proteins | sample S_130805_MF_Meta_FD_187322 | JGI IMG/M metagenome (GOLD analysis project Ga0209297, IMG submission 187322) | Freshwater microbial communities from Lake Simoncouche, Canada to study carbon cycling - S_130805_MF_MetaG (SPAdes) (version 2) | ecosystem: Environmental > Aquatic > Freshwater > Lake ...
TCTTAATCTTTGTCAAGGAAATACAGGCTATTTAAATGCAACAGGAGCCTTATCATACACCTGGAATACAGGAGCAACTAACGGAGCTATTATGGTTACGCCTTCTGTCACAACAAATTATACCGTAACTGGATCAAACGGATCTTGTTTGAGTAACACAACAGTATTGGTAAATGTAACCCCAACGCCATCATTAACTGCTAATAACCAAACGGTATGTCCGGGAGGTTCTGCAACACTTACCGCCAATGGAGCGATTAGTTATATATGGAATACAGGTGCGTTTACAAATTTAATAGTTGTTTCTCCTACCGTTAATACGATTTATACATTTACTGGAACTTCGAATGGTTGTTCTAATACTAAAACGGTAAGTGTGAATTTAGGCCCGTCATTAGGTATTAATCTTTCTATAAGTAATGTGTCCATTTGTTTAGGTTCAACAACATCTATTATTGCTTCAGGTGCTTCAAGTTATACTTGGAATACTGGTTCAAATAGTAATTCGATTGTTGTTTCTCCGGTTTCTACAACTACATATTCTGTTGTTGGAGTTAATGGGGTTTGTACCGGAAATACTATTACTACAATTTATGTTAGTGCTAGTCCAACTTTAGCATCAAATAACCCAAGTGTTTGTTTGGGCAGTGTAGCTGTATTAACAGTAACAGGAGCAAATTCTTATACCTTAAATCCAGGCAATTTAACTGGCTCAAGTTTTTCAATTTCTCCTTTAGCAACATCAGTTTATACGGTAGTTGGTAATAATGGAATTTGTTCAGTTATTATTAATCCAACTGTTTATGTTAATTCTATCCCAACAGTTGCAGTAAACAATCAAACTATTTGTAATGGGGGCACTACAACTTTAATTGCTTCTGGCGCTAATAGTTACTCGTGGAATACTGGGTCCATTTCTAATTCCATAGTTGTTAGTCCAATAAGCTCAACAAATTATACAGTTGTGGGAACAAGTTTAGGTTGCACAAATACCGGAACAGTTAGTGTAACAGTTAATGCTTTATTAATTTTAAATCCAATAGCTAGTCCTTCTATCATTTGTTCATCAAGCAGTTCAACACTTACTGCTAATGGTGCAAGTTCTTATACTTGGAGCACCGGGTCGAATTCGAGCTCAATTGTAGTAAGTCCGAGTGTAACAACTTCATATACCCTTATTGGTTCAAGTGGAACGTGTAACTCCAACACAATTATAACTATTGTTGTATCACCAACGCCTTCAGTTACATTAACATCATCCCCTAATAGTTCAATATGTGCAGGAGCATCAGCAACATTAAGCGCTAACGGGGCTACAAGTTATTCATGGAGTTCAGGGGCAGGTACTAGTTCGATAATAGTTTCTCCTTCTATCACAACGGTTTATACAGTTACGGGAACAAGTTTGGGATGCAGTGATACACAAACTACTAGTGTAGCCGTTGGTCCATCCACAATAATTTTAGTTTTAAATGCAAGCTCACCGTCTTTATGCGCTGGAGGAAATTCCTCAATAACAGTTAATGGCGCATCAACATACACCTGGAGCACAGGATCTAATTCTCAATCTTTTGCAGTTACACCTAGTTTAACAACCACGTATTCAGTAACAGGGTCTAATGCCGGATGTAATGCATTTAGCGCCATAACTATTACAGTTATTCCGATTCCTACATTAACACTTGTGTCTTCGCCAGGAAATACAATATGTACAGGAGCCACTGCAACGATAAGTGTAATTGGTGCAAATAATTATACTTGGAGTACAGGTTCTAATAGTAATTCTGTTTTAGTAACCCCATCTGTAAATACAGTTTATTCTGTAACTGGTAGCAATTCTGGATGTATTAATACAGAAACTATAACAATTTCAACTGGTGCAATTTCATTGCCTATTACAATTGTTTCTTCCCCATCAACGATATGTATAGGTCTTTCAACTACTATAACAGCTTCAGGTGCTTCAACATATTCATGGAGTAATGGATCAAATGCATCTTTTATAGTTGTTAATCCAACTGTTTCTTCCACATATTCAGTAGTTGGAGCAAATGGGTTTTGTTCAGGAACAAATTCTGCTAACATAACTGTTTCGGCTTTACCAATTTTAACGATAACAGCTCTTCCAGCTGGACCTATTTGTGCTGGCGCTAATGCTACTTTAAATGTAATTGGTGCAACTACTTATTCATGGAATAATGGCTCTAGTTCAAATCCATTGGTTGTTTCTCCTACTGTAACAACTGTTTATACTGTTACAGGGGATAATAATGGTTGTACCAATACGCAAACAATCGCCGTAACTGTTGGAGCAGGATCTATTGCTGTAGCGATTACACCAAATTCTTCATCACTTTGTTTGGGTGGCTCAACTACAATTTTTGCTAGCGGGGCCAGCTCTTACACCTGGAGTAACGGTTCAAATTTAAATTCAATTATTGTAAGTCCATCGGTTACTACCACTTATTCAATTGTTGGAACAAATGGAGTTTGTTCAGGAAATGCATTTACCACAATTTCAATATTAGTGGCCCCTGCTTTAATTATTAATGCTTCACCTTCAAACACATTATGTATAGGCCAAACTGCGAGTTTAAGTGCTTCAGGGAATTACTCAAATTTTGTTTGGACAAGCCCATTAGTTTCTAATTATTCTATAGCGGTTACGCCTAGCTCAAATATTGTTTATACAGTTTCAGCTTCAGGTAATACCCTTGGATGTTCGACAAAAAGTTTTGTTTCCATTTATATTTTACAAAATCCAATTTCGATTTTAACAACAACAAATAATGGTTGTTTAAGTAATTGTTCGGGAGTTATAAGCGCAAGTACAACTGGTGGCAGCCCTCCTTATACCTATAGTTTAACAAATTCATCCTGTACTACAATTCCATGTTCTAATTTATGTAATGGACTTTATAACTTCAGCACTAAAGATGCTTTTGGATGTAGTTCATTTAATATATTTTCAATTGCCAATGCTGTAAATATATTATCGTCAAGTATAAGTTTTACCAATGTGAGTTGTGCTACATGTACAAATGGTGCCTTAAAGGTAAGTGCATCAGGAGGAAACTCACCTTATACTTATACCTGGTCGCCAACAGGAGGAAACTCGGTAATTGCTTCGGGCTTAGCAGTTGGATGTTATACTGTTAAAGTGCAAGATGCCAAGGGATGTTTTGTTAATTCAAATTATTGTATCTCAAGTCCTAATGGAATTGAAGCAACGGGTTTAACTTTAAATGATGTATTTATTTATCCTAATCCTGCAAAAACTTTTGTAAATATTGAATTTAACGGAGCGCCATTTGATTACACGGTTTTTAATAATTTAGGCCAAATTATTTTATTTGGAAAACAAGTTATAAATAAAGCAACCATTAATTTAAATCAATTTGCTAAAGGAATTTATTTTGTGGAAGTAGAATCTGGAAATAATAAAATACATAAAAAAGTAGTATTAGAATAAATAGTAATTTGTAAAATTTAAAAAATAAAAAAATGCGCTCCTGTAACTTTAAGATTAAAACCTTATTTTTAATTAGTTTTTTAACCACATTAAATCTAAAATCACAAACAATTCCAGCGCAAAGAACATGCGGAACAGCTATTCTCCCTCAACAATATGAAACTTGGGTTCAAAGCCTTTCTGCTCAAAATTCAATTAAAGGGCAGGGGCAAAATTCAATACAATCAATTTTTTATATACCTGTAATAGTTCACGTCATTCATAATGCAGAAAATGTTAATTCTGTAAACGCTAGCTCAGGAAATAATTTAAATGCAGCTCAAATTCAAGATCAAATTAATATTTTGAACAAGGATTTTAATGGCACAAATGCTGACACGAATTTAATACCAGCTATATTTAAACCATTATTGGGGAAGTTTCAAATGTATTTTTGTTTAGCTGTTGTTAATCCAACAGGTGGAGTTATTGCAGAACCTGGTATTGATAGGATTAATCGGGTTACAAAAGGATGGACAGCCTCGCCTTATTCAATAAATTATATTGATGGGACTATTAAACCAAATAGTATTTGGAATCCGAATTTGTATTTTAATATTTGGGTTTGTGGCATATCTGGTGGCATATTAGGATACGCAACATTACCTGTTCCTGGAACTTCTGGTTTAGCCGGATTAACCGGTTCTTTTGGATCGGCTACAACCGATGGGGTAGTTATTTTGAACACTGCTTTTGGAAGTATAGGTACTGCAGCTTCGAACGCTCCATATAATAAAGGTAGAACAGCAACTCATGAAGTTGGTCACTGGATTGGATTAAGACATATTTGGGGAGATGGTAATTGTGCTACCGATTATTGTAATGATACCCCAATTGCACAAACTTCTAATTTTAATTGCCCTACTTTTCCATATCATGTTGGAACTTGTTCAGGAAATACTACTGGAGAAATGACCATGAACTATATGGATTATACTAATGACGCTTGCATGTATATGTTTTCGAAAGACCAAAAAAATCGTGCGCAATTAATTATGACTAATTCGCCAATGCGAGCTAGCTTAATTACCTCAACAGTTTGTAATGCACCAAACATAGGCAACGATGTAGGAATTACTTTTGTATCGAGCCCAACTTATTCTCAAACCTTAAATTGTATTTTTAATATTAATCCCATAATTAATATTACCAATTTTGGAAGCACTCCATTAAACAGCGCATTATTTACTTTTAATGCAAACGGGGTAAATACTCAAACCTTAAATTGGGTAGGAAATCTACTTCCAAATAATTCAACAACAGTTGCCTTAAGTCAAATTTCTGGTTTGATGATGGGTTTAAATAATTTTAGTGTGAATGTTTCTCTACCAAATGGAAGTGCAGATAATAATTTAACCAATAATAATAATTCGCAACAATTTTATGTTAGCGGCGGTTCGTTTACTTTATCTCCATCAAGCCCAACCATATGTTCAGGCTACTCAGTTAATATTAATGCCAGCGGTACGTTAGTTAATTTTACCTGGAGCAATGGAGCAACTGGTGCAAATATAAATTTGAGTCCGAGTGTTACAACCATTTATTCTGTTTCGGCCGGCACTTCAAGTTGCTTAACCGTTAAAACAATTACTGTTGTTGTTAAGCCAAGCCCAAGCTCTATAGTTAGTACAACCTTAGCTTCATGCCCCAATGCATGTAATGGAATTGTTAAATGTATAGTATCTTCGGGTACAGCCCCTTTTAGCTATAGTATTTCGTCCTACGGCTTAAGCCCTTCAATTAATGCTGCTTTATGTATTGGAAATTATTCAATGGTTGTAACTGATGCGAATGGTTGCAACTCTAATTCAACATTTACTATTGGTGCAGGAAATACTGGTTTATCTCTTGTTACTAATAGTACTTTTTTAAGTTGCGCCATGTGTAACGACGGTAGTGTTTATGCCAACGCAACTTCGGGTACAGGGCCTTACACGTATACCTGGATGCCTGGTAATGTAAACACAAGTTCTGTAACTGGATTGTCAGCCGGATGCTATACTGTAACAATTGAAGATGCTGAAGCCTGCTCAAGTAGTACTGAAGTCTGTGTGTCTTTTGATGTAGGCATTCGATCACAAAAAACATCAACTGAGTTGATTAGATTTTACCCAAACCCAACTAATGGCATTTTTAATTTACAGTTTATAAATGCTGATTTTAGAAAAGTAATTATTGTAAATGTGTTGGGGCAAATCATAAGTTCGCAAGAAGTGATGCTAAATAACTCGACAATAGATATTAGACAATTTGCCGATGGGATTTACTATTTAAAAGTGGTTTCTGATACTCAAGAAACGGTGCTTAAAATAATTAAGCAGCAATAAAATTCCGTTTTAAAAATCGAGAATTGCGTTTATAGCTTAGTTCTCGATACAAAAAATTCAAAGAGGCAGAATTTTTCAACGAACTGACACAGTCGCTTCGAGTTTATTTGCTTTTTTGCAAATATTATCGAGAAGTGGTTTTATTGTTGGAGTTCTCGATACAAAAATTCAAAGAGGCAGAATTTTTTACTCGAACTGACCTGAGTTAAAAAATTAGTAAAACAAAAGCCCAATAAATTGTTTTAATTATTTAAATTTCTTTTTTGATAATGTTGGTAATAAATTAAAATTGCCATTTATAAGCGCTGCTTTTTTTATTTTACTCCATTTTTTTATTTTTGTTTCCCAGTCAAAAGCCAAATTAAAATCAGTAAATAATTCATGGTAAACTAATTGAATAGGCCGTCTTGTATAAGTATATGATTCTATATTTATCCCTTCTTGATGTTGCTTAATTCTTTTTTCTAGATTATTTGTTACTCCTGTATAATAGGTTTTATCTGAGCACAATAAAATATAGAGGTAAATATATTTTTGCATTAACGAATTTAAAAAAAATAATTTGAATATGTCGCTTCGAGTGTATTTGCTTTTTTGCAAATAATTATCGAGAAGCGTTTTTTAATCCGTTCTCGATACAAAAAGTTTAAAGAGTCAAAAATTTTTTAACGAACTGACACAGTCGCTTCGAGTTTATTTTTTTTAAAATAAGTATCGAAGAAGCGCCTTTATTGTTGAGGTTCTCGATACAAAAATTCAAAGAGGCAGAATTTTTTACTCGAACTGACATAGTCGCTTCGAGTTTATTTTTTTTTGCAAATAATTATCGAGAAGTGTTTAATAATGCGTTCTCGAAACAATTAAAAAGGACTAGATTTTTTTACTTCTTTTTTTTAATTTCCTTTAAAAGATCTAGATTTAATTTGTAAATAAAACTGCGTTTGTCTGCATTTGATTTCGTACGAGTAATAAATCCCTCAGGAAATTCAATTAACATGCGGTGTCTTCTTAATCTGCGAGAATCGTCAGTTAAGTGAGAAATCTCAAGAAGTTCGTCCAACTCTTCTACACTCATCTCAGTTTTCTGTGAATTTAAAAAATTTTCTACTACTTTTTTCTGAATATTGTTTTCGATATTCTGTTCTACATCTTTTACAGTTTCATCAAGATCAGGCTCTGAATTGTTTTGTTTAAGAGAGAGTTGCAAGCTGCTTTTATTTTTTTTAAGCAATAAAACTAATAAGATAACTAAAGCGATAGAAAACACAATGCTAGCCAATAACATTTTTTTATAAGGATTGTGAGGTTCTTGCGCAAGCTGCAGTTCCCAATTTATGGCCTTACTTTGCTTGGCCTTACTTTGCCAAATTTGATTCAAATCTAAAATAACTTCTTTGCCTTTTTGTTCATTAAAAGGTTTTAAGAATACGCTATCTCCATTTATTCGTTTTAGCTCATTAGTCAATCCAAAACCGTTTTCTTCATTATTTATTGTAATAATTGCATTTAACTTCACATTAATTACTATACTGTTTAGGTTATAAAGCAATAATAAATAGTCTTTAGTATAATAAATCCAGCGCCGTTCAATGTTATGTTTTATCAACAAATTATTGTATACACGTTCCCATTGTTTTGTTTCTATGTTTAGGCGGTAAGCATTGGTATCAAAGAGATCTTTTTCTACATTGTTGCCCCCTTTAAGGTTGTTAAACGAATACAAGTATTTGCCGTGGATGTATGCTGGGCCTAATATAAATGGAGGAGTTTCGCCTTGGCATGATACAAATTGCCATCCGTGATTAGTAAAATTAAATTGTTTTAAATTATTATTAGTGGTAAAATGCCCATAACCGCCTAAAGCATATAAAGTATTATTATAGGTAAACAAAAAACGATTATTATCTGCGCCATGAAAAATTGACTGATCAAGACGCATCAAAGTATCATAGGTTAATTTAAAAACATAATTAAAACCATTAGGATTAAAGAGAGTATCACCAGCTAAATTTTGAAAATTTGTCCTGCCAAGGTTTAGATTAATGTTTTTTGCAAATTGCTCTCCAAAATGATTAGCAATGGTATTTTTAATAGCTGTTTCTTGCTTTTTAGTTAGTATTTGAGAATATGAGCCAAAAGGCAAATACATTAAAATAACTAAAATAATACGTTTCATAAAAAGAACTCTTGTTCTCTACAAATAAAACAATAATTATTTAGTTTCTTCATTTCATTTACATTTCATTTGCCTTGAAACGCATAAATTTTCAATTGATTTTTATTTAGCGCTAAAGCTTTTTATTTATTGAGTTTGAAGAGAAGTATTGATTAAAATAATTTCATTTCTTTATCTTTAGTTGGGTTTCAATTAATATGAAACATAAGATGAAGCATTAACATTTAGTTTTTAAAGATAGCAGAAGATAATTTTGTACTCTAACCAAAATTTATACAATTATGAAAACAAACAAACTATTCGCTACTCTTTTTTTGATGCTGGTATTTACTATTAAAATTACAGCACAAGTACCGCCTTATGTACCAACAAATGGGCTTGTTGGCTGGTGGCCATATAATGGTAACGCCAACGACGCTAGCCTAAACCTTAATAATGGGGTTGTAAATGGTGCAGTTCTGACAACAGATAGGAATTTAGCCCCTAATTCAGCATATAATTTTAATAATTCTACAATTCTTCATAGTACTCAGTTAATCCCCTCAAATAGTTCATTTGCAATTTCATTTTGGGTAAAACCAACCTTAGGAGGAGTTCAAGAATTTATGTCACAAAATTTTTGGCCTGGAGCTTTTTATATAGGTGTAAACGGAACAAATATGAGATGTGGCGATTCTTGGCAAACTACTGGTGTAATTGTAGCAAATAATGTATGGGCACATTACGTAATAGTAAGAGCTTTTGGAGTAAATGTAAGAATTTATCGCAACGCTATTCTAGTAGCAACAAGTCCTAGCGATATTACACTGGGCGGTTCTTTTTCAGACCCTTTGGTGATTGGAAAACAATACGGAAGTAATGCAGAATATTATGCAGGTGTATTTGATGATTTAGGTATTTGGAATAGAACTTTAAGCCAAGCAGAAGTTACGGCACTTTATAATGCGGTTTCTTGCGTTGCGCCAATAGCAAGTATAACCACACAAGGCAATTCAACTTTTTGTGCCGGCGGCTCTTGTACCTTAAATGCTAATTCAGGTAATAGTTATACTTACCAGTGGTATAATAATGGTACACTAATAAATGGTGCAACAGCTATTACTTACACGGCAACGCAGGCTGGTAATTATACTGTAAAAGTTACCGATGGTTTAACTTCATGTTTTACAACCAGCCAGCCTCAATCAGTAATAGTAAACCCACAACCGAATGTGAGTTTTGGGCTACCTATTTCTTCATGTTGGGTACCAGGTTGTGTAATTTATAGGCAAATTAATGCGTCTACAATTCCATTAAATGGCACGCCAAACGGAGGAATCTATCAAGGCCCCGGTATTAGCGGAAGTGCTTTTAGCCCAACAGTGGCAGGTTTAGGCAATAAAAACCTAAAATACACTTATACCGATAATAATGGTTGTTCAAACTTTGCAAATCAATCAGTAATTATTTACGATACAATAATTTGCCCAACAGTTTCGGGTATTATTAAAAATTCAGAAGATTTTTTAAATGAAGAATCTGTAAAAATTTATCCTAATCCCAATCAAGGATTTTTTAATTTAGAATTAACAGAGTGTAAAAACTCAATAATTAAGATAACTGATGTTTTGGGTAAAACAATTTTAAACCAAAAAGCTGAATTATTTAATGAAATTGATTTAAAGAATCAAAGTTCGGGGGTTTATACCATTAATATAATTACAGATAAAAAAATAAAATATTCAACAAAAGTTATCAAAGAATAAATACAAAAACAATTAATATTTAAAATTAGGCGGCCCAATGGGTCGCTTTTTTTTGTTGGAGTTCTCGATACAAAAATTGAAAGTGGTGGAATTTTTTTAACGAACTGACACAGTCGCTTCGAGTTTATTTGCTTTTTTGCAAATATTATCGAGAAGTTGTTTTTAATGAGTTCTCGATACAAAAAATTCAAAGAGGCAGAATTTTTTTAACGAACTGACTCATTTTTTTATGCATTGTCGCTTCGAGTTTATTTTCTTTTTTGAAAATATTATCGAGAAGTTGTTTTTAATGCTTTTTTGAAAATATTATCGAGAAGCGGGTTTTAATAAGTTCTCGATACAAAAAAATCAAAGAGGCAGAATTTTTTTACTCGAACTGACACAGTCCCTTCGAGTTTATTAACTTTTTAGCAAATATTATCGAGAAGTTGTTTTTATTGTTGAGGTTCTCGATACAAAAATTCAAAGAGGCAGAATTTTTTTAACGAACTGACATGAGTTTTAAAAAGAGCGAACTGATTAGGAGTTAAAGTCAGTGATAATTTATGTTTTAAAATATAAATTTCCCAATTAGGGAACTTTATATTAACTTTGCTAAAATAGTTTTAATGTGAGGATAATTTCAAAGAAAACATTGCGTGAATTTTGGGAGAAACACAAAGACAGCGAGCAACAATTGAAATCATGGTTTCAGGAGACGAATAGTATTGAATGGAAAAACCCAAAGCAAATAAAAAAGGAATATCCAAGCGCAAGTTTCTTGGCTGACAATAGAATAGTTTTTAATATTAAAGGAAACAAGTATAGACTTATTGTTAAAATTAATTATGACCACAACATATTGTGGGTAAGGTTTATAGGAACTCACGCTGAATACGATAAAATTAACGCAACTAAAATTTAAAGCCATGACTATAAAACCAATTAAAACTAAAAAAAACTATCAGCAAGCTCTTGCAAGACTTGAACTTATATTTGACGCTAAGAAAAACTCTAAAGAGGCAGACGAGCTTGAAATATTAAGTATTCTTATTGAAAAATATGAAGACGAGCACTTCTCAATTGGTTTCCCTGATCCAATTGAAGCGATTAAATTTAGAATGGAACAATTAGGATATAATCAAACAGACCTAGCGAAAGTAGTTGGGCTCAAAAGTCGTGCAAGCGAAATCTTAAACAAAAAAAGAAAATTGACAATTGAAATGGTTAGACTTATTCACGACAGCATGAAGATACCTACAGAAGTTTTGATTCAAGCGTATAAATAAAATTAGTTCTTTTTAGATTAAGGACTAAGTTTGAGAGAACTAATTTATTTTTATTTTTAATCAATCGAGTTTATTTTTTTTATTGCAAATATTATCGAGAAGTGTTTTTTAATGCGTTCTCGATATTTCTTATCCTCGTGTTCTCGATACAAAAAATTAAAGAGGTAAAATTTTTTTACTCGAACAGACACAGTCGCTTCGAGTTTATTTTTTTTATTGCAAATATTATCGAGAAGTGTTTTTTAATGCGTTCTCGATATTTCTTATCCTCGTGTTCTCGATACAAAAAATTCAAAGAGGCAGAATTTTTTTAACGAACTGACATGAGTTTTAAAAACAGCTCAAAGAGGCAAAGAAAAACATCAAAAATTAACTGATTTTTAATGAAGAATTTTAAAAACAAGCTCTTTTAAAAGTTCGCCATAAGGGATATTGCTATTATCAACTCCTTTAGATTTAAGATCGCATTCTTTTAAATAAGAAAAAATATTTTTAAGTTTTAATGAGGTGTAATTTGCTGCGGCTTTAGCATAACCATCAACAAAAAAAGGATTAACACCAAGCGCCTGTGCTGCTGCAAATTTACTTTTATCTGTTAAGAATTGATATTTTAAAATTTTACTGTAATAACCAAATAAAGAAGCTAAAACTAATTGCGAAGGATTTTCTTTTTCGTTGGCGGCAAAATGATTAATAATGCGGTTTGCTTTTACTATGTCTTTTTTTGCCAAGGCATCTTGTAGCTCAAACACATTAAATTCTTTGCTAATGCCAATATTATCCTGAATCATTTCAGGCGTAATTTCTTTACCTGTTGGCAAACTAATTAATAGTTTATTTATTTCGTTAGTTATTTTGCTCAAATCGGAGCCTAAAAATTCTGATAATAAAAAAGATGCTTTTGGGCTAATGGAATAATTTTTTTCTTTTACATAATTGCTAATCCAATCAGGTATTTGATTGTCGTACATTTTTTTTGTTTCTAAAAAAACCGCATTTTTTTGTAATGCTTTAGCAATAGCGCTTCGCTTATCGATGGTTTTGTATTTAAAACAAAAAACTAAAATGGTACTTTTTTGAGGATGATTGATATAGTTTAAAAACTGAGCGCCAGCGTTATTTGCCTCTGTTTTATTTCCACTATCTTCATCAGAAGCAGCATTTTTATTAAGTTCTTTTAAATTTTGGGCTTCTTTTACAATTACAAGCTTATAGTCACTCATCATCGGAAACTCTTTAGCTAAACCCAATATGCCTGATAATACAATATCTTTACCATAAACAATGGTTTGATTAAAATCTTTTTCGGCCTCGTCTAACACATTATTTTCGATAAAATTGCTAATTTCATCTATGTAATAAGATTCTTCGCCAGATAAAAAATAAATGGGTTTAAAAATTTTTCGTTTTAAATCTAGTAATATTTGGTTTACTTCTTTCAATGCAATAGTTTTATAAATAATTATCCTGCCCAGCCATCTCTATCTAAACTTCTGTATTGAATTGCTTCGGCAAGGTGATTAGTTTCAATATCTTTTGTGTTATTTAAATCGGCAATGGTTCGGGCTACTTTTAAAATTCGATCGTAAGCCCTGGCGCTGAGGCCCAATCTTTCCATGGCGTTTTTTAATAAAGAATTTCCGGCTTCGCTTAGTTGGCAATATAATTTTAAATCTTTTGGGCGCATTTGAGCATTGCAATGAATATTATCAGAATGCTGATATCGTTTGGTTTGGATTGCCCTCGCATTAATTACTCTTACTCTGATAGTGCTACTATTTTCAGATTGAGTTTGTTTATTTAATTCGCTAAAGGGAACAGGAGTTACTTCGATGTGAAGATCAATTCTATCTAACAAGGGCCCCGAAATTTTATTTAAATATTTTTGTACAATCCCTGGCGCGCAAACGCATTCTTTTTCAGGATGATTGTAATAACCGCATGGGCATGGATTCATGCTCGCAATTAACATAAAACTTGCCGGATATTCAACACTATATTTTGCTCGACTAATGTTTACCATTCTGTCTTCCATGGGTTGCCGCATTACCTCTAAAACGCTGCGTTTAAATTCGGGCAATTCATCTAAAAACAAAACACCATTATGCGCTAAACTAATTTCGCCTGGCTGAGGATTAATGCCGCCTCCAACCAGAGCGATATCGCTAATGGTATGATGAGGGCTTCTAAAAGGGCGCTGTTTAACTAAACCGCGATTATTTTTTCCGGCAACGCTATGAATTTTTGTTGTTTCAAGCGCTTCGTCTATTGAGAGTGGGGGTAAAATACTTGGTAAGCGTTTACTTAACATGGTTTTTCCGGCACCCGGCGGACCAATTAAAATTACGTTATGGCCACCAGCTGCTGCAATTTCTAATGCTCGTTTAATATTTTCTTGCCCTTTTACATCTAAAAAATCATATTCATTTGGATCAGATTTATTTAAAAAATCTTCGTCTAAATTTAGTTCTGCTTTTTGGAGATCGCCTTTATTATTAAAAAAATCGATAACTTGTTTAATATTTGTAGCATACAAAACTTCTAATCCATTTACTACCGAAGCTTCAGCGGCACTGGCTTCTGGCAAAATAATCCCCTTAAAGCCATCTAATTTAGCGTGGATAGAAATGGGGAGTGCGCCTTTAATTGCTCTTAATTCTCCATCTAATGCTAATTCTCCCATTATTACATAATCAGAAATTTTGTTTGAGGGAATTTGTTCGCTTGCGGCTAAAATGCCCATGGCAATAGATAAATCGTATGCAGAGCCTTCTTTTCGGATATCTGCTGGCGCCATATTAATCGTAATTTGTTTGCCAGGTATTTTATAACCATGTTGTTTTAGGGCGGTATCTATTCTTTGTTGACTTTCTTTTACGGCATTATCAGGAAGACCAACTAAATAAAAATTAACACCCACGCTAATATTAACTTCAACCGTTACCTTGGTGGCGGTAATTCCTTGTAAAGCATAGCCGTAAGTTTTAACTAACATAACTGCAAATTAACAAAATACTTATTAAAATAATAATTCTATTTTCATTTTTTAGTATTTTAAAACTATATGATATAAATTGAATAGTTTTTATTTTTTTTTGTATGTTTGAAGTTCATTATACATTTATAATTATGAAAAAAATAATATTAGCAAGTCTTGTATTTTTATCGTTTAAATTTATTGCTCAAGAAAAGCAAATCGAGTTGAACTGTTATAATAAATGGTCTATTAAATTTGAAGAAAGAGGTGCAGAGGAAGTAAAAGATGGTCTTTATAATGATGTAATTATAACTAATAGGCAGGGTGTAAAGGCTGTTTGTAATAATGGGAAAGCAGAAGTACGAAAAGGAAAACTTGTTAATTTTCATATATTATTGGATGATGGCAACTATGAAGAGGTAAAAAGAACATGGAAAAATAACCCTATTGTAAATTTTGAAATTAAAAATGGCATAAGCGCCAATATGGTTTCTAATCACAATGAAATAATTAATGTTTTGTGGCCAAAAAATATTAAACCTAAAAAAGCCAAAGCTTCAGAAGCTTCAGATCCAACAGACGAATAAGTCTAATTTAATTAATTTTTATTTATTTATGACAATTGTATGACAAAACAAAGTCATACTAATCTCACCTTTGTATTAACTAATTGGAATCTTTTAAGGTCATAGCGTTTACTCACAAGCATTTTTCTTTTGAATTAATCGGAAAACTGCATCTTTCTGAAGATGAACAAAAAAATGTTTTAGGAGGGCTTAAAATTAATTTTAATCTGGACGAATTATTATTTTTAACTACATGTAATCGTGTAGAATTGATTATTAAATCGACACAAGATATTAATGAAGAATTCATTAAAAAAATTATTTTATTTTTAAATAGCCGAATAAATAAAGAAGAATTAGATGAATTGGCAAAGGCTTCAGAAATATATGAGGGTATTTTTGCAATTGAACACTGTTTAAAGTTAGCATCTTCATTAGATTCTTTAGTTGTTGGGGAGAGAGAAATACTTACTCAAGTTAGAAAATCGTATGACTTTTGTAATCAGTTGGGATTAACCGGAGATTTTATTCGATTGTTGATTAAGCAAACCATTGAAACAGCAAAAGAAATATACACCAATACCGATATTGCCAGAAATCCAGTTTCGGTTGCTTCATTGGCATACCGTCAACTAAGAGAATTAGGAATTAAAAATGATGCGCGAATTATATTTGTAGGAAGCGGTGAAACAAATATTGTTTTGTCGAAGTATTTTCAAAAACATAAGTTTGCGAACTTTACTATTTTTAATCGCACCTTAGAAAGAGCAAAAAAACTAGCTAAAATTTTAAAGGGTAAAGCCTACGAGTTATCTGAATTAATTAAATATAAAAAAGGTTTTGATGTTTTAATTGTTTGCACATCAAGCTCGGAGACAATTATTACCAAATCAATTTATAAAAATTTGGTAGCTAGCGAGCTTTCAAAAAAAGTAATTATTAATTTAGGTATTCCTAATAATGTTGAGTCTGAGGTTGCCAATCAAACATCGCTTAATTATATTGATATTAATTCTATTAAAACTCGAGCTGCAAAGAACTTACAATTACGTAAAAATGAAATTATTAAGTGTGAGATGATTATTAAAAATAAAACCAATCGGTTTATTGAGTTATGTCACGAAAGGAATATTGAGCTTGCTTTTGGAGAGATTCCAAAAAAAGTAAAGGCCATTAAGGATTTGGCAATTAATGAGGTGTTTGCTAAAGACATTAATTTGCTAGATGATCATGGAAAAGAGGTTTTAGAAAAGGTGATGACATATTTGGAGAAAAAATTTAATGCCGTTTCAATTAAAACTGCCAAAGAAGTTTATATAAATTCAAAAAACTAAACTAATTAAATTAGTTTTTATTGGCAGAAACTTTCTTTTAATTCGGTTGCAATTTGAGAGCCCATTAAAATGGCATTATTAATAACATCGCAGGCCTTATCTTTTTCTTTTAAAATTTTAAATAAATAGGCCAAACCAAAATAAGCTTCAAAATTCATTGGATCTATGCGAATAACGATTTGGTAATCTTCTATTGCTTCTTTATATTTTCCTAAATATTCAAGCCAATAAGCTCTGGAATAATGAGCCATCTCATAATTAGGATTTAATTTTAAACAACTATCTAAGTCAGAAATAGCGTCATCATAATCTTCAAGTTTAGCATAGGCCATACTGCGATTATAAAGCGCTTTAGGGTCCTTAGGATTAATTTTAATAATTTTACTAAATTCGGATACACTTTTAAAAAATTTATTTTGCGAAAAACGAATTAGTCCATTCAAATAATGAACTTCGTAAAAATTCGGATATTTTTTATGAAGAGTGATACATTGTTTTGTAGCGAGTTTAATGTTATTATTTTTTATATAAACCAATCCTTTATAATACATTGAACTATCAATTTGATATTGAACTTTTAAACATGAATCGATAATGCTAAGAGAATTTTGATAATTAGAACTAACAATATTTTTTCTTATAATTTCAAATGGTGTTTGAGCATTGATAAACACCTGCATAAAAACATATAAGTAAAATAGTTTTTTTCTCATATTTAATAATCTAAAGTTGGAGATTTAGAAACTGAATGTTTAATGGCACCAAAAATTTTTGAATTCATCCCATATGGTGTAACCCCAATAATAAATTCAAAGCTATTAGGTGCAGCATATCGGGAGGCGTTTAAAGGGTAAGAATAGGAAAAACCTACAGTTAAATTTTGCTGAACTCGCAATTGTAAAGTAGTATTAAAAAAATTTAGATTTCTAAAGCCTATGCCAGCTCCAATTCGGTTATCATAAAAAAACATAGCAGAAGTTTCAATCATAGGAATGTCAATAATTTCTAAATTTACTGCCACTGAGGGTAGGAACAAAATTTCATCGGTTAAACCAATTTTTCTGCCGTAAGCAAAATAAATATTAGGATTATAGGTATATGGGGTGCCTATATTTAAAGGCCCAATATATTTTCGCTTGAAGTTTTCAATTTTAAAAATATTGAGTTGTTTAATTGCTACATCCATAAAGAATTTTTTTCCAGTAAAACGAAATCCAGGAATAAAATCGGGATAAATACTTGGATTGGAATTTTTAAATACTGGGTCATTTGGATCAGCTCGGGCTATTATCCCATAGTTTTTGAGGCCTGCATAAATTCCAAACGAAGCAATTAATCCTTTTTTAATAATTATATGGTAAGAATAGTTAACATATAAGCCAACGTTATACATAAATCCAGAAGAGCTGTTATCGACATACAATCCGACATTATGCCAACGAATGTAGCTTCTTGGAGGCTTATAAGTTCGAGATATATTAACAAAATTCTGAAATGGAGAACCTAAAACCCCAAACCATTGATTGCTTAATCCAAATGCAAAATTAATTTTTTGATTTATGTCTGTACCTGAAGCTGCAGGATTTAGCCCAGCTTTATTAAATACAAATTGATTATACATACTGGCTTTTTGAGCCATGAAAGATGGAATAAAAAAAACAATAAATATAAAAAAAATAATATTTTTCATTTTAAGACATAGCAATAAAAGACCACATTCTTCCGGTTATTTGTTGATCTCTTCTATAACTAAAAAAATCTTTTTCAAATGTACACCGATTTAAGGACCAAATGTTTTTTTCTAAAATATTTTCATTCAATAATACTTGTTTGTTACATAAAATTAAATTAATTGTATTGTTTTTTAAACAATTTTTTGAAAAACCCGCATCAATAAATTGGTTTATTACATCAAGACCCACTTTAAATTTATTTTGAGAAATGCCTTGCCCAATTGCAACTTGAATATGTTTAGACTCCGCACCCATTTCTATCATTTTTTTAATAGTATTTGAAGCAATCATATTTAATGTACCACGCCATCCGGCATGAGCGGCTCCAATAACTGAATTTTTTTTATCGTAAAATAAAATCGGATAACAATCGGCCATACTAATAACAAGAGCAATTTTATTTTCATTACTAACAAGGGCATCACCTACTTGACACCCATTTATTGCAATTTTCACCTCGTTGCCATGCACTTGATTTAAAAATGCTAATTTAATAGTATTTAGTTTTAATTTTTTTAAAGCGATTTGTTGATTTATTTTAATGTCATCTAAATTATCATCATGACCGCCTAAATTTAAGCTATCAAAAGGTTTTTTTGAAACTCCCCCATGCCTAGTAGAAAAACCATGGTTGCAATCAATATTTGGAGCAAATAACCACATTAACTGATATAACTCAACTTCATCATATTTGTACGGCCTTTTTCTTTCATTGGCATACTTGCAATATTTATAACTAAATCGTCTTTTTTTAGTAAGCCTTTAGATTTAATAATGTCTTTTAAATCATCAATCGTATGATCGGTGCTTTCGTATTTATCATAATAATAACCTCTAACCCCCCAAACTAAATTAAGCGTAGTAAGTAAAGATAAATTATCTGTAAAAATAAAGATGGGGGCTTTTGGTCTATGGCTTGAAAGTTTAAATGCTGTATATCCACTATTTGTCATACTAATTATTGCATTTGCGCCAGCATGATGAGCTAGAGAGCAGGCATTAAAACAAATACTATCGGTAATGTAGGTAATGGTTTTTATTTGAGGTGTATGTTCTTTGTAATAAATAGAATCTAATTCTTCTACTTCGGTGATTATTTTTCTCATTATTTCTACAACCTTAATTGGAAATTTTCCAACAGATGTTTCGGCGCTTAACATTACAGCATCGGCTCCGTCCATCACAGCATTTGCAACATCATTCACTTCAGCTCTAGTTGGAGTATTGCTAATAATCATACTTTCCATCATTTGGGTTGCAATTATTACTGGCTTTCCAATCTGAATACATTTTTGCACAATCATTTTTTGCAAAAGCGGAACCCTTTCCATTGGCAGCTCAACACCTAAATCCCCCCTTGCTACCATAATACCATCAGCTAAATCAATAATATCGTCAATCTCTTCAATGGCTTCTGGTTTTTCTATTTTTGCAATTATACGAGCTTTTTTGTTTTTACTATTTATAAGATCTTTTAATGTAATAATATCTGATCCGCTTCTTACAAAAGACAAACCTATCCAATCAAAATCTTGTTCTAGAGCAAAATCTAAATCCTTAATATCCTTTGGAGTAAGGCAGGGTAATGATATTTTTGTATTTGGTAAATTAAGGCCTTTTTTTGAAGTTAAATGGCCGCCCATAGTGATTAAGCATTTCACATGGTCTTTAAAATTTGTTTCTAACACTTTTAATTGTAATTTACCATCATCAATTAAAACGGTTTCGCCTACTTTTACATCACTCGGAAATTGAGGGTAGGTAATATAAATGATATTTTCATCTCCTTCGCATTCTTTGGTGGTAATACTAATTTCTTTGCCAGTAATTAAATTAACAGAATTATTTTTAACTAAACCAATTCTTAATTTCGGGCCCTGTAGGTCGGCTAATATACCTACATGCATTTCTAATTTTTTATTTAATGTTCTTATATTAGAAACTGTGTTTAAAATTGCATCGTAATCTCCATGCGAAAAATTAATTCTGCAAATATCTAAACCTTGATTAAACATTTCTTCTAAAACAGAAATATCGGCTGTTGCAGGCCCCATGGTTGCAACAATTTTAGTGCGATTAAAAGATTTCATTTATAAATGGCGTTAAGAAATAAAACGCTAAGATAAAAAAAATGGTTGATGATAAATTTATTAAATTATTATATTTAAGACTTTCTTTTAGTGAAAGAATTAACCTAAATATTTATTTATATTAAAAGATTATTTTTTCTTTATCGAATCGGTTTTTATTTGAACAGAATCATCTGTATTTTCTAAAGTTGTTATCATGTTTAATTTTCCTGGAAGCATTGACTCGTCTGATTCATTATCAGCTTCTGTTTTTTGTTGGCATGATGTTAAGGTGATTAATAAAACGATAGCGAAATTTAATATTTTCATTTTTGTTTTCTTTTTAAAACTCGTTCAGCAGCAGATATTATATCTAAAGTGTCTAATCCATATTTTGTCATTAATTCGTCTGGTGTACCGCTTTCTCCAAAAGAATCGTTAACTGCGACATACTCTTGCGGGGTTGGCATTTCGCGGGATAATAATTGAGCGATACTATCTCCTAATCCGCCATTCATCTGATGTTCTTCGGCAGTAACAACACATTTAGTTTTTTTTATCGATTTTAAAACAGCTAAATTATCAAGAGGTTTAATGGTGTGTATGTTAATTATTTCAGCACTAATCCCTTTTGCAGCTAGTTGCTCAGCAGCTTCAATCGCTTTCCAAACCAAGTGTCCGGTTGCAATAATAGTAACATCAGTACCCTCGTTCAGTAAAATTGCTTTACCGATTTCGAAGTTTTGGTCAGGCGCCGTAAAATTTGGAACAGATGGCCTTCCAAATCTTAAATAAACTGGGCCTATATATTTAGAAATTGCAATTGTAGCTGCTTTAGTTTGATTATAGTCGCATGGATTAATAACAACCATATGCGGAAGCATTTTCATTAAACCAATATCTTCTAAAATTTGGTGAGTTGCGCCGTCTTCGCCTAAAGTTAAACCTGCATGTGAGGCACAAATTTTTACATTTTTATTAGAATATGCAATACTTTGTCGAATTTGATCATAAACCCTACCGGTACTAAAATTTGCAAAAGTGCCTGTAAAAGGTATTTTTCCGCCAATGGTCAATCCTGCTGCAATGCCCATCATATTGGCTTCGGCAATTCCAATTTGAAAAAAACGATTCGGAAATTCTTTTTCAAAGGCATCCATTTTTAAAGACCCTGTTAGGTCAGCACACAACGCTACTACTTGATCGTTTGATTTTCCCAGTTCTAATAGCCCAGCGCCAAAGCCCGAACGAGTGTCTTTTTTTTCAGTATAGCTATACTTTTTCATTTTTAAAATAATCTAATTGTTTTTGGGGTACCAGATTTAACTTCAAAGTTTTGTTCAATTGTTTTAGTAGTTTCTTTTTCAAATCCATATCTATAAACAACTTTATATTTTCCAGGCTGTAAATATATCACTTCATTTTGTAAGGAATTATTAAAGTTGCAAACCCAATTTACAATTTTACCATCGTCGCAATAAATACTTCCAAATCCAAGATCAGGTTTATTAAATTGTATGCTGGCACTCGAAGGAATTTGTATAAGGTTGGTGCTACTTTGTTTGATTTCAACATTTTTTAAATAAATACGGGGTAGTGTTAAAATTTCAAGGTCGTATTTTCCTACAATATATTTTTCTGTTTTGCCAAATTCTTGGGCAATTAATGTTTGCATTTCTCCGTTTTTTCTTACAATTGCAGTTGGATAATATTTATTTATCGCATCGTATAAGTCTAATTTTAAAAAACCTTGTGGCGCGTCAAGTTTAATAATGTTATGCTGGCCACGTATTATTGAAATATTTTTTTTTTCAAGGGGAGGAATTGTATGTACTGTTAAATCATAAATTTTATCTGGATTAAGAATCAGTGTATCGGGTAAACCGCGATTATTTAAAGTATGTATGTAGTTGTATTTAGCAACATTTGTTCCTACTTCGTAAAAAGTCATATCTACATCTGTTTCAGTTGGGTTTTTAGATAGGTCCAACAAATCTACTTCTACCGAGGTTTGAGATAACGCTTCAATGAGTACTAAATTCAAAACGTCTTTAAAATTAGCTTCATTACTCACATCGTAAAATTTACCCATGCAAGCAAAAATATCAGCAAATTTAGCATCCAATCCAACCCCAATGACAAAGGGCCTTAAATAAATTCCTTTTTTTTGCAGCATAGCGCTTACCTCACAAGGATTGCCATTGCATTCTTCTATTCCATCTGTAATCAAAATCACAATATTTCTGCAATGATTACAAGCCGTAAAATCATTTGCTGATTCGCCTAAGGAGTATGCAATCGGAGTTGTGCCAAGAGGTTCAAGTCGCTGAATGCGTTGTTTTATTTTTAATGAATTTGTTTTTGCGTCGGCGAAAGCCACTTCTAATTTACTGTCTTGACAATTCCTATCTGGTTTAAAAAAAGTAGTGTGTCCATAACATCTTAAAGCTAACTCTAAATTTGAAATATTTTCGAGGCTGTCTAAAAATTCTCCCATTACTTTTTTGGCGACCTCAATTTTAATATCACTTTTCCATGGGGCATACATGCTATAAGAATCGTCAAAAATAAAAAGAATACGATTGGTGATTTGAGATTTAAAAGAATAACAAAACAAAGTCAATATCGAAATGAAAACTATAAATCGTTTATTCATATTAATTTATTAGCTAGCTTTTAGCTTACATTAATTTAATAATCTTTTAAAGATGAAGGAAGCTGAGCTAAAGCTCTTTCTAGTTGTTCGTCGTTTGGGGCAGAGCCATGCCATTTATGAGTACCCATCATATAATCTACACCCATTCCCATTTCAGTTTTCATAATAATTACAATAGGTTTCCCTTTGCCTAAAAAACTTTTAGCAAGTGTTAATGTTGCAATTACTTGCTCGATATCATTCCCATATTCATTTTCAAAAACAGTCCAGCCAAATGCTTCAAATTTAGATTTTAAATTGCCTAAGGAAAGAACTTTTTCAACATCACCATCTATTTGTCGACCGTTATAATCAATAGTGGCAATATAATTATCAACACAATTAGCAGCGGCATAAATTGCCGCTTCCCAGATTTGCCCTTCTTGTAATTCGCCATCACCATGTAAGCTGAAAATAACTCCTTTATCGTTGTTTAATTTTTTCGCCAAAGCGGCACCAATAGATACGCTCATGCCTTGACCAAGAGAGCCGCTAGCAATTCTCACACCTGGCAAGCCCTCGTGTGTTGTAGGATGGCCTTGTAAACGCGAATTTAATTTACGAAAAGTGATTAATTCTTCCACAGGAAAATACCCACTACGAGCTAAAACACTATAAAAAACAGGGCTAATATGGCCATTACTTAAAAAAAATAAATCTTCATTGACGCCATTCATATTAAAATTATTTGGCTCATGCTTTAAAATAGATTTGTAAAGTGCAATCATGAATTCAACACAGCCAAGCGATCCGCCAGGATGACCCGAATTTACAGCATGCACCATTCTTACAATATCTCTTCTTACTTGCACGCATAAGGTTTTTAATTCTTCAGTATTGTTCATGGTTTAGGATATTTAAAAGCAATTAAAGGTCTTCAATCTGTCAAAATTAACATTTGAGGCTTGCTTCTAACAATAATGTTGATAATAATACATCGATGTTAAAAACTCTAATTTTTTTAGGTTAAAAACACAATCAATAACTTTGTTAGATTAGTATCTTTGCGAATTAATTTAATAAATTTTTAATTAATATGGCCTTAAAATGCGGAATAGTTGGTTTGCCTAATGTTGGAAAATCTACTTTGTTTAACTGTTTGAGTAATGCTAAGGCACAAGCTGCAAATTTTCCTTTTTGCACTATCGATCCAAATGTTGGAACCACAACCGTTCCTGATGAAAGAATGACAAAACTTTCTGAAATAGTTAAGCCTCAAAATATAATACCTACAACTGTAGAAATTGTAGATATTGCTGGCTTAGTAAAAGGAGCTAGTAAAGGCGAAGGTTTAGGAAATAAATTTTTAGGAAATATTCGTGAGTGTGATGCTATTTTGCATGTTTTGCGATGTTTTGACGACGATAATGTTGTGCACGTTGATGGGCAAGTAAATCCTGTTAAAGACAAAGAAATAATAGATACTGAATTGCAATTAAAAGATTTGGAAAGCGTTGAAACTAAAATGAAAAAATTTGAAAAAATGGCAAAAGTTGGTTCAGATAAAGAATCGGTTAAAACATTTGCCACTTTATCAAAATTAAAATCGACATTAGAAAGTGGCCAATCAGCTAGAGCATGCTCTTTAGAAGATAATGAATTGACCTATATTGCCGATTTGCATCTACTTACAATAAAGCCAGTTGTTTATGTTTGTAATGTTGATGAAGCTTCAGCAAAAACTGGTAATCATCATGTTACCGCAGTTATGGAAGCAGTAAAAAACGAAGCGGCAGAAATTTTAATTATTACTGCGCAAATGGAAAGCGAAATAGCAGCATTAGAAACCTATGAAGAAAAACAAATGTTTTTAGCTGATATGGGTTTAGATGAACCGGGAGTTAATAAACTGATAAAATCTGCTTATAAATTATTAAAACTCGAAACTTATTTTACTGCGGGTGTAAAAGAAGTTAGAGCTTGGACCATTACCAAAGGCATGAAAGCACCTCAAGCAGCAGGGGTTATCCATACCGATTTTGAAAAAGGTTTTATAAAAGCTGAGGTAATTGCTTATAACGATTTTATTACCCTTGGCTCTGAAGCAGCTTGCCGCGATGCTGGAAAATTAAAGATAGAAGGAAAAGATTATGTTGTGAATGATGGTGATGTGATGCATTTTAGATTTAACGTTTAATTTTTTTATGAATAATCACGAAATCGATTTTAAAATATTTGGAGAAGAACTTCAATGTGTAGAAATTGAATTAGACCCAAACGAATCAGTAATTGCAGAGCCGGGTAGCTTTATGATGATGACTGAGGGTATTGAAATGGAAACCATGTTTGGTGATGGATCGAAAAATGAAGGTTTTTTAGGGAAATTATTTACGGCTGGTAAACGAATGCTTACTGGCGAAAGTTTATTCATGACGGTGTATACTAATTTGACTAATCAAAAAAGACAAATAACTTTCGCTGGCCCCTATACAGGAAAAATAATCCCTTTAGATTTAAATAAATTGGGTGGTAAAATAATTTGTCAAAAAGATAGTTTTTTATGTGCCGCAAAAGGCGTTTCAATTGGCATTGAATTTCAACGAAAATTAGGCACAGGCTTATTTGGAGGCGAAGGCTTTATTATGCAAAAGTTAGAAGGAGACGGCTTAGCTTTTGTTCATTCTGGTGGTTATGTAATTGAAAAAACATTAACAGTAGGCGAGCTTTTAAAAATAGATACTGGCTGTTTGGTAGCATTTACTAGTGATGTAGATTATGATATCCAATTTGTTAAAGGCGTTAAAAATGTTATTTTTGGAGGCGAAGGTATGTTTTATGCTGCCCTTCGTGGACCAGGAAAAGTGTGGATTCAATCTTTGCCCATTAGTCGTTTAGCAAGCAGAATAATGTCTTACGGTTCTGGTGTTGGAAGAAAAGAAGAGGGGAGTATATTGGGAGGAATTGGAAATTTATTGGATGGCGATTAATTAAAATATTTTAAATATTGAAAAAGAAATAATTAAAAATGGCAAAATCAAATTATACAGAAGATAATATTCGGTCATTAGATTGGAAAGAGCACATCAGAACCAGACCCGGCATGTATATTGGTAAATTGGGTGATGGTAGTGCATTCGACGATGGAATATATGTGTTATTAAAGGAGGTCATGGATAATTGTATCGACGAATTTATGATGGGTGAGGGGAATAAAATCGAAATTAATGTAAAAGAGGGAGTTGTTTCTATTCGCGATTATGGCAGAGGAATTCCATTAGGTAAAGTTGTTGAGGTTGTTTCTAAAATGAATACAGGTGGAAAATATGATAGCGAAGCATTTAAAAAATCAATTGGATTAAATGGGGTAGGAACTAAAGCAGTAAATGCATTATCTATCAATTTTAAAGTAACTGCTTTTCGAGATGGGCAATCTAAAACAGCCGAATTTAGTAAAGGAGAATTGATAAAAGAGCATAAATTAACTTCCTCAAATGAAAAAAATGGAACTCTTGTAGAGTTTAGACCTGATGATACCATCTTCAAAAAGTATCATTTTGTTCATGAATATTTAGATAGAATGATTTGGAATTATGCTTTTTTAAATACCGGTTTAAAACTGTATTTAAATAATCAAGAATATAAGTCAGATAATGGTTTAAAAGATTTATTAGAAAAAAATATTACCGGCGAAATTATGTATCCAATTATTCACTTAAGAGGAGAGGATATTGAATTAGCAATAACTCATAGTAATGAGCATTATAGCGAAGAATATTATAGTTACGTTAATGGCCAATATACTACTCAAGGCGGAACCCATCAAGTCGCTTTTCGCGAAGCACTTGTTAAAACCATGCGCGAATTTTATAAAAAAGAGTTTGAACCATCTGATGTAAGAAAATCAATTGTTGCAGCAATTTCTATAAAAGTTCAAGAGCCAATTTTTGAATCTCAAACAAAAACAAAATTAGGTTCTTCAGAAATCGCTCCAGGAGGTCAAAGTGTTCGAAGTTTTGTAAACGATTTTATAAAACAGCACTTAGATAATTTTTTGCATAAAAATCCTGAAACAGCTAAAGCAATTGAACTTAAAATTATAGCTAACGAACGCGAAAGAAAAGAATTATCGGGCATTCAAAAATTAGCGCGTGAGCGAGCAAAAAAATCGTCGCTTCATAATAAAAAATTACGTGATTGTAGAACTCATTTAGATGATGTGAAAGATATTCGAAGGTTAGAAACAACCCTGTTTATTTGTGAGGGAGATTCGGCAAGCGGTTCTATTACAAAAACTCGCGATGTAAATACTCAGGCTGTATTTAGTTTAAAAGGAAAACCCCTAAATTGTTTTGGCTTAGGCAAAAAAGTAGTTTATGAAAATGAAGAGTTTAATTTACTTCAATCGGCTTTAAATATAGAGGATGGCCTAGAAGAATTAAGATATAATAATGTTGTTATTGCTACCGATGCAGACGTTGATGGCATGCATATTCGATTATTATTGCTTACTTTTTTTCTTCAGTTTTTTCCAGATTTAGTAAAGAGTAATAATGTAAAGATTTTACAAACCCCTTTGTTTAGAGTAAGAAATAAAAAAGAAACAGCTTATTGTTATAGCGATCAAGAAAGAAAAGCAGCCATTGCAAAATTAGGGCCAAAACCAGAAATCACAAGGTTTAAAGGACTTGGAGAAATATCGCCCGATGAATTTAAACATTTTATTGGAAAAGACATTCGCTTGGAACCAGTATTACTAGATCAAAAATCTAGTATTAGCGAGTTGTTAAATTACTATATGGGCAAAAACACACAGGCCCGCCAAGATTTTATAATTGATAACCTAAGAGTTGAAAAAGACCTAGAAGAAGCGCTGGTAAGTTAAAATTTATTTTTTGTTAAAATAACGCCATATTTCAAAAAAAAAAGTATATTTGATTATAATTTATATTAAACTAAAAATTAATTTATGAAAAAAGTAACATTATTTTTATTACCTATTATTGGTTCTTTAATCATTGTAAGTTGCAAGTCAAAACAACCGGCATCGATTCAAAAAGAAAGTGGATCTCAGGAAGTCTCAGTTCCTTTTAGTTCAAAGGAATTTCAAACTGATAAGGAAAATTTTAGAGAATCTAAATCTGGAAATTCGCCAGATATGAGTTTTGCTGAAGATATTGCCCTATCATCTGCTAAAGCACAAATGGCTAGTAACATAAATTCTAAAATAAAAAGGTCTTTAGATATATATAAAAAAGGTTATAATGCCGGTGGTGGTAAAGAATTTGAAAGTAAGCAAGAACTTTGGCAACGAGAGATCACAGAATTATCTATGTCAAATATTAAAGTAATAGGAAAAAAGTTTTTTAAAGAAACCGATGGATCTTTTACTGCATGGATTGCTATTGAAGCTGACAAAAAAGAAATTTTCGAAAATTTAATATCTAAAGTATCTTCAGAATCAAAATCAAGGGTTGATTTTGATGAAAAAAAATATAAAGAAGACACTGCAAAAGAATTTAGTGACTATCAAAAAACAAATTAAACTATAGATTTAAATATTTTAATTAAAACCCTAAATAATTAGGGTTTTTTTTATCACTTTTATTACTTTATAATTGAACTCCTTATTAAATAAATTAATTATTATAGGGCTTATTGTATGCTGTTCATGCAATGGTTCTCGTAAGTATTTTAAAGCAGCCGAAAAGTTAGAAAAACAAGGATTAATAAACGAAGCTGCACAATATTATTTAGAGTCTCTTCAACGAAAACCAACTAGGTTAGAAGCTAGAGTTAAATTAAAATCCGTTGGGCAAAAATATGTTTCAAACTTAGCATCAGATTTTTTTAGAAATTATAATACTCAACAACTTGAAGCATCTCTTCAAAGTTTTGAAACATTAAAAGATTTTTATTCTAAATCTGCTTTATTAGATGTTGTATTTGGTTATCCAAAAACTTACGACGATGATTATTTAATTGCAGTAGAAACGTTTTGCGAAAAAAATCATGCCGTAGCGGCTAATTTAGTTTATAAAAAAAAATACAACGAAGCCATTCCATTTATTTCTAAAGTAAAGAAGTATAATTCGAGCTATAAAAATATACAGCAATTGGATATTACTTCCATTTGTGAGCCATTATATCAAAGTGCTATTTTTCAGCTTGAAAATAAAAATTATGCAGGTGCTTTATCTCTTTTAAATAAAATAAAAGACAAATCCGATAGCTACAAAGATTTAAAAGATTTATTAGAGTTGTCTATAGCACAGCAAACGAAAAGTTTTATGATGTTTCAGCCTAAAGCTAATTCGGATGTTTCTGAAAAATCAATAGAAGAATATTTGTTTTCAAATTTTAATCAAATTGCCCTTCAAAAATTTAATGGAGTCCAGGTCATTAATAATACCCCATTTCAGAGCGCTACAGGCAATTTAGATTTTAATAATAATACAAATGTCGATCTAATTCAAGCAATTCGAAAAGCAACGGCGGCCGATTATTTTTATACTTTTGACGTGACTAATAAACGAGAAAATAATTCTGGTCTTTCAAAAAAATCATTCACTGGGTTTCAAGAAATAAAAGTTCGTAAAAACGATACGACTATAATTACAGAATATAAACCATTTGATTACAATTTAGTAAAGGCTCAACGCGCTTTTTCTTACGATTTTAATTACAAATTAATAAACTCTAATACTAACCAAATTATAGCTTCATTAAGCCAAAATATAAAGGCACAAGATGCAGTTGAATATCAAGAGTTTCAAAAGGTATTTTCAGGAAACAATAATCTTTTATATCCTTATAATCCTCAACTAACTGCTGCGGCCGCTCAATATAACCCTCGATCGTGGCGAGGATTATTTAATGCAAGAACGAATTTAAAAAGTTTTGATGATTTAAAAAATGAAGCCTTTAATCAAAACTTTACTTTATTTACTGGAATGGCTTCTAAAATTAAATAAATTTTGAAAAAAAATTATTACATAATTTTTATATTTAGTATTACTTTGTTGTTTTCTCAACAGACAAAAGCACAAAATCCAGTGCCTATTAATAATCAATTAAAAGCACCAATATGGGTAAGCAGTAGACCAAATAATGGTTTTAAATTTGTTGGAATTGGTTTTGCCGAAAAAGATAAAGGCGGTAATTATCAAATGGAAGCAAAGAAAAATGCCTTATATGATTTAGCTTCAGAAATTAAGGTTGACATTTCGAGTAACTCTGTTTTATATACCATTCAAAATAATAATAATTTTAACCAAAATTTTAATTCGTTAATAAAGCTTTCTAATTCTGATAATATTGAGGGATATATTTTGGTAGATTCTTATGAAAACGAAAAGCAATATTGGGTCTACTATCAATTGGATAAGGAAGAATACGCTAATCAAAAAGCAAAAAAAAAGCAACAGATTATTTCAAAAGCCTGTAATTTAATTTCGGCTAGTTTTTCAGATGAAATAAATAAAGATTTTACATCATCATTAAAAAAACGAATTCATGCATTTGGCATACTAACGCCTTATTTAAGTGAAGAAATAAATTTTGAGGTCTCACAATCCAAGGGATTAAAAAATATTTTTGATTTAACTGGGCTTATTCAAAATCAATTACAATCCATTTCAGTGGCGAACCAAAAAACAGTTCAAGTATTAAAACCCTACCAGCAGATTTACGCACCTTTAGTTTATCGTTTGGAATTAAATTCAAAAACGCCTCTTCAAAATTTTCCATTATTAGTAAGTAGTGATGAAGAAAAAATAACTATTAATGAAAAAACAGCCACTAATTCTTCTGGAGAGCTGCAATTAAAAGTTAATACCGTAGAGCCTCTTAATCAATATGTTTCTTTTTCTTTAAGTCCAGACATTATTACTTTAATGGGAACCGATTCAATTGGAAGTATTGGTGTAAGATTATTAAAACAATTTATTCAAACCTCTTCATTAAAAGTTCAGGCTAATGTTACGCGCATTAACATTTACGTTAATTCAAAAGAACAAAATTTCGGAAATCCAACTCGTTTAAATGCAATCGAAGAATTTATTAAACAAAAGTTTACTGGCCAAGAAATTAATATAATCGATAAACCAACCGATGCTGATTTTATTATTGAATCCTTAGCCGAAACGAAAGAAGATTTGAGTAGTAACATATTGAGCCAAACTTTTAATATTAAACTTGCATCCTTATCGATTAATTTGCAGCTTAAAAATGGTCAAACTGGAAACGTTCTTTATTCTAGTATTGTTAGCGATGTTTTTGGTTATGCAAATAGCCTCGAAAATGCTGGTATAAACTCATACGCCAGCCCAAAATTAAATGCTAAACTGGCAGAAGCACTTTTCTTTTTAAAGAGAAAGATTTTAGTTTACTAATTCTTTTATTCTCAATTCTTTAATATAAAGCTAATTTAGATAGCTGTTAAAATCTCTTTTAAAAACAAATATTTAATTTAAGTACTAGTAATTTGCTAATCTTATATTTGTATTTTAAATTTTACTAAATGAGTGATAATATTTTTGAAGGAACAGATAACGAAAATCATAAAGAGGTTGATAATATTACCCACGTAAGTGGTATGTTTAAAAATTGGTTTATCGATTATGCCTCGTATGTTATTTTAGAACGGGCGGTTCCGGCTATGGAAGATGGTTTAAAGCCTGTACAGAGAAGGATTTTACATAGCATGTGGGAGTTAGAAGATGGGCGCTACAACAAAGTGGCTAATTTAATAGGAAATACTATGAAATATCATCCCCACGGTGATGCAAGTATAGGCGATGCTTTAGTGGCTATTGGACAAAAAGACTTACTCATTGATTGCCAAGGAAACTGGGGCAATATTTTAACTGGCGATAGCGCAGCTGCTCCACGTTATATTGAAGCACGTTTATCTAAGTTTGGTTTAGAAGTAGTTTTTAATCCAAAAACAACTAACTGGGGTTTAAGTTACGATGGTCGAAACAAAGAGCCACTTACCTTACCAGTTAAATTCCCGTTGGTATTAGCGCAAGGTGTTGAAGGTATTGCTGTAGGTTTGGCTACAAAAATATTACCCCATAATTTTAATGAATTAATTGATGCATCTATTCAAATATTAAGAGGTAAAAAAGCAACTATTTTTCCAGATTTTATAACTGGTGGCATTGCCGATTTTAGTGATTATAAAGATGGTTTGCGAGGCGGAAAAGTAAAAATCAGAGCGCGAATAAAAGAACTAAATTCTAAAACATTAATTATTTCCGAAATCCCATTTGGCACCACTACAGGTTCTTTAATCGATTCAATTATTTCAGCAAATGATAAAGGAAAAATAAAAGTAAAAAAGGTAGAAGATAATACCTCTGAGAATGTTGAAATATTAATTCATCTTCAGCCAGGAATTTCGCCTGATAAAACTATTGATGCGCTATATGCATTTACTAATTGCGAGATGAGCATTTCTCCTAATGCCTGTATTATAGAAGCCGAAAAACCTCGTTTTGTTGGAGTCAGCGAAACGTTAAAAATATCTACACATCAAACCTTAGCATTATTAAAAAGAGAGTTAGAAATAGAACAATTTGAATTAGAAGAAAAGTGGCATTTTTTATCACTCGAAAAAATATTTATTAAAGAAGAAATGTATATCGACTTTAAAAAGTATTCTAATAAAGAAACTTTATTCGACTATTTATACGAACGTTTTAAACCCCATAAAAAGAAATTAATTCGTGATATTTCTGACGAAGATTTAACTCGTTTAACTCAAATACCAATGATTAGAATTACTCGCTTTGATAGTATTAAAGCTGAGGATCAAATGAAAGAATTAGAGCAAAAAATCGAAATTGTAAAAAACCATCTTGCAAATTTAATTGATTATGCTGTAGATTATTTTAAAAATTTAAAAAAGAAATATGGTGTTGGCCGAGAACGTAAAACTGAAACTAAACAATTAGAAACGATTGTGGCTTCAGAAGTAGTAATGGCGAACGAAAAATTATTTATGAATCGAGAAGAAGGTTTTGTTGGAACAGGTTTGAAAAAAGATGAGTTTGTTTTTGATTGTTCAGACATAGATGATATTATTGCTTTTACCAAGGAAGGTAAAATGAAAATATTTAAAGTGTCGGACAAAACCTTTGTTGGAAAGGACATTGTTCACGTAGCCATATTCAAGAAAAATGATGAGCGCACCACGTATAATATGATTTATCGCGATGGGCCAAAAGGAATCACTTTTATGAAGCGTTTTAATGTGACAGGCGTTACACGTGATAAAGAATACGATTTAACCAAAGGAAGCCCAAACTCCAATGTATATTGGTTTACTGTTAATCCAAATGGTGAAAGCGAAAAAGTAAGAGTGCATTTAAGAGCAGTGCCAGGCTTAAGAAAATTAGAATTACCAATCGATTTTGGCGAAATGGAAGTAAAAGCAAGGGGTGCTGTAGGAAATATTGTAACAAAATATACCGTTAATAAAGTTTCATTAAAAGAAAAAGGGGCTTCTACTTTAGAGGCCGAAGATTATTGGTTTGATGAAGCAACCCATCGGTTATCTAAAACAGAACGTGGCACTTACCTTGGAAAATTTAGTGGAGATGATAAAATATTAACCATTACAACCAAAGGTTTTTATAAATTATATACTTATGATGTTTTAAATCATTTTGATGAAGATATTATTTTAATTGAAAAACAATATCCAAATTTGATCTTAACTTGTATTTATTTTGACGGACAAAGTAAATGTTATTTCACGAAACGCTTTGAACCAGAAGCTAATAATAATAAAACTCTAATTATTTCTGAACACGAGCAATCATATATAGAATTGGTTACTACTCAAATTAATCCGATGATAGAAATTAAATTTTCTAAAGAAAAAGGCAAAGAAATTCCTGACGAGACTTTAAAAATGATTGAATTTAGTCCAGTAGTTAATATGAAGGCAAAAGGCAAAAAATTGACTTCTTATAAAGTAAAAGAAATTAATTTACGCGAACCTGAAGAAATAAAAGCAGCTCGTAAATTTTTATCTACTGCTGAGGATGAAAAATCAGGATTGTCCCCAATGGAACTTCACCGAAGGGCAATGGAAAAATTAAATAAAGACAATGCAAAAGATTTTTTAGAAGGAGATGGTCAAATTACATTTGAATTTTAATTTTTTTTAAGTAAATTTATATAAATGAAAAATTACTTTTTATTATTGTTTGCTTTTTGTTTTATTTTTATTTCATGTAATAAGGATAGAGTATGTAATTGCACTATAACCACTTCTGGTTATACAACAACCAAGGCTTCCGTTATTTTATTGGGAATTGATACTACAATTGTAAGCCCATTATATACTGTAAATACAAATAAGACTACTTTTTATAAAGTTAGTAATAAGACAGCTGAAAGTAATTGTGCTAATCGTAACGAAACTATTAATGAAAATAATCCAATATCAATACCCGGTTTTTTAGTTATTTCTTCTAATAATGTAGGAGAAAGAAGTCATGAATGTGAATTAGAGTAATATTTATCCCATTTTTATTGCTAAGTCAATTAAGCGATTGCTGTAACCCCATTCGTTATCATACCAACCAATAATTTTTACAAGATTACCTACAACGCTAGTAAACTCTGAATCATATAAAACACTATGAGGATTTCCTATTACATCTACGCTCACGATAGGATCCTC